>Ga0070741_10010532_pt1 | contig 17423 bp, 17 predicted proteins | sample Coa_R1_4_FD_66440 | JGI IMG/M metagenome (GOLD analysis project Ga0070741, IMG submission 66440) | Surface soil microbial communities from Centralia Pennsylvania, which are recovering from an underground coalmine fire - Coalmine... | ecosystem: Environmental > Terrestrial > Soil > Unclassified ...
GCTATCTCGAGGCGAGCGTCGAATACGGGCTGCGCCACCCCGAGATCGGCAAGGCGTTCGCGCAGTACCTGCAGAAGCGGGGACGATGATCCGCGAGGTACTGAGGATGGGCCATCCCGTCCTGTTCCAGAAGGCTCTGCCGGTGACGGCCTTCGGCACGCCGGAGCTTGCCGGCCTGCTGCAGGACATGAAGGACACCATGGCGCACCTGAACGGCGCGGGGCTCGCCGCGCCGCAGATCGGCGTCGGGCTTCGCGTGGTGATCTTCGGCGTGAAGGGCAATGAGCGTTATCCGGGGGTCGAGGACGTGCCCGACACGGTGCTCGTCAACCCGCGGCTGCAGCCGCTCTCCGACGAGACCGAGGAAGGCTGGGAAGGCTGCCTGTCGGTCCCGGGCATGCGCGGCTGGGTGCCGCGATTTTCCAGGCTGAAGTATTCAGGCTACGACGAGGCCGGCCGGTTCTTCGAGAGGGAAGTGGAGGGCTTTCACGCCCGGGTGGTGCAGCACGAGTGCGACCACCTGGACGGCATTCTCTACCCGATGCGCATCCGCGACTTCACGCGCTTCGGCTTCAATGAGGCGCTGTTTCCAGGACAGGCGCTGGGGCCTGAAGACTGAGCTCCTGCATCAGGTCGCGCTCGAGCTGCAGCACGGCTTTCGGCTCGCGCAGCGCGTCCCCTGAGACGAGGATCACGTCCTCGGCGCGGTCGCCGAGCGTGTTGATGCGGGCGGTCTGCACGTTGAGCCGGTACTTCGCGAGCAGCCGCGCCACGCCGTAGAGCAGCCCCGGCCGGTCGCTCGCCACGATCGAGAGCACGTGGTAGGCGCCGCGCTCGTCGGGCCGGATGTCGACCACCGGCGTGATGGGGAAGTGCCGCACGCGGCGCGAGAGCCGCCCGCTGCGTGCCGGCTGCAGCGGCGCGGCGGACTCCAGCTCCTCGCCCAGGCCCGCCTCGATCATGCTGAGGAGGTCGCGGTAGTGCGGCCCGGAGTCCTGGCCGAGGACGAGGAAGGTGTCGAGGGCGTAGCCGTTGCGCGTCGTGTGGATCTTCGCCTCGGCGATGTTGAATCCGGCGCGCTCGAAGTACCCGCAGATGCGCGCGAACAGTCCCTCGCGGTCGCGCGTGTAGATCATGACCTGCAGGCCCTCGCCGAAGGGCGCGAGGCGCGCCTTGACGACCGGCTTCGGCGTGTCGACGCGGTAATGCAGCGTGCGCGTCTGCCACGCGATCTCCTGGGCGTCGTGCCGCAGGAAGTAGGTGATGTCGAGCTGCGCCCACAGCTTGTCCTTCACGCTGTCGGAAAGCGCGTACAGGCGCAGGAGCCGCATCGCCTCGGCCTGCTTCTCGGCGAGCGCAGCGTCGCGCGCAAGCGGCTCCCCGGTGAGGGTGCGGCGGGCGGCGCGGTACAGGTCCTCGAGCAGCTTGCCCTTCCAGGCATTCCAGACCTTCGGACTCGTGCCCCGCACGTCCGCGACCGTGAGCAGGTAGAGCGCCACCAGGCGCCGCTCGCTCTGCACGCGGGCGGCGAACTCGCGCACCACCTCGGGGTCGTGCACGTCCTTCTTCTGCGCGACGCTGGACATGAGGAGGTGGTTCTCGACGAGGAAGCACACCAGCCCGGTGTCCTCGGCGGAGAGGCCGTGGCGGCGGCAGAAGCGCTGCGCGTCGTCGGCGCCGAGGTGCGAATGGTCGCCGCCGCGGCCCTTCGCGATGTCGTGGAAGAGCGCGCCGATGTAGAGCAGCCAGCGCCGCTCGAAGCCCGACATCAGCTCGGTGCACAGCGGGAACTCGTGCGCGAGCTCCGGCATGGTGAAGCGCCGCAGGTTGCGCACCACCATGAGGATGTGCTGGTCGACCGTGTAGACGTGGAACAGGTCGTGCTGCATCTGGCCGACGATGCGGCCGAACTCCGGCAGGTAGCGCGACAGCACGCCGTACTGGTTCATGCGGCGGAACTCGTGCACGATGCCGCGCGGCTGCTGCAGGATGTCGAGGAAGAGCAGCCGCGCCAGCGGGTCGGCTCGGAAGCGCGCGTTGATGCGGGTGCGCGCGCGCCACAGCGCGCGCAGGGTCGGCGCCGTCATGCCGCGCAGGTCGGGGTGCTGCATCATCAGCAGGAAGCTCTCCAGGATCGAGACCGGCTCGCGCTCGAAGAGCGCCTCGTCGATCACCTCGAGCAGCTCGCCGCGCGCGCGGAAGCGCTCGTTGAGGAGCCGCGGCGCCTGCAGCGGCCGCGGCGCGATGCGCGCCTCGAGGTTCTGCAGCAGGATGGTGTTCAGCTGCGTGATGACCTTGGCGGAGCGGTAGTAGCGCTGCATCAGCACCTCGCTCGCACGCCGGTCGGCGCTCGCCTCGTAGCCGAGCTGCGCCGCGAGCGCCGCCTGGAAGTCGAACACCAGCCGGTCCTCGCGCCGGCCCGCGAGGTAGTGCAGCCGGATGCGAAGGTCCTGCAGGATTCCCTCGTGGCGCGCGATCTGCAGCGCCTCGTCGCGCTCGAGCAGCCCTGCGGGCACGAAGTCCTTCCAGCGCGTGCCGATGCCGGCCGCCCGCGCGATCCACTGGATCACCTGCAGGTCGCGCAGGCCGCCGGGGGATTCCTTGACGTTCGGCTCGAGGGAATAGGGCGAGTCCTGGTGCTTGGCGTGGCGCTGCTCCTGCTCGAGCTTCTTCGCCTGGAGGAACGAGACCGGGTCGGCGATCCGCGCCATCGCCGCGGTGAGCGCCTCGAACAGGCGCCGGCTGCCGGCGAGGTAGCGCGACTCGCGCAGCGTCGTGTTGACGGTGATGTCCTGGCCCGCCGCCTCGACGCACTCCTCGACGGTGCGCACGCTGTGCCCGATCTCGAGGCCGATATCCCACAGCCGGCCGATGAGCCGTTCGAGCGCCGCGTGCTCTGCCGGCTGCGCCGGCGAGGGCAGCAGCACGAGCAGATCGATGTCCGAGTGCGGGAAGAGCTCGCCGCGCCCGTAGCCGCCGGTGGCGACGAGCGCCGCGCCGGGCACCGCGCCCTCCGCCCACACGCCCTTGACGATGCGATCGATGAGCCTCGCGTGCCGGCGCAGCAGCAGCCGCGGGTTGGGATGCTCGAGGTAGGCGTCGCGCAGCCGGCTGCGGCCCTCGGCGAGCGCCTCGCGCATGCTCAGGCGCGCGACGGCGCGGGCAGCGTGCCCGCCGAGCGCGTCAGCACCTCGTAGCCCGATTCCGTGACGAGCACGGTGTGCTCCCACTGGGCGGACAGGCTGTGGTCCTTGGTCACGATGGTCCAGCCGTCGGCGAGCTCCCGGATGCCCGGCTTGCCCGCATTGATCATCGGCTCGATCGTGAAGGTCATGCCCGGCTCGAGCGGCATGCCGGTGCCCGCCTTGCCGTAGTGCAGGACCTGCGGCTCCTCGTGGAACTTGCGGCCGATGCCGTGCCCGCAGAACTCGCGCACCACGGAGAAGCCGTTCGCCTCGGCGTGGGACTGGATGGCGGCGCCGATGTCGCCCAGACGCGCGCCGGGCCGGACCTGCTGGATGCCGCGCCACATGCACTCGTAGGTGACGTCGACGAGCCGCTTCGCCTGGATGCTCGGCTCGCCGACGTAGAACATGCGGCTGCAGTCGCCGTGGAAGCCGTCCTTGATGACCGTGATGTCGATGTTCAGGGTGTCGCCCGCCTTGAGCACGCGCTCGCCCGGGACGCCGTGGCACACCTGGTGGTTCACGGAGGTGCAGATCGACTTCGGGAACGGCCGGTAGCCCGGCGGGGCATAGTGCAGGGGCGCTGGAATCGTGCGCTGCACGCCGACCATGTACTCATGGCAAAGGTCGTTCAGCTTCCCGGTGGTGACGCCGGCCTTCACGTGGGGAGCGATGAAGTCGAGCACCTCGGAAGCGAGGCGACCGGCGACGCGCATCCGCTCGATCTCGTCGGCGGTCTTGAGCACTACGGCCATTGATGCCTGATTATGCTAGAATTTTGGGCTGACTTGCGGTGGGGTTATCGAAGTCTTGCCGCCGCAGGGCAAATTTTCCGCCTGGCCAATAGGGTGCCTCTCCGGAGGCTCGTCACCAGGCGCAGACCCAACCCTATGGAGAAGCGAATGTCGGTCACGATGCGTCAGATGCTGGAAGCGGGCGTCCATTTCGGGCACCAGACCCGCTATTGGAACCCGAAGATGGCGCCTTACATCTTCGGTCACCGCAACAAGATCCACATCATCAACCTGGAGCGCACCCTGGCGATGTACCAGGACGCGCTCAAGTTCGCGCGCCAGCTCGCCGCGAACCGCGGAACGCTCCTTTTCGTCGGCACCAAGCGCCAGGCGCGCGAAATCGTGCGCGAGGAGGCCCAGCGCTGCGCCATGCCCTTCGTCGACCATCGCTGGCTCGGCGGCATGCTGACGAACTTCAAGACGGTGAAGCAGTCCATCAAGCGCCTGAAGGAGATGGAGCAGATGGCGCAGGACGGCACCTTCGAGCGCATGGCGAAGAAGGAGGCGCTCGGCCTGCAGCGCGAGATGGAAAAGCTGCAGCGCTCGCTTGGCGGCATCAAGGAGCTGTCGGCGCTGCCCGATGCGCTGTTCGTGATCGACGTCGGCTACCAGAAGGGCGCGGTCCAGGAGGCGAACAAGCTCGGCGTGCCGGTGATGGGCGTGGTGGACACGAACCATTCGCCCGAAGGCATCGACTACGTCATCCCGGGCAACGACGACTCGAGCCGGGCGATCCGGCTCTACGCGCGCGGCGTGGCCGACGCGGTGCTCGAGGGCCGCTCGCAGTCGGTGGAGGAAGTGGTCGCCGCCTCGCGCGACGAGTTCGTCGAGGTGGAAGAAGAGGGCGGGCAGTAGGCTGAACGGCGGGCTGCACGGCGCACGGACAACCAAAAAAGGGGCCGCGAGGCCCCTTTTTTCAACCTGAAGGAGCTGCAGAAGAGATGGCCGAGATCAGTGCAGGACTGGTGAAGGAGCTCCGCGAGCTGACCGGCCTCGGGATGATGGAGTGCAAGAAGGCGCTCTCCGAGGCGGGCGGCGATCTGCGCAAGGCCGAGGAGCTGCTTCGCATCCGCAGCGGCGCCAAGGCGAGCAAGGCCGCGGCGCGCGTCGCCGCCGAAGGCGTGATCGGCGCGTGGCTGTCGGCCGATTCGAAAAACGGCGCGCTGGTCGAGCTCAACTGCGAGACCGACTTCGTCGCGAAGAACGAGGATTTCCTCGCGTTTTCGAGGGCGCTGGCCGAGCTCGTCGCGACCCGCAACCCGAAGGACGTCGAGGAGCTCGCGTCGCTGCAGCTGCCCGACGGCGCGGTGGAGGCGAAGCGCCAGGCGCTGGTGCAGAAGATCGGCGAGAACATCAACATCCGCCGCTTCAGGCGCATGCAGGCGAAGGGCAAGCTCGCGCTCTACCTGCACGGCAGCAAGATCGGCGTGCTCGTCGATTACGAGGGACCCGAAGAGCTCGGCAAGGACATCGCGATGCATGTCGCCGCATTCAAACCCGCGTACCTGTCGAAGAAAGACGTGCCGGCCGAGGTGGTGGCGCGCGAGCGCGACATACAAGCGGCACGCGCCAAAGACTCGGGCAAGCCCGCGGAAATCGCCGCCAGGATGGTCGAGGGCGCCGTCAACAAGTACCTCGGCGAGATTTCGCTGCTCGGCCAGGCCTTCGTCAAGGACGACAAGCAGACGGTAGAGAAGCTTCTCGCGTCGAAGAAGGCGAGCCTCGGCGGCTTCGCGCTGTTCGTGGTGGGCGAGGGCATCGAGAAGAAGTCCGCCGATTTTGCCGCCGAGGTGATGGCGCAGGCCGGAAAAGCGCATTGACGCCTAAGTACAAACGGATCCTCCTCAAGCTGTCGGGGGAAGCCCTGATGGGCGAGGATCCGTTCGGCATCAACCGGCAGACGATCGAGCGCATCGTCGCCGAGATCGCCACGGTGTCGCGGATGGGTCTGGAGATCGGGGTGGTGATCGGCGGCGGGAACATCTTCCGCGGCGTGGCGCCGGGCGCGGCGGGGATGGACCGGGCCACGGCCGACTACATGGGAATGCTGGCCACGGTCATGAACGCCCTGGCGCTGCAGGACGCGATGCGCGGCGCCGGCCTTGCAAGCCGCGCGCTCTCGGCGCTCAACATCGAGCAGGTGGTGGAGCCCTACATCCGCGGCAAGGCGATCCGCTACCTGGAGGAGGGGAAGATCGTGATCTTCGCCGCGGGCACCGGCAACCCCTTCTTCACCACGGACACGGCGGCGGCGCTGCGCGGCAGCGAGATGGGCGCGGAGATCGTCATCAAGGCGACCAAGGTGGACGGCATCTACACGGCCGATCCGAAGCACGATCCGCGCGCGCAGCGCTACGCCAGGATCAGCTTCGACGAGGCGATCACGAAGAACCTGCGCGTGATGGACGCCACCGCGCTCACGCTGTGCCGGGACCAGAAGCTGCCGATCAGCGTCTTCAGCATCTTCAAGCCCAACGCGCTGCAGCGCGTCGTCCTCGGCGAGGACGAGGGCACGCTGGTTCACGTATGATGGGCCGCACCGGGAACGCGGGGAGAGCGCGATGATTCCAGAGCTGAAGAAGGCCACCGAGCAGAAGATGCACAAGAGCATCGAGTCGTTCAAGAACGATCTCGCCAAGGTGCGCACCGGGCGCGCCCACACCGGCCTGCTCGACCACGTCATGGTGGACTACTACGGCACGCAGACGCCGATCAACCAGGTGGCGAAGGTCGTGCTGGTCGACGCGCGCACCATCGGCGTGACGCCGTTCGAGAAAAAGCTGATCCCGACGATCGAGAAGGGCATCCGCGAGTCCGACCTCGGCCTGAACCCCGTCACCAGCGGCGACACCATCCGCCTGCCGATGCCCGCGCTCACCGAGGAGCGGCGCAAGGAGCTCGTCAAGGTCGTGAAGCACGAGGCGGAGAACGCGCGCGTCGCAGTGCGCAACCTCCGGCGCGACGCGATCCAGCACCTGAAGGACGCGCTCAAGAAGCACGAGGTCTCCGAGAACGACGAGCGCCGCGCGCAGGATGAGGTGCAGAAGATGACCGACAAGCACATCGCCGAGATCGACAAGCTGCTGCAGGAGAAGGAAAAGGAGCTGCTCGCGGTATGAAGCACGCGAGCTCCACGGAAGACATCCCCTCGCACGGCGCGGTGCCGCGGCACGTCGCGATCATCATGGACGGCAACGGCCGCTGGGCGAAGAGCCGCATGCTGCCGCGCTTCGCCGGCCACAAGCGCGGCGTCGAGTCGGTGCGCGCGGTGGTGCGCGCCTGCGTCGAGCGCGGCATCGGGTACCTCACGCTGTTCGCGTTCAGCTCCGAGAACTGGCGCCGGCCGGCGGAGGAAGTGGCGCTCCTGATGCAGCTCTTCCACGGCGCGCTCGTGAACGAGATGGAGCGGCTCAACCGCAACGGCGTGCGGCTCAAGATCGTCGGCGACACGCGGCGCTTCGAGCCGTCGATCCGCCGCCTGATCGAGGAGGGCGAGCGCCTCACGGCGGCCAACCAGCGGCTCACCCTCACCATCGCCGCCAACTATGGCGGGCGCTGGGACATCCTGCAGGCGCTGGGCCGCCTCGCGGCGGAAAAAGGCGTGAGCGGCGAGATCGCGGAGGCCGATCTCGCGCCGTACCTCGCCATGAGCTACGCGCCCGAACCCGACCTTTTCATCCGCACCGGCGGCGAGCAGCGCATCAGCAACTTCCTGCTGTGGCAGCTCGCCTACAGCGAGCTCTACTTCACCGAGACGCTCTGGCCGGACTTCGACGCCGCCGCGCTCGACGCGGCCATCGCCTCCTACCGCAGCCGCGAGCGCCGCTTCGGGCGGACCAGCGAGCAGGTCGAGCAATCGAGCCGCGCGCAGGTCGCATGAAGTGCTGCTAGCGCGCGTCGTCACCGCCGCGGTCCTGCTCGCGGCGTTCGTCGCCGCGCTCTTTCTCCTGCCGAGGTCCTGGTGGGCGATCCTCGTGGGGCTGATCCTCTTCGCCGCGGGCTGGGAATGGGCGCGCCTTTGCCGCTTGGGCGCGATTCCTGCCGGGTTCTACGCAGCGGGGGTTGCCGCGCTATTTGGCCTGGGATATCTGCTGAACGAGGAAGTCCGGCGCGCGGCGTTCGTCGTTGCAACGCTGTTCTGGGCTGCGGTCGCCCCGCTCTGGCTGGCGCGCGGAGTGCGCTCGCGGCATCGCCCGGCGCTCATTGCCGCGGGCGTCGTGGTCCTCGTCCCGGCGGGGATCGCGCTCGCGGTCCTCGAGGCGAAGCAGGTGCTTTTCGCTCTCGTGCTGGTGTGGATTGCCGATACCGGGGCTTATTTCTCGGGCCGCAAATGGGGCCGGCGCAAGCTCGCGCCGGCGATCAGTCCCGGCAAGACGTGGGAAGGCGTGTGGGGCGGCGTGGCCGGCGCGACGGCATACGCTATCATCATCGGCTACTTTCATTCGGGACCGGGAACGGCCTGGCTGGTGGACTCCGTCGTCATCGCAGTCGTGCTCACCGGCATCAGCATCGTGGGCGATCTCTTCGAGTCCGGCGCCAAGCGCCAGGCCGAGGTCAAGGACAGCGGCGCTCTTCTCCCCGGGCACGGCGGCGTGCTCGACCGGATCGACAGCGCGAGCGCGGTTCTCCCGCTCGCGGCATTGCTCGTGACGCTTCCAAAGCCGTGAACCTGACCGTCCTCGGAGCAACCGGGTCGGTGGGCAAGAGCACGCTCGACGTGGTGAGCCGCCATCCGGAGCGCTACCGCATCTTCGCGCTCACGGCCCATTCCGCAGACGAAGCGCTGCTCGCGCTCTGCGAGCGCCACAAGCCTGCGTACGCGGTCCTCTCCGGCGCTCAGGAGGACAAGAGCCTGCGCAAGCGCTTTGCCACCGCCGGCACCGAGCTCCTGTGCGGCAGGCAGGCGCTCGAGCAAGTCGCCGCCGCAGCTGAAGTCGTCATGGCGGCCATCGTCGGCGCGGCGGGGCTCGCGGCGACGCTCGCGGCGGCGCGCGCCGGCGGGCGCGTGCTGGTGGCGAACAAGGAAGCACTCGTCATGGCCGGGCCGCTCTTCACGCGGGTCGCGCGCGAGGCGCGCGCCGAGGTGCTGCCCATCGACAGCGAGCACAACGCCGTGTTCCAGTGCTTCTCCGAGAAGCGGTTCGTGCGCAAGATCACGCTGACCGCGTCCGGCGGCCCGTTCCGCACGCTGCCGCTCGAGAAGCTCGCCACGGTGACGCCGGACCAGGCCTGCGCGCATCCGAACTGGGTGATGGGGCGCAAGATCTCCGTCGACTCGGCGACGATGATGAACAAGGGGCTCGAGGTAATCGAGGCGCGGTGGCTCTTCGATCTCGACCCGGCGCGGATCGAGGTGCTGATCCATCCGCAGAGCATCGTGCACTCGCTCGTCGAGTACGTCGACGGCTCCGTCATCGCGCAGCTTTCCAATCCCGACATGCGGGTGCCGATCGCCCACGCGCTCGGCTTCCCCGAGCGCATCGAGTCCGGCGCGAGGCCGCTCGACCTCGCTGCGCTGAAGAGCCTCGCGTTCGAGCGCCCGGACCCGGTCCGCTTCCCGTGCCTGCGGCTCGCCTACGAGGCGCTCCAGGCCGGCGGCACGGCGCCTGCGATCCTGAACGCGGCCAACGAGGTGGCGGTCGACGCTTTTCTGGGCGGGCGTCTGCCGTTCAGCGCCATCCCCGGCCTGATCGAGGATACGCTCGCGGCCGTTCCCGCGAGCGCCGCCGACGGGCTGGAAGGCATTCTCGCGGCCGATGAGGCCGCGCGGCGCGGCGCGATGAGCAGCATGGCGCGCCTTCTCGGCAGGGCGGCGGCATGAGCCTGCTCCACACCATCGCCGCGTTCATCGTCGCGCTCGGCGTGCTGATCATCGTGCACGAATACGGGCACTACCTCGTCGCGCGCCTGTGCGGCGTGAAGGTGCTGCGCTTCTCCGTGGGCTTCGGCCGGCCGATCGCTTCCTGGCGACGCGGACCGGACGGGACCGAATGGGCGCTTGCCGCAGTGCCTTTCGGCGGCTACGTCAAGATGCTCGACGAGCGCGAAGGCCCGGTCGCGCCGAACGAGCTCGCCCGCGCGTTCAACCGGCAGGGCGTGGCGAAGCGCTTCCTCATCGTCGCTGCCGGCCCGGTGTTCAATTTCCTCTTCGCGATCGCGGTCTACGCCGCGCTCTTCATGTACGGGATTCCGGAGGCGCGCCCGGTGATCGCCGAGCCTCCCGCGGGCACGCTCGCCGCAGCGGCCGGGCTGCACGCCGGGGACACGGTGCGCGCCACCAACGGCGAGCCGCTCCAGACCTGGCAGGACCTGCGCTGGCGCGTGCTGCAGGCCGCGCTGCAGGGCCAGCGCGTGCGCCTCGAGACCGTGGACGAGAAAGGCCACCTCGCCGAGTCGTCGATCGATCTGCGCGGCTTTACCGAGAGCGACATCGAGGGCGACGTGCTCGAGCGCGCCGGGCTGCGCCTGTACCGGGCGCCGCTCGCCCCGGTCCTCGGCAAGCTCGTGCCCGGCGGCGCCGGCGAGCGCGCCGGCCTGCGCGAGGGCGACCGCATCCTCGCCGCCGACGGCAAGCCGGTGCCGACCTGGGAGGCGCTCGTGAACGCCGTGCGCGCGAGCCCGCAGAAGGCGCTGCGCCTCGAGCTCGAGCGTGCCGGACGCAGGATGTCCGTCGAGGTCGTGCCCGAGACGGTCGCGAGCGGCGAGGCGCGGATCGGCCGCATCGGTGCGGCGCCGTTCGTGCCGCCGGGACAGGTCGACCGGATCGTCGTGCGCATCCGCTACGGCCTTTTCGAAAGCCTCGGCAAGGCGCTCGGCAAGACGGTCGACATCTCGGTCTTCAGCCTGAAGATGCTCGGCAAGATGCTGGTCGGGCAGGTGTCGTGGCGCCACCTCTCGGGGCCGGTCACGATCGCCGACTTCGCCGGCCAGTCGGCGCAGCTCGGCTGGGTTTCCTACCTCACTTTCCTCGCGCTCATCAGCATCAGCCTCGGCGTGCTGAACCTGCTGCCGGTCCCGCTGCTCGACGGCGGACACCTGATGTATTATTTGATCGAGATAATCAAGGGCAGGCCCGTGTCCGAGCGCGCGATGGAGCTCGGGCAGCGCGTAGGGCTCGCGCTGCTGCTGGTAATGATGGCCTTTGCCTTCTATAACGATCTGAACCGTCTCCTTACGGGGTAAATGATTCGCAGGGGCCTCACCGCGGTTGTCGGCGTATGTCTGCTGGTGGCCGCCGCGGCGGCGTTCGCCCAGCAGTCGTTCAGCCCGTTCGTCGTCAGGGACATCCGCGTCGAGGGCCTGCAGCGCACCGAGCCCGGCACCGTCTTCAGCTACCTGCCGATCAAGGTCGGCGAGAGGATGGACGCGGAAAAGGCGCAGCAGGCGCTGCGCGCGCTCTTCGCCACCGGCTTCTTCCAGGACGTGCGCCTGGAGGTCGACAACGACGTGCTCGTGGTCTTCGTCACCGAGCGCCCGGCGATCGCGCAGATCGACTTCACCGGGATGCGCGAGTTCGAGCCCGACAACCTGCGCAAGGCCCTGCGCGAGATCGGCATGGCGGAGGGCCGCATCTTCGACAAGTCGATGCTCGACCTCGCGCAGCAGGAGATCAAGCGCCAGTACCTGTCGCGCGGGCTCTATGCCGCCGAGGTGCAGACCACGGTGACGCCGCTCGAGCGCAACCGCGTCGGCATCAACATCTCGGTGAGCGAAGGCGACGTCGCCAAGATCCGCGGCATCAACATCGTCGGCGCGCAGGCCTTCCGCGAGAAGGACCTGGTCGACCTCTTCACCCTGCGCACGCCCGGCTGGCTGACCTGGTACACGAAGCACGACCGCTACTCGCGCGAGAAGCTCGCCGCCGATCTCGAGACGCTGCGCTCGTTCTACCAGAACCGCGGCTACCTGGACTTCAACATCGAGTCGACGCAGGTCTCGATCACGCCCGACCGCCGCGACATCTACATCACCGTCAACGTCCGCGAGGGCGACAAGTACACCGTCTCGGAGGTGCAGCTCTCCGGGCAGATGCTGGTGCCGAAGGAGGAGCTGGAGAAGCTGGTCCAGCTCAAGCCCGGGGAGGTGTTCTCGCGCGAGAAGCTCGCCGCGAGCACCAAGGCGATCGGCGAGCGCCTGGGCAACGAGGGCTACGCCTTCGCGAACGCCAACGCGATCCCGAACGTGGACAAGGAGAAGCGCACGGTCGCGTTCAACATCGTCATCGATCCCGGCCGGCGGGTGTACGTGCGCCGCATCGACATCGGCGGCAACACCAAGACGCGCGACGAGGTCATCCGGCGCGAGATGCGCCAGCTGGAGGGCGCCTACTACGACGCGTCCAAGATCCAGCTCTCGAAGCGGCGCATCGACCGCACGCAGTATTTCTCGGCGGTGGACGTCGAGACGCAGCCGGTCGAGGGCCACCCCGACCAGGTGGACGTGGTCTACAACGTCAAGGAAAAGTCGACCGGGGCGCTGCTCTTCGGCATCGGCTTCTCGAGCGCGGAAAACCTCGCCGTGTCGACCTCCATCACGCAGTCGAACGCCTTCGGCACGGGCAAGTTCGTCTCGGCGAACATCAGCAACGGCTCGGTCAACAAGGTCTACTCCCTGTCCTACCTGGATCCCTACTGGACGGTGGACGGCGTGCGCCAGGGATTCGACATCTACAAGCGCCGCACGGACGCCTCGACGCTGACCGTCGGGCCGTACACCACCGACGCGATCGGCGGCGGCGTGAAGTTCGGCTATCCGATCTCGGAGAAGATCTCGCTCGACTTCGGCGCGAACATCGAGTCGGTGAAGCTCGGCACGTTCGACAACAGCCCCTTCCAGTACATCGATTTCGTCAACCAGTTCGGCAGCCAGTACACGTATGGGTCGCTCAGCGCCGGCTGGGCGATGGACACGCGGGACAGCCTGATCCAGACCAACAGCGGCACGCTGACGCGCATCGGCACGGAGTTCGCAGGGGGCGACCTGCAGTTCTACAAGCTGACGCTCACCGACCAGTGGTACCACAAGCTGAGCCGCGACTACACGATCATGCTGCGCGGCGAGTTCGGCTACGCGAGCGGGCTCGGCGGCAAGCCGTTGCCGTTCTTCAAGAACTACTACGCCGGCGGCGCCGATTCGGTGCGCGGCTACCGCACGTACTCCCTGGGCGCGCAGGACCCGAACGGCAATGCGCTGGGCGGCAACCGCAAGGTCGTCGGCAGCGCCGAGTTCCTGTTCCCGGTGCCGGGCGCGGCGCGCGACCAGTCCCTGCGCCTCGCGGCGTTCCTCGACGCCGGGCAGGTGTACCAGCAGGGCGAGAAGCTCAACTTCTCCGAGCTGCGCTACTCGACCGGCGTGGCGGTCTCCTGGGCGTCGCCCTTCGGGCCGCTGCGGCTTTCGCTCGGCTTCCCGCTGAACGCGAAGGACAGCGACCACGTCCAGCGGATACAATTCAACTTCGGGACCGGTTTCTGAAGCCGAAATGATGCGCTCAAGCACACTGTTCTTCCTCGCCGCGGCGCTCGCGGCATCGCCAGCGCCGGCGCAGCAGGCGCCCGTCACGGGCAAGTTCGGCTTCGTCAACACCGAACGCATCCTGCGCGACGCCACCCCGGCGCAGCGCGCGCAGAAGAAGATCGAGGCGGAGTTCCAGAAGCGCGACCAGGAGCTCGCGCGCCTGGCGGACCAGCTCAAGCGCATGCAGGACGAGCTCGACAAGAACTCGGTGACGATGAGCGAGAGCCAGAGGCGCAACAAGGAGCGCGAGTTCGGCGACCTGAACCGCGACTTCCAGCGCAAGCAGCGCGAGTTCCGCGAGGACCTCAACCAGCGCCGCAACGAGGAGCTGGCGCAGGTCGTCGAGCAGGCGAACCGCGTGATCCGGCAGATCGCGGAGCAGGAGAAGTACGACATCATCTTCCAGGACGCCGTGTTCGCGAGCCCGCGCATCGACATCACCGACAAGGTGATCAAGGCGCTCGACGGCAACAAGCCCGCCGCGAAGTGACGCGGCGCTAGAGCCCATGGCGGCGCCGCTGACGCTCGGGGAGATCGCCTCGCGCCTCGGCGGCCGGGTCGCCGGCGACGCCGGCGTCCGTGTGCGCCAGGTCGGCTCGCTCGAGAACGCCCGGCCCGACGAGATCACTTTCTTCGCCAACGCGCGCTACCGCGAGCGCCTTGCCGCCACCCGCGCCGGCGCCGTGATCCTCGGTGCGGATGCCGAGGCCCTGACGGCGCTGCCGCGGATCGTGTGCGACGACCCCTATGCCTATTTCGCCCGCGTCTCGCAGCTCTTCAACCCGCTCACGGTGCAGGCGCCCGGCATCCACCCCTCGGCTTCGATCGCCCCGGGCGCAAGGCTCGGGGAGGGCGTCTCCATCGGCGCGGGCTGCGTCATCGGCGAGAACGCACGCATCGGGGCCGGCAGCTGCCTCTACCCGAACGTGGTGGTCTATCCCGGCTGCGCCCTGGGTGCCCGCGCGATCGTGCATGCCGGCGCAGTCATCGGCGCCGACGGCTTCGGCATCGCGCTCAGCGCGCAGGGCTGGGTCAAGATTCCCCAGATCGGCAGCGTGCGCATCGGCGACGACGTCGAGATCGGCGCGAACACGACGATCGACCGCGGCGCGATCGACGACACCGTGATCGAGGACGGCGTGAAGCTCGACAACCAGATCCAGATCGGGCACAACGTGCGGGTGGGCGCGCACACCGCCATGGCGGGATGCGTGGCCGTCGCGGGGAGCGCGGACATCGGCCGGCGCTGCACCATCGGCGCCGCGGCGCTCATCCTCGGGCACCTGCGCCTGGTGGACGAGGTGCACGTCTCCGCCGGGACGGTGATCTCGCGCTCCATCCTCAAGCCCGGCACCTACACGGGCATGTTCCCGTTCGACGAGAACTCGGAGTGGGCCCGCAACACCGCGCTCGTGCGGCACCTCGCGGAGCTCGCCGAGCGCGTGCGCGCGCTGGAGAAAGGGAGAAAGAATGGCTGAACTCGACATCCAGGCAATCCTCGAGCGCCTGCCGCAGCGCTATCCGTTCCTGATGATCGACCGGGTGCGGGAATTCGAGCCCGGCAAGCGGCTGCTCGCAGTGAAGAACGTCTCGGCGAACGAGCCGCATTTCCAGGGGCACTTCCCGGGGCGGCCGATCCTGCCCGGCGTGCTGATCCTCGAGGCGATGGCGCAGGCGGGCGGGCTGCTCGTCTTCCTGACGCAGGGCACCAAGCCCGATCCCGACTCGGTGTACTACTACGTCGGCATCGACGGCGCGCGCTTCAAGCGTCCCGTGGTCCCGGGCGACATCCTCGAGATCGAGGTGCGCATCGAGCGCTTCCTGCGCGGCATCGGCCGCTTCTCGTGCACCGCCCGGGTTGCGGGCGAGCTCGCCGCCGAGGCCACGATCCTCTGCGCGATGAAGACGAAGGACGCGTAGTGGCGATCCACCCGAGCGCCATCGTGCACCCCGGGGCGCGCCTCGCCCCGGACGTGGAGATCGGGCCGTACTGCGTGATCGGCCCGCAGGTGCAGGTGGGCGAGGGCTGCTGGCTCGGCGCGCACGTGGTGCTCGACGGGCGCACGCGCATCGGCAAGCGCAACCGCATCTGGCATTTCGCGTCCATCGGCGCGCCGCCGCAGGACAAGAAGTACAAGGGCGAGGACACGGCGGTCGAGATCGGCGACGACAACACGATCCGCGAGTACGTGACCATCAACCGCGGCACCGCGCTCGACGCCGGTACCACCACGGTGGGCAACGACAACTGGATCATGGCCTACGTGCACTTCGCCCACGACTGCCGCATCGGCAGCCACACGATCTTCGCCAACGCCTGCCAGCTCGCCGGCCACGTCGTCGTCGGCGACTGGGCGATCTTCGGCGCCACGACCCTGGTCCACCAGTTCGTGCACATCGGCGCGCATGCGTTCACCGGCATGGGCACCTACCTGCCGCAGGACCTGCCGCCCTATGTGCGCGCCGCGGGCAACATGGCCAAGCCCTACGGCATCAACAGTGAAGGCCTGCGCCGGCGCGGCTTCGCGCCCGACACCATCAACGCGCTGAAGCGCGCCTACCGTACCCTTTACCGCAGCGGGCTGTCGCTCGAGGAGGCGCGCCGCGAGCTCCAGGCGCAGTCTTCGGCGTCTCCCGAGGTCGGCCTGTTCCTGACTTTCCTAGACCAAACGCAACGCGGAATCATCCGGTAGTGGAACGCGAATACCTGCGCGTCGGCATGGTGGCCGGCGAGGCGTCGGGAGACCAGCTCGGCGCGCATCTCATCGTCGCGCTGAAGGCGCGGCGCCCGGCGATCGCCTTCGCCGGCATCGGCGGCCCGAAGATGATGGCGCAGGGCTTCGAGTCGCACTACCCGATGGAAATGCTCTCGGTGCGCGGCTACGCCGAGGTGCTGCGCCACTATGCCGGCATCATGGCCATGCGCCGGAAGCTCGCGCGCGAGCTGATCGAGGCGCGGCCGGAGCTTTTCATCGGAGTGGACTCCTCCGACTTCAACCTCGGCCTGGAGCGCAAGCTGAAGGAGGCCGGCATCCCGGCCATCCACTACGTGAGCCCTTCGGTGTGGGCCTGGCGCGGCTGGCGGATCCGCCGCATCGCGCGCTCGGTGGACCGGATCCTCGTGATGTTCCCGTTCGAGCCCGCGCTTTACGAGAAGGCCGGCGTGCCGGTCACGTACGTAGGCCACCCGCTCGCCGACGTCATCCCGCTCGAGCCGAACAAGGACGAGGCGAGGGCGCAGCTGCGCCTGCCCGGCGGCAAGCTCATCGTGGCGCTGCTCCCGGGAAGCCGCCGCTCGGAGCTGCACTACATGGCCGGGGCATTCGTCCTCGCGGCGCACCGCTTCCGCCAGGAGGTGCACGACGTGCACTTCGTCTGCCCGATGGTGACGCGCGACACGCGCGACCTCTTCGAGCAGGCGATGCACGAGCACCAGCGCACCGACCTGCCCTTGACGCTGCTCTTCGGCCATTCGCACGAGGCGCTCGCCGCCGCCGACCTGGCGCTCGTCGCGAGCGGCACCGCCGCGCTGGAGACTGCCCTCTTCAAGACGCCGATGGTGATCGCCTACCGGCAGTCGCCGGTCACGTGGGCGCTGATGCGCTCGATGCTGTACCTGCCGTACGTCGGGATGCCGAACATCCTGGCGGGGGAGCGGCTCGTTCCGGAGCTCCTGCAGGACGAAGCGAATCCAGCCGCCCTCGCCGGCGCGCTCCTCGCGCTCCTTCGCGATACGGCGGCGCAGAAGCGCCAGATCGAGCGCTTTCGCGAGTTCCACCACCTGCTGCGCCAGAACACCGCGGAGAAAGCGGCCGACGCGGTGCTCGGCATGCTGCGCAGGACGCATGCCTGAGCGTTCGCCCGAGCGGCTCGTGTGCGGGGTGGACGAGGCGGGGCGCGGGCCGCTCGCCGGCCCGGTGTACGCCGCCGC
>Ga0070741_10010533_pt1 | contig 17423 bp, 19 predicted proteins | sample Coa_R1_4_FD_66440 | JGI IMG/M metagenome (GOLD analysis project Ga0070741, IMG submission 66440) | Surface soil microbial communities from Centralia Pennsylvania, which are recovering from an underground coalmine fire - Coalmine... | ecosystem: Environmental > Terrestrial > Soil > Unclassified ...
GCCGCCGATCGCGCCCTACCGCGCCGCCGGCCGGCCGCAGGGCGTGCTGGTGATGGAGCGGCTGCTGGAGCTGGGCGCGCGCGCGCTCGGCATTGATCCCGTCGAGATGCGCCTGCGCAACATGATCCAGCCCGACGAGTTCCCCTACGACCTGGGCCTGAAGGACCGCGACGGCACGCCCGTCGTCTACGACAGCGGCAACTACCCGGCGTCGCTGCGCCAGGCCGTCGAGCTGCTCGACTACGCCGGCTTCCGCGCGGAGCAGGCCCGCGCGCGCGCCGAGGGCCGCTACCTCGGCCTGGGGCTGAGCAGCTACGTCGAGTCCACCGGGCGTGGGCCGTTCGAGGGCGCCACGGTGCGCGTCGAGCCGAGCGGCAAGGTGCTGCTGCTCACCGGCGCCGCCTCGCAGGGTCAGAGCCACGAGACCACCCTCGCCCAGATCTGCGCCGAGCGGCTGGGCGTGCGCCCCGACGACGTGACGGTGCTGACGGGCGATACGGGCGCCATCGCCCTCGGCATCGGTACCTACGCCAGCCGCACCGCTGTCGTCGCGGGCAACGCCACCAGCCAGGCGGCGGCGGCCGTGCGCGAGAAGGCGCTGCGCGTCGCCGCCCAGCTCCTCGAAGCCGCGCCAAGCGACCTCGACCTCGTGGACGGCGTGATCCGCGTGCGCGGCGCGCCTGACCGGCAGATGCCGCTGGCCCAGGTCGCGCGCACGCTCGCCGCGCCGCCGCCCGCTTTCACCTTCCCGAAGGACTTGGAGCCGGGCCTGGAGGCCACCACCTACTGGCATCCCGAGGGCAACGCCTACGCCTTCGGCACCCACGCCGCCATCGTCGAGGTGGACGCCGAAACGGGCGTCGTCCACGTGCGGCGCTACGTCGTGTCGCACGACTGCGGCGTGGTCATCAACCCGCTCGTGGCCGACGGCCAGACGCACGGCGGCGTGGCGCAGGGGATCGGCACGGCGCTCTACGAGGAGATGGTCTACGACGCGAACGGCCAGCCGCTCACGGCGAGCTACATGGACTACCTCATCCCCACGGCCGCCGAGATGCCGCCACTCACGCTCGGCCACCTCTGCACGCCGTCGCCGCTGAACGCCGAGGGCCTGAAGGGCCTGGGCGAGGGCGGCGCCATGCCCGTGCTCGCGGCCATCGCCAACGCTGTCGAGGACGCGCTCGCGCCGCTCGGCGTGCGCGTGCGCGAGCTGCCGCTCACGCCGGCGCGCGTGCTGGCGCTCATCGAGGCCGCGCGGGATGGCGCTCCGCCCCCCCAGCCCCCCAATAATGGGGGGAGCCGGCCCCCTGAATCCCCCAGTCCGAAGGGCGGACCGGAGAGCGCGGGATGAGAGCGGGCGGCGCGCGCTGGGAGAGCACCGTGACCGTCGTGGACGCGGGCGAGTGGGCCGCGCGCACCGTGGTCGTGACGGGCGCCGCGGGCGGCATCGGCCGCGCCACCGTGGCGGCGCTGCTCGCCGCGGGCGCGACCGTCGTCGCCTTCGACCTCTCGCAAGCGGCGCTGGACGAGGCGGCCGCCGCCTGGGGCCAGCCCGACCGCCTGCGGCCCGTGGCCGGCGACGTGGGCGAGGCGGCCGATGTCGCGCGCGCCTTCGCCGTCGCGGCGGCGGTCGGCCAGCCGCTCGCCGGCCTCGTCGCAGCGGCCGGCATCTACGGCGCCGCGCCCGTCGAGCAGATGACCGACGCCGAGTGGCATCGTGTGCTGCGCGTGAACCTGCGCGGCACCTTCCTCACCTGCCGCGCCGCCGCGCGCGCCATGCTGCCGCACCGCGCCGGGGCCATCGTCACGCTGGCGTCCAGCCTCGCCTTCACGGGCGCCCGCGAGCGCGCCCACTACGCCGCCTCGAAGGCGGGCATCGCCGCCTTCACGAAGGCGCTCGCGCTGGAGATCGCGCCCCACGGCCTGCGCGCGAACGCCATCGCGCCCGGCTCGATCGACACGCCCATGCCGCGCTCGCTCCCCGGCCGCTCGGAGGAGCACGTCCTGGCCACTCTGCGCGCCAACCCGCTCGGCCGCGTCGCCACTCCCGCCGACGTGGCCGACCTGATCCTCTTCCTGCTGTCGCGCCGCAGCAGCCACATCACCGGCCAGGTCGTCGCCATAAACGGCGGCCAGGTGACGCTATGATTGACCTCACGGGCCGCGTGGCCCTCGTCACCGGCGCCGGCAGCGGCATCGGGCGCGCCACGGCGCTCATGCTCGGCCAGGCCGGCGCGCGCGTGGCCTGCGTGGACGTGCGCGCGGAGCGGGCGACGGCCGCCGCGGCCGAGGCGCGGGAGCGTGGCTACGATGCGCTCGCCCTGGCGGCCGACGTGGCCGATCCGGCGGCCATCGGTGCCGCCGTGCAGCAGGCGCTGGCCCATTGGGGCGGGCTGGACATCCTCGTGGCGAACGCGGGCATCAGCAGCCACCAGCCCGTCGTGGACATGGACGAGGCCGCCTGGGATGCCGTGCTGGCCGTGGACCTCGACGGCGTGTTCTACACCGTGCGCGCCGCGCTCCCGGCGCTGCGCCAGAGCCGGCACGGCCGCATCATCTGCACCGCCTCGCACTACGGCCTCATCGGCCAGGCCGGCCTCGCGCACTACTCGGCCGCGAAGGGCGGCGTGATCGGGCTGGTGCGCTCGCTGGCGCTGGAGCTTGGCCCGGCCGGTGTCACCGTGAACGCCGTCGCCCCCGGCCCGGTGCTCACTGGCATCACCGAGCGCACGCCCGAGGAGATCCGCGCGCGCGCGGCCCGCCTGCCGCTCGGCCGCCTCGGCCAGCCCGAGGACGTGGCCGGCCTGATCCTCTTCCTCGCCAGCGACCTCGCCGCCTGGCTCACCGGCCAGGTCCTCCCCATTGATGGCGGCGACATCCTCCTCGGCCGCACCTGATGGCCGCCCGCGCCCCGCCGCGAAGTGCTACAGTACGCCTGTAGCCAACAATGGGGTGTACTTATGGCTCAACCACAGCCCGTACCGTTCCCACGTATCGTACGCAACCCGCGCATCCTGGGAGGGGAGCCGACGGTGGCCGGCACCCGTGTGTCCGTGCGGATCATCGTCCAGGCCTACCGGGACACTCCGGACATCGCTACGATGCTGGAAGACTATCCCATGCTGGATTGCGCGGCGATCGAGGAAGCGCTGGCCTATTATGAGGCTTATCGCGCAGAGATCGACCGCTACATCCAGGAGAATGAGGATGACGACCAGTGATGGTCACATTGTTCGATACAAGCGAGTGCATGGTGTAGAGACACGTATAGATTACTGTGCAGGTCAAAGATGACGGGGGCTGAGGCTCGTCCTGGCGAAACTTATTGGCAAGCTATAGAGCCAATCTGGGAGACCATAAGTATCTACGACGGGCCGGAGGTGTTTCTGCAGCAACTCCAAAGTGTTGACCGAGAGCTTGGTCTCCTGTTCGCCATGCACTGGTGTACATCCGAGGTGCGCAACGGAGGGTTTCACCAGTTCTTCCATAACCCCACGGGTGTGCTCGCTCCAGAAGCGCTGGACGGCTTCAAGACGGTAGGCTTGCCGAAATTTGCTGCGCTGCTCGAGCAAGCCATGTCCTTCTTCGGGCCATCCTATCCGCGTGATCGAGCGGAGCGAATGGCTTTGCTAGACTCGTACGCTGAGAAAGATCCCACACCGAACGAGCCCCACCTGGAAGGATGGAATCCCTTCCGTGGCCTGGATGACCAGTTCTTTCAAGCACTCCACAGTGACAACGGGGGCTTCGAGCGTCGAGCCGATGACTTCGCTCGGCGCCTTAGCAAGTAGCACACCGCCCTGAGCTCGGCACAGTGAGGGGGAGGGATCGTGAAGTTCGAGCTGGTCGATCTGACGCACCCGTTCAGCATCCACACGCCCGGCTGGGCGGGCTACCCACCGGTCAAGCACTACTACATCCAGCGCTTCTCCGCGAACGAGATCGTGGCGCAGTACATCGAGACGCCGCTGCACGTCAGTACCCACCTCGACGGCCAGATGCACGCGATCCCCGGCGGCGCCGACATCGCGAGCTTCCCCCTCTCTCGCTGCTTCGGCGAGGGCGTTATCGCCGACATCAGCGACTGCGTGGGCGACTGGGACGTCATCACGCCCGAGATGATCACCAGTAAGGTCGAGGTCAAGAAGGGCGACATCCTCCTCTACTACACGGGCTACAAGCGCTACTACCCGGGCTGCGAGGCCGAGGACGAGGCGCGCTACTTCCTGCGCCATCCCGGCGGCGACCGGCGGCTGGCCGAGTGGCTGGTGGACATGGAGATCGCCTGGACCGGCATGGACTGCGGCTCGGGCGACCACCCGATGAACACGACTATTACCCGCATGCGGCCCGACCTGGTGGAGGAGTTCGAGGACCTGCGCCACCAGAAGCTGCGCGAAGTCTTCCCGAAAGAAGACCTGTTCGTGATGCACCGCGTGCCGTTCCGCCAGAACATCTTGCACGTCGAGAACCTGGGCGGCGACGTCGAGCGCGTGCTGAACCGCCGCTGCCACATCGGCGTGTTCCCCTGGCGCTTCGAGGGCGGCGAGGCCTCCATCTGCCGGGTGGTCGCCTTTCTCGAGGCGTAGCGGCGCCTGCTACATTTCGGCGACACGATCCGCGTTGCACCTAGCCTGGTCGCCGTCCCGCGGCGCAGCGCCGCCGAGCACGCCTGGAGGATCGCGCTAGAAGAGGGCGCGGGCGGCCTCTTCGGCGGGGGTGTTCTTGTTCGCCATGTAACGGTAGCCGAGCGGATGCTCCGCGCCGCAGGTGGGGCAGGTGCGGAGTTTGGGGTCGCTGTTGAAGGTGCGCACGGCCTCGTCCTCGGCGCGCCAGAAGCCCTGGAAGCCGTGCGTGCCCGTCTCGTAGACGTAGCAGTAGAGCAGCGTGACGCAGCGCTCGCAGTACCAGGCGAACATATCGCGCTCGCCAGGGCGGGGGTAGCGCATCATCAGGATGCGGGTGGCCTCGTCGTCGGGCGACTGGCCGCCGATGGTGATGAGCACCTCGTCCACGTCGTTGATGTGCCAGTAGCCGAACAGGTGGCGCGTGTGGTGGGGCGTGCCGCCGAGGATCACGTACAGGCCGAAGGGATCGTGGCGCGGCTGCACGATCCCCTTCGGGCCAATCTCCAGCAGGTCCTCTTTCATGAGCTTCGTGGCGCGGCGGCGGATGCCGACGAGGTTCTCGCCCACCGGCGTGAAGCCCACGAAGCGGCGCAGGTCGCGCTCGTCGGTCAGGTCCACGCTCTCGTGCATCTTGAGCGCCAGCTCGGCCAGCGATTGCATGGTCGTCATGCCGCCTCCTACCCACGGGTCCGCTCGGGTGTCACGGCGCCAAGAGCCAGCGGCAGCCGCCAGCCGGCTGCACCTTACCATATCGCACGGGCAGGTATGGAAGCGCACACGCCGAGCCCCGCCACTGGCCTGGCGTGGTCCCGGCGCGTACACTCTCCGTATCACCGTACAGAGCGAGTCAACATGGTGAGTCCTACCGGCCGCTTGCCACTCGAGGGCACGCGCGTGCTGGAGCTGGGCCACATCGTGGCCGGGCCGACCGCGGCGCTCATCCTGGCCGACCTCGGCGCCGACGTGGTGAAGATCGAGCGCCCGGACGGCGGCGACCAGGCCCGCCGCATGAGCGGCAACGGCTACGTATTCTATTTCCTCAACCGCAACAAGCGCAGTATCGTGCTCGACCTCAAGGCGCCTGCCGGCCAGGAGGTCTTCCGCCGCCTCGTCCGCACCGCCGACGTGGTGCTCGACAACTACGCCCCCGGCGTGCTCGACCGCCTGGGCCTCGGCTACGAGGCTCTGGCCGCGCTCAACCCGCGCCTCGTCTACCTCTCGCTCAAGGGCTTCCTGCCGGGGCCGTACGAGCACCGCCCGGCGCTCGACGAGCTGGCGCAGATGATGGGCGGCCTGGCCTACATGACGGGGCCGCGCGGCCAGCCCCTGCGCGCGGGCGCCTCGATCATCGACATCGGCGCGGCCACCTACGGCGTCATCGCCATTCTCGCCGCCCTCGCCCAGCGCGAGCGCACCGGCCGCGGCGAGCGCATCGTCGCCGGCCTTTACGAGACCTCCGTCTTCTGGGTCGGCCAGTGGATGGCGATGAGTGCCCTGAACGGCGAGCCGTCGGTCCCCATGCCCGAGGCCGGCCAGTCGGTCCGCATGGGCTGGGGCATCTTCCACCTGTTCCCCACGGCCGATGGCGAGCAGGTGTTCATCGCCGTCACCTCGAACGCCCACTGGGAGCGCTTCTGCGGCGCGCTCGATCTTCCCGACCTGCTCGCCGACGAGCGCCTGGAGGACAACCTGAAGCGCGTCGCGGCGCGCCCCTGGCTCCTCCCTCGCGTGCGCGAGGAAACCGCCAGGTACCCGAGCGCCGCGCTGCTGGAGCGGCTGGAGCGCGCCGGCGTGCCCTGCGGCCCCGTGCGCCGCCCTGACCAGCTCCTCGACGACCCCCACCTGACGGCCACCGAGCAGCTCCTGCCGGTGCCGCTGCCGGGCGGCGCGACCGCGCCCCTGCCGAAGCTGCCCTGGCGCAGCGACGCCTACGCCTTTGGCCTGCGGCGCTCGCCGCCCGCCCTGGGCGAGCACACGCGCGAGGTGCTGGCCGAGGCCGGCTTGAGCGCCGCGGAGATCGACGCGCTGCTGGCCGAGCATGCCGCCGAGGCGAGCGCGCCGCTCGACTGTGCTGCAGCCCCGAGCGCGCCGCCCGCGCGGGAAGGAGAGACGACCCGATGAGCGATCTGCCGAAGGCCATCCACCTGCGCGAGGTCGGCCCCCGCGAGGGCCTGCAGTTCGAAAAGCGTGTCGTGGCGACCGCAGACAAGGTGCGGCTCGTGGACGCGCTCTCGGAGACGGGTGTGCGCGAAATCGAGTTCGCCTCGTTCGTCAGCCCGAAGTGGGTGCCGCAGATGGCCGATGCCGAGGCCTGGACGGCCGGCATCCGCAAGGCGCCGGGCGTGCAGTACGAGGGCATCTGGCTGAACCTGCAGGGCTTCGAGCGGGCGCTCAAGCTGCGCGACGTGCTCACCCTGCGCCCGAGCTTCGCCGTGCCCGCGAGCAGCACCTTCTGGAAGAAGAACGCCAACCGCACCATCGAGGAGCAGCTCGAGCAGCTCCCGGCCTACGTCGCGGCCTACCGCGCCGCCGGCTTCGCGCGCCTAACCCTGACGGTCGGCGCCGCCTGGGGCTGCAACTACGAGGGCGCGATCCTGCCCGAGCGCGTCGTGGCCCTCCTCGAAGAAGCCCAGGCGCGCGCCGCCGAGCTGGGCATGCCCGTGGGCAAGATCGGCCTCATGGACACGATGGGCTGGGCCAACCCGCTCGCCATCAAGCGCCTCGTTGGCCTCGTCCGTGACCGCTGGCCCGACCTCCTGCTCTACCTGCACCTGCACGACACGCGCGGCACTGGCATCGCCAACTTCGTGGCGGCGCTGGAGATGGGCGTGACCGAGTTCGACACCGCCGTCGGCGGCATGGGCGGCTGCCCCTTCGCCGAGCACAAGGGTGCCGCCGGCAACGTCTGCTCCGAGGACGCCGTCTTCATCTGCCAGGAGATGGGTGTGGCGACGGGGATTGACCTCGACCGCCTCATCGAGGCCGCCCAGCTCGCCGAGCAGCTCCTCGGCACCGACCTCCCCGGCAAGGTCAAGCGCGGTGGCAACCTCGCCCGCTACCGCGCCCGCGCCGCCGTGGGCTGATCCGCCGCACAAGACAGGTTGGGCTGAACGGCATTGACGCCCCGGGGCTGAACCCGTACCATCCTCGTAGGAAGCGGGGGCGGCGCCGGCCGGCGTGCCGGCCCCAGGGAGGGCAAGATGGACGACTCGGAGGCGGAAGCCCGCGCCCAGCGTGAGCGGCTGGAGGCCGCCGAGATCTTCGCCTTCATCTTCCCGGTGCTCGACCGGCTGCTGCTGCTCGACGTGCGCTCCCTGCCCACCCACGCTCCCCAGGCGCTCGTCGTCTCCAGCGCCGAGATCGTGCAGGATTTCGTGCCGCGCTTCCGTCGGCAACTCTCCGACCTCTTCCTGCGGCGGCCAGAGCTGATCTTCAGCCGCCTGCGCTTGTTCTCCTACCTGGACGGCGAGATGGCGCAGCTTGTCGTCGAGGCCGCGCTGGCGCGCGAGCAGCGCCCGCCCGTCGAGCGCGGCGCCGAGCGCAGCTTCGCTTACGCGCGCGTGCGCACGGCGACGGCCGAGTTCTTCGCCACGTCGGTGTGGCAGCTCGTGGAGGAGACGGCGCAGCGCAAGAGCCAGCACACGCTCGGCGACTCGCTGGCCACCGCGCGCGAGCAGCTTGCCACCTGGGAGCAGGAGCTAGTGCGGCGCGCGGCCGCCGAGGAGCGGCGGCGGCTGTTCTCCGAGCGCCACTACCGCATCATCCGCCCGCAGGAGCCCCCGGACAGCTAGCCGCTCCTCAGCGGCTCTCGCGCTAACGCCTCGTGGCTGCGCCTGCCGCGGACGCCAGGGACGCCCCGCGGCCTAGCGCGCCCCCGCTGGCACGGCCGCCGGCGCCGCCACCCGCTCCAGGTAGGCGATTACGTCCTCGAGCGGCAGCACGTCGCCGTACTTCTGCTGGATGTCGAACAGGTTGACCTTGTGGGGCAGCTCACCGCGGTCGGCCACGCACTCCTCGGGCACGACGACGATGTAGTTGTAGGAGAAGGCGTCGACGACGGTGGCGCGCACGCAGCCGCTGGTCACCATGCCCGTCACGATCAGTGTGTCGACGCCGTGGAAGGTGAGCAGGCTGGCCAGCTCGGTGCCGAAGAAGCCGCTCGGGTAGCGCTTGGTGAGGACCGATTCGTGCAGCAGCGGCGCGATCGGCGGCACGATCTGGTGCTTTTCGGCCGGCTCCTCGGCGGCCGCGGTGGCGGCGCTCTTCCAGCGGCCACGCTCGGCGCGGTTGGCCGCCGGCTTGCCGGTGGTGTAGATGACGGGCACGCCGCGCGGCCGCGCCACGTCGAGCAGGCGGCGGATGTTCTCCGCGCACGGCCAGCCGGTGCGCCCCCAGCCTGTGGGGAAGCGGTCGTCGACGAAGGCGTAGCTCATGTCGATGACGACGATGCCCGGCCGCGTGCCTAGCTCGCGGGGGGTGTCCCAGCCGGCCTTGCGGTAGCCCTCCAGGTCGGCGTCGGTGAACAGGTCGTCCCAGACTGCCATGTTCCCTCCTCGTGCGACGCGGTCGGCCGCCGGCCGTCCCCGCGTGGATGCTCGGGCGCCGCGGTCGTGGTTGCATGATACGCGATGCGCCGCTGAACAGGCGCGGCGATTGGGCCGGTCGCCGCACGGTGTGCTATCGTGCAAGCAATAGACGCGTGCCGGGCCGCCGGGGTGGCCCGTGTGCGCCTGACGAGGAGGGGTGCAAGGCGCGGCGCGCCGCGTCGGGCGACTATGGACGTGTTGCAGATGCGGGTGGTCGTCCGCGTGCGTGACGTCGAGAACGCCGTGCGCTTCTATCGCGACGCGCTGGGGCTGCGCGTGGTGGAACGCTGGGCCCAGCCCGGGCCCGGCGCCATCTTCGACACCGGCCGCGGCCAGATCCAGGTCTACGCCAGCAGCAACGGCGCCGAGGAGCCGCCGCTGCCGCCGCCCACGATCCTGCTCGTCACCCCCGACGCCGACCGGGAGCACGCGCGGCTGGCCTCGGTCGGCGTGCACGCTCTCTGGGGCCCGGCCACCACTGGCTGGGGCACCCGCCAGTTCGCCGTGCAGGACCCCGACGGCACCACGCTCGTCTTCTGCTCCCGCGCCGTGCCGCCATCCCCGCCCGCCGAGACCCTTCCTGGCTCGTAGCCGTCCCCGCGCGGGCGCGCTGGCCGCTCAGGCACGAGCGAGCTGCGGTAGCTCAACGGTAGTCAGCTCCAGCTCGTACCCCTGACCTGGCGATGTCTCACCAGCCTGGCGCATCTCCTCGATGATCTCGATGGCCTGCGCGACGGCAGCAGCCATGAGGGCGGGCGTCTCAGCCAAGGGGGCACGCCCCTGGGAGGCTTCGACGTCGAGCCAGCCGCGCATGGCGTCCTGCACGTTGGCCAGCGCCTCGCTGCGCGTCCGCCCCACGCTAACGCAGCCCGGCATCGCCGGGACCGAGACGACGATCGGTCGATCGTCGGGCACGAGGAGCACGGTGTGGCGCCGTGGCGCGCTCATGGCGCGGGGTCGCTGGGGGAGGCGCGCGGCGCGGCGGGGGCCGCCGGCTCGGCGGGCGCGGGAACGGTGGGCGCCGGGGGCTCAGACGCCACAGGGGCGGGCGAGCCGGCCACGGGCGACGCGGCGGCCGTCCCGGGCGCGGCCTCGATGGCGGCCGTGCCATGGCCAGGCACACGGTTCGTGCGCGTGAGCAGGTAGACGAGGAACCAGAGCGCGACGAGCATCGAGCCGATGGCCACGAGCTGCGCCTGCGTCAGGCCGAAGGCGACGATGGTGTCCACGCGGAAGAACGTGATGAAGAACCGCGCGACCGAGTACAGCAGCAGGTACAGCCAGAACAGCATGCCCGCGCGCGGCAGGCGGCCCCATAGCCCAAGCAGCAGGCCGTAGATCAACAGGTCGGCCACTTGCTCGTAGCCCACGGCCAGGTGGTTCGGCACGCCAGGCTCGCCGAGCGTGTTCGGGTTCACGTAGGTCACCGCCCAGGGTGTGCCCTCGGCCAGATGGGCACCGTGGTGCTCGCCGTTGATGACGTCGCCGATGCGCCCGATCGCCATGCCGAGGATCAGGCCCACCGCGGCGGCGTCCGCGAGCAGGCCCACGGCCAGGCGCCGCACGCGCGCGTAGATGAAGCCCCCGAGCACGCCGCCGATGACGGCGCCGTAGATGGCGATGCCGCCCTCGTTGAGCAGGAGGATCTGCAGCGGCCGCTGGCTGTAGTAGCTCCACTGGTCGATGACGTGGAACAGCCGCGCGCCGATCAGCCCGCCGATCGTGCCCCAGAACGCCGTGGTTATGACCTCGTCCTCGGGGACGACCGTGCCACGGAGCAGCCGGGCGGCGATCCAGATGCCGGCGGCCAGGCCGACAGCGCTGAACAGGCCGTGCCAGCTCAGGACGAACGGACCGAGGACGATCAGGTTGGGGTCGACGTTGATAACCATCTCGCGAACATTGTACACACCGCCCCGGCGCGCGGGCCATGAAACCAGTGCTGAGTGCTGAGTAGCGGCCCCCAGGGCGCAGCGAGCCCCAGGGCGCAGCAAGCAGCGCCCCTACAGCACCGTTCGGCCCTCAGTACTCGGCACTCGGCACCGCGTCGGCGGCGGCGAAGCCGAAGTCGCAGGCGATGAGGAAGCCGCGGGCGCGCTCGGCCAGCGGATAGCGGTTGACCACGGCCCAGAAGGCGGGCGAGTGATCCGAGTGCAGCAGGTGGGCCAGCTCGTGGACGAGCACGTAGTCCACCACCCAGGGCGGGTAGCGCTGCAGGTGCGCGGCCAGGCGGATCACGCCCGTGCCGCCCGCGCAGCTCCCGTGGCGCTTGTGCTGGCGCGCGCTCCAGCCGACGGCGCGCAGCGTCGGGCGCTCGGGGAAGTAGCGCGCGAGCAGCCGCCGCGCCCGCGCCAGCAGCGCCGCGTCGGTGCCCACCGTCTGGCGGCGCAGGTAGGCGGCGGCCCGCTCGCGGATCGTGGCAAGCGTGGCGCGCAGGTCGCGGTCGCTCACGCGCTCGGGGCGCTCGACGATCAGGCGCTCGCCGACGATCCGCCAGCGGTAGGTGCGGCGCAGGCGGCGGTTGACCTGCACCTCGAGCACGAGCGCCTCGGCCGACGGCGCCACGGGCGCGGGCGCGGCATCGTCCGGGGCATCGGCATCAGTGGGCATCGGCTCGTCGGGGGCCTCGGCTGATGTGGCGCTCGTAGCGGGCGGCGGCGGCGCGGGCGGCCGCTTGCGCCCGCGGGGTTTCGGGGCGGGCGCGTCGGGAGCCGCGCCGTTCCGGGCGGCTCGGGGCGGCACCGGCGCCGGTGGCGCGGGCTGGGCGACCGGCGGCGCTGGCGGCGCGTCGGGGCTTGCGGGCTTGCCGAACGGGAGCTGAAGCTGCACGCGCGCGCGCCACGACCCTGCCGCCATCGCCGTCTCCGCGGGCCTCGCCAGGTGCGCCCCCGGCCTGGAGCCCGGGGCTGTCCCCCTCATACTACTGTGTTCGCCCCCGTTGAGGGCTACGGCGCGTCGCCGCCCCACGCGGCGTCGAGCAGGCGGTCGTAGGCCAGGCCCCACGGCGGGCGCAGGAAGCCGAGCGCGCGCACGTCCTGCGCCCAGAAGCCGAACGGCGCGTGGCGCGCGTACACCCCGCCGCCCAGCACCCGACACAGGCGCGTTAGCGCCGACTCGGCCAGCTCCGCGACGGCGGTCTTGCCGCGGATCACGGCGCCGGGCGCGTGGCCGGGCGCCTCGACGGCGCGCAGCATCCCCTCGTATGCCTGTTGCACCAGCCAGCCTTCGAGGTCGGCACGCGCCCACTCCACCTGCTCGTAGGGCCGCAGCGCCTCGCGGCGGCGCGCAAGCTGCTCGCGGGCGGCGTCCAGCGCCGTCTCCACGATGCCCACGATCACCGCGGTGAACAGGCAGCCGATCAGCCCGCTCACGGCGTCCTGAATGGCGCGCCAGTGGCCGGGCCAGGCGAAGCGCACGGCGGGGAACTCGGCGAACTCGAAGGCGTGGCTCTGCGTGGCGAGCATGCCGTGCCCGTCCCACTCGGCCACGAGCCGCATGCCCGTCGAGCCGTCCCAGGGGGCGCCCGCGACGGGCAGGTAGAACCAGTCGGGCTCCGCCTCGCCCGCGGGCACGGCGCTGGTGAGCATGTACGCGCTGATGCCGGAGCCGCTGCCGAAGTGCTTCTGGCCGGAGAGGCGGTAGGCGCCGTCCGGGTCGCGCCGCGCCACCGCCCGCGTCTGGGCCACGTCGCCGCCGCTGCCGGGCTCTGACGTGATGGTGCCCCACCAGGCGCCGTCAGCGGCGGTCTGGCAGACCTCGCGTCGCTGCGCGTCCCAGGCCGCCTGGTCGGGCGCGGGCACCTCGGGCGTGGCCAGCCAGAAGCCGAGCACGGCCGGGTGCATGGCGCAGACGAGCGCCACCGACGAGTCGCCGTGCGCCAGCGCGCGCAGCACCTCGCACACGGGGCGGGTGGAGCGCGCGACGCTCTCCCAGACGCCACCCTGGGCCACCGGCACGCTCGTCAGCAGGAATCCCGCCTCGCGGAGCCGCGCGAAGTCGGCCGGGTCGAGCGCCCGCCGCTGCTGGCGCGCGCCGCGCTCGGCGGCGAAGTCTGCCGCGATCGCGCGCACGTTGCCCAGGATAGTCCGCGCTTCCATCATCGCCCCTCCCCAAGCACTATGCCCGCCCGGCCGCGCAACCGCAAATTCGAGCAGCACGGGCTAGAATGAGGCAAGCTCACCACGCAGGCGACAGGGGGACCCATGGCTGTCCGGGAGCAGGCCGACCCGCGGCGCGCGACGAACCCGCTGTTCAATGACAACCGCATGAAGCTGGGCGTGTTCGGCGCCAACGTGAGCAACGGCTGCGCCATTACGCTGGCCGAGGGGCGGCTGGAGACGACCTGGCCGAACACGCGGCGCATCGCCACGCTGGCCGACCGCGCCGGGCTGGAGGCGATGGTACCGGTGGCGCGCTGGAAGGGCTTCGGCGGGCCGACGAACTTCAACGGCACCTGCTTCGAGACGTACACCTGGGCGGCGGGCGTGGCGGGCGTCACCGAGCACACGGGCGTCTTCTCCACGTCGCACGTGCCGACGGTTCACCCGATCATGGCGGCGAAGCAGGGCACGACGATTGACCACATCTCGAACGGTCGCTTCGCGCTGAACGTGGTCTGCGGCTGGTTTCAGCCGGAGCTGGAGATGTTCGGCGCGCCGATCATGGAGCACGACACGCGCTACGAGTACGCCGCCGAGTGGCTGGAGATCGTGAAGCGGCTGTGGACGGCCGAGGAGGAGTTCGACTACGAGGGCCGCTACTTCCGCATCCAGAAGGGCTTCCACCAGCCGAAGCCGATCCAGCGCCCGTTCCCGCCGATCATGAACGCGGGCGGCTCGCCGGTGGGGCAGCGCTTCGCCGCGCAGCACGCCGACATGGCGTTCATCCTCGTGCGCGAGCACGACTACGACGGCGCGCGCGCCCAGGTGCAGCACCTGCGGCGGCTGGCGCGCGAGGAGTTCGGCCGCGCGCTGCAGGTGTGGTGCAGCGCCTACGTCGTCTGCCGCCCGACCGAGCGCGAGGCGCAGGACTACCTGAACTACTACGTGCGCGAGCGCGGCGACTGGGAAGCGGTGGAGAACCTGACGCGTATCCTGGGCATCCAGTCAGACGTGGTGTCGCCGGAGGCGATGGAGGCGTTCAAGTTCCACTTCATCGCCGGCTGGGGCGGCTATCCGCTGGTGGGTACGGCCGAGCAGATCACGGACACGCTCGGCAAGCTGGCAGAGGTGGGACTGGACGGCGTGGTGCTGTCGTGGGTGAACTACGAGGCGGAGCTGCAGCAGTGGATCGCCGAGGTGCTGCCGCTCATGGAGCAGGCGGGGCTGCGGAAGCCGTTCCGCCCGGAGGCGTAGATGCTAGTGCTGGGCGTGTGTGGGAGCGCGGCGCGCAGCGGGCGCACGCGGGCGCTGATCGAGCTGGCGCTGGCGGGCGCGGCCGAGCTGGACGACGTGCAGACGGACCTGCTCGACCTGGCCGAGACGCCGCTTGACTGGGCCGACGGCCGGCCGCCCGAGGCCTACGCGCCGGCCACGCAGGCGGCGCTGGCGCGCGTGCAGGCGGCGGGCGCCTATGTGCTCGGCTCGCCGATGTACCGCGGCGGCATGACGGGCGCGCTGAAGAACCTGATCGACGTGGTCCCGAAGGAGTACGTGGTGGGCAAGGCGGCGGGGCTCGTCGCCACCGGCGCCAGCCAGCACCACTACCTTGGCCTCGACCTGGGCCTGCGCACGGCGATGGCCTTCTTCCAGGTCCACGTCGTGCCGGCGATCCTCTACGGCGGCAGCTTCAAGCTCGTGGACGGCCGCCCCGACGACCCGAAGCTGATCGAGGAAGCGCGGCAGCTTGGCCGCGACGTGGTGACGCTGGCGCGCGCCGTCGGCGGCCAGGCCCTCGGGCCGACGTTGTTCTAGCCCTTCGCCACCGCCTTCGCGGGCTGTTGCGCGGCCGAAGGACTAATATCACGCGGGGCGTGGACACGCGCTTGCGGGAGTACGCGGTGCGGCAGCTCGGGCCGCACTGGCACTAGCGCGGCAGGGCAGCGGGAGGGATAGGATGAAATTCGGTCACTTCTCGCACGTGTGGAACAAGCCGGGGATGGCAGCCGCGGACCGCTACGATCAGCTCTGGCGGGAGCTGGCGCTGTGCGACGAGCTGGGGTTCGACTACGCCTTCGCCGTCGAGCACCACTTCCGCCCATACGAGAGCTGGATGCCCTCGCCCGCGGCCTACTGCGCCGGGGCGGCCGCGCACACCCGCCGCCTGCGGCTGGGGCCGATGGGCTACATCGTGCCCCTCTACGACCCGCTGCGGATCGCCGAGGAGGCCGCCGTCCTCGACAACATGCTGCACGGCCGCCTGGAGCTGGGCCTGGTCTCCGGCATCGCGCCGATCTACTTCTCACACTACCAGGCCGACTTCGCCGGGCGCCGCGAGCGTACCCACGAGGCGCTGCAGTTCCTCAAGGCGGCGTTCACCCACGACGACCCGTTCAGCTACCAGGGGCCGTTCCACCAGTACCAGGACGTCACGCTGTCGGTGCGCCCCCTCCAGCGGCCGCACCCGCCGATGTGGATCCAGTCGCGCGACCGCGACACGCTCGCCCTGCTGGCGCGCGAGGGCGCGCACACGGGCTACCTCTTCTTCCTGCCGCGCGAGGAGGCCGCGCCGCGCTACCGCGAGTACCTCTCGCTCTGGCAGCAGGCCGGGCAGGCCGGCAAGCCGAACATCGGCTACTGGGCGCTGGTCTACGTGGACGAGACCGACGAGCTGGCCGTGGAGCGGGCGACGCCGCACGTGGTCCACGCCTTCAGCAAGGTCTTCGGGTTCGGCGACGCGGGCGGCCTGACCTACTTCCAGCTTGCCGAGAACTACGAGAAGCGCGGTGAGCTTGGCGCGGCGGAGATCGCCCGCAACGTGACGAACGTGCAGTACCTGCTGGCGCGCAACCTGATCTTCATCGGCTCGCCCGAGACGGTCGTGCGGCAGGTGCGGGCGGCGGCCGCCGAGGGCCTGTTCAACACGCTGCTCGGCGAATTCAACATCGGCTACCTGGAGGAGGCCGATTTGATGCGCTCGATCCGCCTCTTCGCCACGCGGGTGCTGCCGGCGCTGCGAGAGTTCGAGCCGTACTGACGGCGCTGCTCGCCCAGGCGCCGCTACGCGACACGCGCCTCCCGGGAGACGCGCCCGCCCAGGTCAAAGCTGGTGGCCCATGTCCCGCAGCAGCGTGCGGGCGAGATCCACGTCCTCCTGGGCCACGCGCAGCTCGTGCGGCACGAGGGCGGACGAGCCCCAGCCGCCCGCGCCCGGCCCGAGCGGCACGAGGACCGATAGGATGCCTTCGCCGCGCAGCCACTCGGCCCACATCGCGGCCCGCGGGTAATCGGGGAACGTGGCGATCGGCACCTCGACGACCGGGCGCCCGACCAGCCGGCGCGGCGCGGGCGGCAGCGCGGCCACCAGCGCCGCGCCGCAGTCGGCGCACTGCTCGGCCCCGGCCTGGTACTCCGTCCGGCACGCAGGACAGAACGGCACGCCGCGCCTCCAGTGACCCCACGCTCTCGCCGCTATTCTAGCGCGCCGGCTCGCGGCGGCCGCGGTACTCAATCCGCACCTCGCGCCATTGGGTGACGATGCATGCTGCAGACTGTCACGGCCCTGGGCTCCCACGGCCGGGCGGCAGGGGACGAGCCCCTGCCCTACCGATCTTGCGGCCAGTCGGGCGGTGAGCGTGCTCAGAGCGCGCTGCTGGCGAGGGGCGGGGCGGCGGCGGGGGACGCGGCGGCCGGGGCGACGGGCAGGTTGCTGTCCACAACGCGGCCGTGGTGCAGGCGGATGGTGTAGGGGAAGGCGTGGCGGTCGAAGGGGCCGCCGTGCGAGATGACGAACACCTGCGCGAAGTGCTGGGCGACGTAGCCGGTCGTCAGCAGCTCGACCAGCGCGCGGGCGCGCGGCGCGTCGAAGGCGCTCAGCGGCTCGTCGAGGAACAGGAAGCCGGGGCGGGCGCCGCGCTCGGCGGGCAGCGTGGCGAGCGCGAAGGCCAGGCGCAGCGCGAGCGAGAACTGGTCGCGCGTGCCACCTGAGAACAGGTGCTTGGCGACGTAGCGGCCGGCTCGCTCGTCCCAGACGCGGATGCGATAGTCCTCGGTGATCGCGGCGTCGCGGTAGCGGTCGGCGGTGAGCAGCGGCAGCAGAAGCTGCATGTGCC
>Ga0070741_10010534_pt1 | contig 17422 bp, 14 predicted proteins | sample Coa_R1_4_FD_66440 | JGI IMG/M metagenome (GOLD analysis project Ga0070741, IMG submission 66440) | Surface soil microbial communities from Centralia Pennsylvania, which are recovering from an underground coalmine fire - Coalmine... | ecosystem: Environmental > Terrestrial > Soil > Unclassified ...
GGAACGCTGAGCCCCACGGCACTACCTATTCTTCTTCAGGCGTGGCCACCCGCGTGCCGGCCGGCCACGGTCCTGGGAACGCTGAGCCCCACGGCACTACCTATTCTTCTTCAGGCGTGGCCACCCGCGTGCCGGCCGGCCACGGTCCTGGGAACGCTGAGCCCCACGGCCCTTCCCCCGTTTCAGCACTCCCACCATTGTGGCATACGCGCGCCCGGCCGTCACCTGCCGGCCGCCGCAGTTCCGTGGCTGTAGCGCGGGGCTGGTCCTCCGCCCACGCTACACCCTCGACCTCTCCCTTCGCCATATCGGAGCGAGCGCCAGGGAAAGCTCCGGCTCGACCCTTTCGAGCCCAGCCGGGCGCTGGCGTCCCCCTGTCCGTGTCGGCGCGAGGGCCAAGGGAAGAAATCGGCTTCCGCGCCTTATCCGGAGGTGCCGCGCGCCGCCGTGTAGGCCGCATCGAAGGCGGCCGAGCCATCGTCGTCGCGCTGCTCCAGCGTGATCCCCGGCGCGAAGCGCGGCAGGTTGCCGTGCTCGAACTCGCGGAAGAGGTCCTGCTCGAAGCCGGCCACCGTGGCCCGCCCGGCCGGGATGCGCAGGCCGCGTTCGCCGCCGGCACGGCTTTCCGGCCACGAGATGATGTACAGGCGCCGCGGGCGCGCAGGCAGGTGCTGCTGGTCGGGCAGGCGCAGGCGCTCGACGGCGGTCTCGTCGAGCGTCACGCCCAGGCCGGGTCCATCCGGCACCTGGGCATAGCCGCCGGAGATGTGCAGCGGCTCCACGATGAGGTCATCCTGCCAGATGTGCATGCACGTCACTGCCGGCCACTGCGCGTGCGTCGCCACAGCCCCCACGTGCAGCGTCCAGGCGGTGGTCAGGCCAGTGCCGACCAGCTGCAGCCAGAAAGGCTTGTTGGCCGCGGCTGCGATCGTCGTCTGCCGGAGCAGCGCAGCCGCGCCGCCGCCGATGACGAAGCCATCGCACACGTCTTCCGCCAGGGCAGTCATGATCGGTGGCTGGCCAAAGTGCATCGCGATCGGGAGCTTGGTCTGGGCACGCAGACGCTTGCTGCCGGCCACGTCACCCTGCGGAATGGGGGTCTCGATGATAGCCACGTTCGGGTAGCGCTCCAGCTCCCGCAGGTAGGGCACGGCAGTGGCGGCATTGGCCAGCGAGCTATTGAAGTCGAGGTCGATCAGCACCGTGCGCGGCACCACCGCTGAGAGCGCCTCGATCTGCGCCAGGACGTCGCGCCACGGCCGGCCCTTGAGCTTGAGCGAGGTGTAGCCCCGCTCTACCGCCAGCTTCGCCTCCTCCACCCACTCCTCCGGCGTGAAGTCCAGGCACCACCATGAGATGGGGGCGGCGTGGCGCACCTGGCGGCCAAAGAGCGCGTGGCACGGCACCCCGGCCTGCCGGCCGGCGGCGTCCCAGATGGCCATCTGCAAGCCGCAGCCCAGGCTATCGTCCCACAGGCACTCGAAGACGTTGCGCCCGCGCACGCGCTCGGCGGCGCCGGGCGGCACACGGCCCCACGTATATTGCAGGATCGTCTCGCCCGTGCCGGTCACGCCGCTCTGGAGCCGCACACGGCAGATCTCGATCAGCGACCAGTCACCACTCAGCCGCGGCATGTGCGCCGCATGGCGCGGTGCAAAGGGGTTGCGCAGCATGGTGAAGCTCACGTCCTCGATCCGGGCACCGTCACCGGCGGCCACCCGTTCGGCCAGGGCGGGAGCCACCGCTCCCCCAGCAGCGGCCTTGCTCGCCTGCGCGCTTGATCTCGTGGTCATCTGTTCGCCTCCTCCCCCATTCTGGGATGGTCACGGCCACCCTTTATCCCTGGCTTGTCGCAACCTTCAGGCCGCTTGACAGCGGCCGGCGTCTGTGCGAGCCTGAGCAGCCGGCGGCCAGGGCACGCCGCCTGATTCTCCGGCCAAGTACAAGTAGAGGTGTCTCATGATAGCTCAGGAGCAGACTCCAGTCGTTCGATCCGGCTCGCCGGCCTCCACCGCGGAAGCACCGGCCGTACGCCCCGGCGTCTCGCGCCGCCGGCTGCTGAAGGCAGGCGGCACGGCGGCTACAGGAGGCGGGCTCGCCGTCCTGCTAGGGACGAGCCTGCTGGCGACGGCCTGTGGCGAGCCGGCCGGTAGCGCCGGCCCGGCACAGCCGCCGAAGCGCACTCGGACTGTGCCGTACACGGTGCATTTCATGGCCCTGGGGAGCAACCCCTGGATGCTCCAGCAGATGGAGGTCTTCAACCGCGACATCGGCCCCCAGCTCAAGGTCCAGGTCAGCCCCGAGCCGCAGCCCGACCAGGCCACGCTCTACAACAAGTTCCAGGCGGCCATCGCCGCCGGCGATGCGCCCGACGTTGCGCGCCTCAAGGAGATCTGGGTCTTCGAGATGTACCTCAAAGGGGCGATGCAGAGCCTCGACGGCTACTTCAAGACCGATAAAGACTTCAACGCCGCCGACCTGCTACCGCTCTATCAGGACAACTTTAGATACAAGGGATCGAACTACGCCGTCGCGCGCGAGGTCAGCATCATCGTCGGCTACTACAACAAGGCCAATTTCGCCGACGCCGGCCTTGATCCCAGTAAGCCCCCTTCCACCTACGACGAGTTCCGCGAGCTGGCGCGCCGGCTGACCAAGCCAGGCCCGACTCCTGAGGAATCGAGGTGGGGATTCGATGTCTACGAGTACAGCACGCGCGAGTTCCTGCTGCTCTGGCTCATGCTCCATGTGCGCCGCTGGGGCGGCGACTTCTGGAACAAGGACAAGACCGGCCTGGTGGTCAACTCGCCGGTGTGGCTGGAGACGTATTCGCTCTTCGTGGACATGATCAACAAAGACCGCACCGTCGTGCCGCCGAACGTGAAGGTGCCCAATGGGCGCACCACCGGCAAGATCGCCATGTGGGAGCAAGGCACCTGGGATATCCCGCTCCTGCCGCAGAACGCGCCCGACCTCAATTTCGGCGTCTTCCTGTGGCCCAGGAAGGTCAACCAGCAGCACGTCGCGCTCTCCGGCTCCAGCGCGATGACCAAGATGAGCAAGGATCCCGACGCCACCTGGGAATTCATCCGCTGGTGGAATACCCCGGAGAACCAGCTCGGCTGGTATTTCAATGCCGGCGGCAACGCGCCATCGCGCAAGAGCCTCTATGCCAAGCCGCCGTTCAGCGATAGCGCGATGTGGAAGCCGCTGCTGCCGCTCATCGTGGAGGGCAATGCCCCGCCGCGGCCGATGTGCGAGCGCTACACCGAGCTGGCCGAATCGATGACGCCGGCGCTCATGACCGGCTACACCGGCCAGGCCTCTGCCCGCGACGCGCTCGATGAAGCCGAGCGCATCGGCAATGCCTTCTGGCAGAGCATCGGCGGCAACGCCAGCAAGGCGCTCTAACACCCATTCCCCTTTCTCCAAAGGGAGCTAAGCCAGAGCCAAGGTGGAACCCGCAGCCGGGCCAGGATGAGGGCCATGGAGTTTCCAGCTTGGCTTGGGTATAGCGGGTATAGAAGGAAGCCCTTTCACCGCCGTACCGGCTATCCTTACGTTTGCAGCACGCAACAGACACAGCCGGCCGGCCGCCGTCTAGCAGGAATGGCCCTGCTCCGGCCATGGCCAGCGCGGTAATGATCGCGGGATGGATAGTCGCCGGTGCGAGCGTTTCTGAGCGAGCGCCTTTTGGGGCTCTACAGCCGGCTGGTTCCGCACCCGGCCGAGCTGGAGGGCGTTTCCGCCCGCTTGCACTATCGGCTCGAGCGGCGGGTCTGGCTGATCGTGGCTGCGGTCGTGCTGGGCACGTTCGCTGCGCACGTGCTCGTCGAGGCGCTCGCCCGGGGCAGCCTCCGCCAGATCATCTTGCACCTGCTGACGGCCATAACTGCCGGCGGCGCGGCCACTATTATCTGTCTGCGCCTCGCCGCTCTCTATGCGGCCGCCCTGGCGCGTGAGCGCGCCGCCCTCGCAGAAAGCGAGGCCCGCTATCGAGCCGTGGTCGAGCACTCAGCCGACGCTGTCGGTATTCTCGCTGGCAACGAGGTGCTCTTTGCCAACCCGGCGCTCCTGCAGCTGCTCGGCGTTGCCGATGAGGACGAGATCGTCGGCCAGGACATCAGCCAGTTCGTGCATCCCGACGATTGGCCCCGCCTGGTGGAGCAGATGAGCGCCCGGGTGCGAGGCGAGACGGTGCCGCTCCTTTCGGAGTTTCGGGTACGCCGTCCAGGCGGCGAGATCCGCATCGTCGAGCAGTCGGCCGTCCCGCTCACCTTTCGCGGCCAGAAGGCGTTGCTGGTCATCGCGCGCGACGTGACCGAGCGCAAGCAGGCGGAGCAGGCAGAGCGAGAGCGTGCCCGTCTCGACGCCGCGATGCTCGTGGCCCGAACGGCCGTGCACGAGCTCACCAACGCGCTCACGCCGCTGGCCGGCTACAGCGAGCTGCTGGCACTCGATCCCCAGGTGACTGCCAGCCCCAAGCTCACCCGCTATGCGGGAGTAATCGAGGTGGCGAGCCGGCAGGTCGCCGAACGCCTGCGCCGCCTCCAGCACATCGTGCGGCTCGATGCCAGCGCCGTCATCCATGCCGATCACCAGGACGACCTGCCCTTGCTCGACCTCGAGCGCAGCACCACGCCACCGGCCGTCTCCCCCCGCGCCCCCAGCTGAGGGGTGCCAGCAGCGCCGCTGCAATCCGAGCAAGGGCGGTGGTGCGTAAGGCAATCGAGCAAACGGCACATGGGGCGCTGATCACGTTCCTGGTCCGTGGCCACTTCTGGAGCTTCTGGAGTTTCTGGAGCTTCTGGGCCCGAGCGTTACGGCCGCCATCGGGCAACCAGGGCCAGGGCGTGTTCGTGCCCGGGGAGCTTTGCGATGGATAGGCGCATCCCGTTCCTCAGACGCATCTCGCTGGCCCGGCGGGGGGCCATGGCGCTTCTCACTGCCGTGATTATTACTGCCGTGATTACTGCCGGTGGGATGGCCGGTGTGGGATGGGCCGATGATGAGCCAGTGGCGGAGCAGCCGCCACCAACCGTCATCGTGGTTCAGAGCGATGTCCTTGGTCCCTATCTAGCTACCGCCGCCGGCATGACGCTCTATCGCTTTACACGCGACCAGCCAGACGTGAGTGTCTGCCTGGGCGGTTGCGCTGCTACCTGGCCGCCACTGCTCGTTGATGGCCCGCCGGCCGGCTCCGATGATCTGCCGGGTGTGCTCGGCACCATCACCCGGCCCGATGGCACCCTCCAGGTCACCTACAACCACCTGCCGCTCTATACCTATGCGGGGGACGCTCAGCCGGGCGATGCTCGCGGCCAGGCTCTCGGCAACGTATGGTTCGTCGTGAGCCCCACCGACGGTATGGATACCGCGGCCGCGCAGATGGCGTCCGGCGCACCTGAGGTGGCCGCGCCGCCAGCGGCAGCGCCGGCAGCCACGCCGCCCAGCGCCCCTCCCTCCTACCAGGATCGAAAAGGCTACGACTACGGCTACTAGCACAGCGGCCAAGGAGTCGCTGCCGGGTACCGTGGGACGAAGGACGAAGCGAGGGCCACCCCTCGTCCTTCGCCCTTCGCCAGCGCCTCTCAGACGGCTACCGGCACCGGCTCGGCGGCCGGCGCCGCGTGCGGGCGTCGCGCCACGCCACACGCCACGGCCGCCTCGGCCACGGCCGGCGCCACCGCCTCCACCACCCGCCGGTTGAAGACCGTCGGCACGATGTACTCCTCCGACAGCTCCTCCTCCGGCACCACCGCCGCGATCGCCCGCGCCGCCGCCAGCTTCATCTCCTCCGTAATCGCGCTGGCCTGCACGTCCAGCGCGCCGCGGAAGATCCCCGGGAAGCACAGCACGTTATTGATCTGGTTCGGGTAGTCGCTGCGCCCCGTCGCCATCACCCGCACCAGGCCGGCCACCTCCTCCGGCTGGATCTCTGGATCGGGATTCGCCAGCGCAAAGACGATCGGGTCCGGCGCCATGCGCCGCACGTCGTCCACAGTGAGTACCCCCGGCGCCGAGACCCCAATGAACACGTCGGCCCCGCCAATCACCTGCGAAAGCGCCCCGCGCTCGCCGCGCCGGTTGGTGTGCTCGGCGATCCATTCCTTTACCGGGTTCATGTGCGCCGTGCGCCCACGGTAGATCGCTCCTTCCCGGTCGCAGCCAATGATCTCGCTCACTCCCGAGGCCAGCAGGATCTTGGTGATCGCCACCCCGGCCGCGCCCTGGCCCATGATCACCACCCGTAGGCGCTCCAGTGGCTTCCCCACCACGCGGCACGCATTGAGCAGCGCCGCCAGCACTACCACCGCCGTGCCGTGCTGGTCATCGTGAAAGACGGGGATGTCCAGCCGCGCCTTGAGCCGCTCCTCGATCTCGAAGCAGCGCGGTGCCGAGATGTCCTCTAGATTGATGCCGCCGAACACCGGCGCCAGCCGCACCACCGTCTCCACGATCTCGTCCACATCCTTGGTGTCCAGGCAGATCGGGAAGGCATCCACGTGCCCGAACTCCTTGAACAGCATGGCCTTCCCTTCCATCACCGGCAGCGCCGCCAGGGGCCCGAGGTCGCCTAGCCCCAGAATCGCCGTCCCATCGGTGACCACGGCCACCGTATTGCGCTTGATCGTCAGCGCAAAGGCCTTGCTTGGATCCTGCGCGATCGCCCGGCACACGCGGGCCACCCCCGGCGTGTAGGCCATCGAGAGATCGTCGCGCGTGCGGATCGGCGCCTTCGGCGTCACCTCGATCTTCCCGCCCAGATGCAGCAGAAAGGTCCGATCGGAGACGTTGACCACGGCCACGCCTGGCACGCGGCGGATCGCCTCCACGATCGCCTGCCCGTGCGCATCGTCCCGGCAGTTGATCGTCACGTCGCGTGTCAGCGTGCCCTTCTCATAGCGCACGATGTCGATCGCCCCGATGTCTCCCCCCGCCTCGCCAATCGCCGAGGCCAGGCGGCCAAGCATGCCGGGCCGGTTCTCGATCTGGCAGCGAACGATGATGCTGTAGCTCGCGCTCGGTGTCATCGCCATCACACACCCTCCGGTCGTGCGCAAGTGTAGTGCGCCACCGGTCGGCCCGCCAGCCTCACCGAGCGACCCGAACGGCGCAGCTGGAGCTCACACGGCCCAGCGAAGAACACCTCTACTCCCAGAGCATCCCTGCGATGCTCACGACCGATCCGCCCCGCTCATCGGCGGGGCACTGGTCATAGCCCACCAGCCGGCCACGCGCCGGCTGCCCGCCCAGGCGGTCGAGCAGGCGCATCGCCCAGTAGATCGGCGGCAGGCCACAGACACGCCGCCGGTCGCCCTCGGCCCGCAGATAGGCCAGAAAGCCCTCCGCGTCGCCGGCGGCGATCGTCTCCAGCATGCCCGCATCGCCGGCAGCCAGTGCCTGCTTCGCCTCCTCTGAGAGCGGCGCGGCGTCACCAAAGGCCGGGCCAACGTGCGCCAGGTCGGCGGCCGCCACCACCAGCGTGCGCCGTCCTTCGATTGCTCGCGCCAGCGCCGCCAGTGCCGCCGCCGGCGGGCCGGCCGGACGCTCCTCCGTCCCCATCCAGCACTGAAACGAGCCGCAGAGCAGCGGCACCAGCGGCGCGCCGGCCGGGTCACGCCCCGCCCGCCGCAGTGCCCAGTGCAGCCAGATCACCGCCAGCTCGATCGAATGCTCGCTGCGGTGATGGAGCTCCTCCGTATAAGCCTCTTCGCCAAGCGCCGCGGCCACCGCTTCCACCGCCGCCCGGTCAACCTCCAGTGCACCCCAGGGCGTGGCGTACCGCTGCGCCGTCGGTGTCAGCCGCCCGGGACCACCGGCATGGTCGGTGCCGAAGATGACGATTACCTCCGCCGAAGCCACCGCCGCCAGCGCCGCCTGCCACGTGCCGGCGTAGAGCAGCCCGCCGCGCCCGTAGTCGATGTGCGGGCTGAGCACGCCGGCTGCGCGCGCAATCGGCCCCAGCGCCCCCGGCGCAGCCTCTGGAGTGCCCGCCGTCCCAGTCGAGGCGGCAGCCACCATCTCCTGCCAGGCGGCGACGAATGCCTCCAGCAGCGTATCGAGTGCGTCGGGATCATCAGGATAGCTACGTCCGGCCAGTGCCGGCGGCCGGTGAGGCAGCGCGCGATACGCCGCCAGCAGGCGCGCCACCGCCCGCTCGTAGCGCGGCCCTTCCAGCAGCAGCGCTTCATCCAGCTCCCGCAGAATCGTCTCCACCGTGCTGGTCGAGAGCGGGATGCCGGTGCGCAGGCCAAAGCTCGCGGCCAGCGCACGCGCATCGTGCGTGCCGTCGAGCATCGCCAGCAGCGGTAGCAGTACCTCCGGCACCAGCGCCATCCTGTCGCTCAGCTCCAGCGGGTCGCGCAGCCACAGGCGCAGCTCATCGCCGAGGCGAACCCAGCGTGGCTCGACGGCGCGCAGCCGGGGCAAGCGCGGCACGGGCAGCTCCAGCCCGGCCAGCGGGTCCACCGCCAGCACGGCCCTGCCCTCCGGCGAGGATGGCGGCGGCGCGCCCACCGCGAAGCCGGGCCGGGGAGCCGGCGAGGACTCCGGCACGGAAATGGGCCGGGCCGGAGCCGGCACCGCCGGTGGAACCGGCGAGAGCGAAGGTCCCCCTGCCGGCGCCACGGCGGAGCGCCGCCGGCGCAGGGGCAGCGGATCAGGCGAGTCAGACCAGCGTGGTGTGCCAGACATACCTTCGTTGTATACCAGGTGGGGCCCTGGCGCGTAGCTAAAGCAGCTAAATCAAGTAAATCAAGTAAGGAACGCTGAACAAGGTGGTATAGGCAATCGCCCAACAGCCACCTTTGTCTTCCCGGTCGCGGCGCCCTACCGCTGGCCGCTACCCGCTCCGTACAATGTCACTACTGTCCGGAGCTCGGAGGTCGCATCGCCATGGATCGTCTTTCGCCATCACTGCCATCACTGCCATCACTGCCATCACTGCCATCACTGCCATCACTGCCATCACTGCCATCACTGCCATCACTGCTGCCCGCTACCGGCGCTTCCTCGCCTGTGCCCACTCGCCGCGCGCTCCTGCGCAGCGGGCTTGGCGCCGGGCTGGCCGGCCTCCTGGCCGCCTGCGCCGGGACACAGAGTGCCCCCGGGGGTGCCGGCGGCGCGTCCGGCGCCACCAGCCAGCCGGTCAAGCTGGTGCAGCTCTCCCGCCGGGCCGGAGGGAGCGAAGGCTACACCCTGCAGCAGAAGCTGGTCGACGACTACCATCAGGTAGCCCCCAATGTCACCATCGAGGTGGTGCCCGGTACCGTCCCCCAGGAGCAGATCGTCGTCCGCCACGCCGGCGGCGACCCCGTCGACTTCGTCGAGAACGACTGGGGTATCTGGGTCGACCTCGCCGAAGGCAAGGTGATCGAGGATCTCACCCCCTATTTCACTCGCGACAAGATCGACCCCGGCACCTTCATCGGCGAATCGCTCCTCACCTATACCTACCAGAACCGGCGCTACGCCGTGCCGGTGAGCATGTCGGTCGATGGCCTCTTCTATAACGAAGAGCTCTTCCGGGCCAATAACCTTCCCCTGCCACCCCAGAATCCCGCCGATCGTACCTGGACGATGGAGAAGTTCCTCGAGCTGGCCGTCAAGCTCACCAAGCCCGGCGAGCAATGGGGCTTCGGCGGCTCGTACAACTGCTTCAACACCAATGGCGTCACCGACGGCACCTACTTCGGCCAGCGCGCCTGGGACGACGACAAGCAGAAAGCCTTGATGGATACCGAGAACTTCCGCAAGGGCGTGCAGTTCTGGCTCGATGCCCAGTACAAGCAGGCCATCTGGCCCACCGGCGACCAGCTCAATAGCATTCGCAGCAACCCCACCCAGCCGGCGCACCTCACCGGCAAGGTGGCCATGAACGTCATCTGCACCGTGCCGCCCAAAGATCAGATCAGCTTCAAGTGGGGCATGGCGGCGCTGCCCTATTCCGGCCCCGCCGGCTCCAAGAACATCTCCGGCCGTATGTACCCGCATGGCCTGCACATGGGCGGCGCCAGCAAGGCCAAAGATGCCGTATGGCAGTTCTTCCGCTGGCTGATGAAGCCGGAGAACGCCAGCCGCTATCCGGAGATCGCCGGGCATTCCGTCTCGCCCATCAGGGGCGGCTCGGATGCCATCCAGAAGCTCCGGCGCGACCAGTACGGAGTCGACCTCAAGGTGCTCGTGCTCAATGCGGAAGGCCAGATCGTCTCTGGCCAGGGCATGCTCAAGTACCCCGGCTGGAAGGACGTCACCGATCAGCTGAACAAGAAGTACACCGACGAGCTCAAGCAGCAGAAGATCGGCGTGAGCGAGTGGGTGCGCACCGCCACCGACGTCATCGACCGCTTGCTGATTCCGAAGAAGTAGCCGGTGCGAGCACGCGCTCGGTGGTCTTGAAGTGCAGCTTGGCCACCCGGCGCAGTACCTCCGGGCCGTGCGTGGCCACGATGCGCCGCGCGGCTGCCTCCACCTGGGCCGATGCCCCCTTGGGCAGCGGAAGCCCCAGCTCCCGCGACTGGCGCTCTAGCCAGCGCACAAAGCAGTCGCGCGCCAGCACCGAGGCCGCCGCCACCGCCAGGTTGGCCTCGGCTCCCGGCACCTGCACGATCTCCAGGCGCTGCACCCTGGCGCGCGCCGCCAGCCTCGTCTGCAGGTAGTGGGCGTCGGCAAACTGGTCGACAATCACGTGCTCGCACGGCACGCGCTCCAGCAGCGTCCCGATCGCCCGCGCGTGTGCCCACGCCAGCAGGGCATTGAGGCGCTTGCCCTCGGCACGGAGCTGCTCGTACAGCGCGTTGTAGCGTTCGGGCGCAATCACCACCTCCACGTAGCGCTCCATGGCCTCCTGCTCTGCGGCAGTCCGCTCCGTGGCCTCCTGCTCCGTGGCCTCCTGCTCCGTGGCGGCGTGCTCACCATCGGTGGCCGGTGTGGTGGGCCGCGGCGCGCTCGGCGGGGGACGCGCTGCAGACGCACCGCCGGCTGCAGCCCGCACCTCCTGCGCCCCCCAGCGGCCAGCTCGCGTGCGATCGGCCAGCCTGGCCGCGCCACCGGCAACAGCCCGCACCTGCTGTGCCAGCCGGTGGATCTGCGAGTCGGTGAGCTGCTTGCTATCGCGCACGCCCAGCGCCTCGAAGAGCGCCAGGCTCCGCTCATCGACGTAGACGGCACAGATCACCAGCGGCCCAAAGTAGTCGCCCTTGCCCGATTCGTCGCTGCCGATCCACGGCAGGTCGAACGGCCGCGCCACATTGGCCACCACGCTCGTGCCCCGTGGCCCTCTCGATGCTGCTCGTGCCACCGGTGCCGCCGCCACGGCGCCGGCCGCCTCCACCGTTGCGACCAGCCGCTCGAAGAGCGGCCCGGCCGGCCCGGCGGCCTGGAGGAAGAGCGTCCCGTTGGTGTACTGCTTGGCCACCACTCGCTCGCCCTCGCCAGCGAAGTCGAGCCGGTAGGCGCACGCCTGCTCGGGCCGTTCCGACCAGCCCTCCAGCGCGCGCAGCGCCTGCTCCACGCGCCGACGGTGTGACGGGTCAGGCAGGGTGTACTTCCTGGCTGCAGCCACCCGTCTGGTGCTGGTGCTCACCCGAAGAGGATACGAAAGTGCGCTCAACCGGCACGTTCCTGGAGCTGTGCTGGAGAGCGCAGGCTCGTACGTCGCCACCACAGGCTCGTACGTCGCCACCACAGGCTCGTACGTCGCCACCATGAGTCTGCTGGGTTCGGCAATCTGGGCTGCAGCTCTCAACATCGCTGTGGCCAAGTACTAAACCAGAGCCAAGGTGGAGCCCGCAGCCGGGCTAGGATGGGGACCATGGGGCTCCCAGCCTGGCTTCGGTTAGCCCAGGCGTGGTCAGTCGCGCGTTGCTCCTTCCAGCGTGAGATTGGTAATTGGGAGATTCGGCAGGAAGAGCGCGCGTGGCCGCGCACCGTCGAGCGCGGCCGCTTCGGGTGGCGCGAAGACTGCATTCGGCACAGCCGGCTCGGCCTCGCCACGGCGCCACACCCACGCCGCCGCCGAGCGCGGTTCGAGCGCCACCTCGATCTCGAGCATGCCGCCCTGGCCGGCATCGGGCGCGCCGGCCAGCGGTAGGTCAGCTGCCAGCGCCGCCTCGCGGTAGTACTGCAGGCGCCACTGCGTCCCATCCCAGAGCAGCGCGAAGCCGGTCTGCTGCAGCCCATCAGGAGCGGCGGCCGGCGCCGCGCCGTGGGTGGCGCGGCTCGGCGACGCGAAGAGATCGGCCTCCGCGAGCTGGATGGCGAACGGCGTCTCGCCGGCCGGCGCCGGCACCTCCAGCCGGACGGAAAGATCCGTTGCCAGGTAGCTACTCGCCGAGCGGAGGGCGGCCGCGGGATGGCCGCCGCCACTGGTCCCGGCGGCGCCCAGACTGCCGGCCGGCGAGAGCACCACCCAGCGCCCGCTCGCCCCATCCGGCGCCGGGTCCACGAGTAGCGTGCGCCGCGTGAAGGGAGCCGGCGTCGGCGTCACTGCCGCGCCGCGCCCCTCCGGTGGGCCTGGCGCGGCCGCTCGTGGGGCGAAGAGCGTCTGCAGCAGAGCCAGCGCCAGGCGGCTCGCCCCGCTCCAGCCGTCGCGCATGCCGTCCACCACCGGCACAGGCTCCCGCGCCGCCTCGCGCACGGCGGCCGCCATGCCGTCGTCGAAGAAGAAACGCTGCCACTCCGGCGTGCCGGAGAGGATGAAGAAGTAGACCGCACGCACGTACGGCAGACGTGCCACCGTGCGCAGGAAGCGCGCATACTCCTCAGCCCGCTCACCGGAGGTGGCGCGATACGAATCGTTGCCGGCTTCGGTAATCAGCACCGGCCGGTCGGGAAAGAGGCGGTGCACCTCCACCACCTCCAGCCCCTGGCGCGGATCGAGCATCTGGCGCGCGCTCTGCCAGTAGGCGTGCACCCCCACCCAGTCCGACTGCTCGATGGCCGCAGCGTTCGCCATCCACCATTGGCGCTCGCGCCGGTTCGGCGCCAGGCCGGGGTAGCCATAGCTGGCCTCCGGCACCGCCTGCCGCAGCGCGGCGAGTACCTGGCCATACCACGTGCCAAAGGCCTGCTCGGCGTACGGGTGCAGCTCCAGGTTCGGCTCGTTGCCGATCTCCACCCACGGCCGGTAGCCGGCCGCCACCAGGCTTCTGAGGTATGGCACATTCGCCGCCACGAACCGATCCACCGGCGGGAGCTCGTTCCACGGCGTGGCCAGCCGCACCGCGAACTGCAGCTGCGGCTGGCGGTGCTGCAAGCGCGCGTAGGCCTCGAGCGGGTGGTAGCTCATCATCTTCACCGTCTGGAAGGCGCCTTGCTCCACGCGCGCAAAATCCGCCTCCTGCCACGGCCGGTTGGGGGCGTGCACGCCGGGCGCGAGCGGCGTCGCTCCCTCACGCGCCCGCGCGAAGGGCGGCAGGACGCCGCCCGGCGGCCCCGGCAGCAGGAGGAGCAGCAACGCAATGGCGATCCAGCCGCGCGGCTCTCGCTGCATTATGGTAAGGGCAGCCTTCCCTTGAGCAGCTGGCCGCCCAGTCCCTTGAGTACATCCGCGCCCGGCTGCGATGGCGCGGCCTCTGGCTGCGGGCGCTTGAACACCAGCCAGCGATCGGTGCCGGTGCGCACGTTCCAGCCAGGCGCCGGCATGGCCGCCGGCGCTCCAGCACCAGCGCGCGGCGCGCCATAGCGCTCGATCCGCTCTCGCTCCGGCTCATCGCGCGGCGATGCCGGCTCGGGCGTCACCGGCGCGGCCGTGGCCACCAGCGGGATCGCCGCCACCAGCTCCCAGCCGTCGTCGCCCAGGCGGCGCAGCGTCTCGAAGAAGGCTTCCGGCGGCAGGCCCGTCCACGGCTGGCGATGCGTGAAGACGACGTTGATGCCCGCATCGCTGGATTCCAGGCGGGCGTACTCCCACTTCGGCATACGCTTCTGACTATACGCCTCCGGCTGGGCCGCCATCACCGGCATCAGGTGATCCATCATCCACCCCAGTGGGCACGGCGCGATACGGAGGCGTCGGGTGATCCATCATCCACCAGTGGCCTAGCCAAGAGCTTGCCTCTACCCCTGCCTTTTGGGCAGCATGGTGCTATAGACAGCGCTAGGTCAGCCCAGCGGAGCGCCCAAGAGGCACCGAGAGCGAGGCATCTGTGGCGAAGTGGCGCAAGCGGCGACAGAACGAGCGGAAATTCGGCGTCTGGGATGACCTACCGGGCGGCGGGCGCCGCTATTGGTACGACGTATCGGGGCATGCTGGCTGGAGAGCCCGCTACGTCAAAGAAGTGGATCCGCAAGAGACGACCACTCGCTTCTACCAGGAGATCTATGACCAGACCGGGCGTCTAGTAGAAGTGCACGAGAAGTATCCGGTGGACCTGGGCCACCGCCCGGCTGAGGAGACGCACGAATGAAGGTGACACGTGAGCTGGTTGCTCAAAAGATGACCGATTACCTCAGCCATCGCCTCAGCCTGGCCGAACTGGTGGACTGGGCCGAAGAGGCGATGCGCGAGGGCGACTTCGAGGAGCGACACCTCGAAGTCGTTCGCAACGCTGTAGCGCGGCTTGGCCTCGCCGATGTCCGCTCGTTTGGTCTGACGTGGGAAGACTGCGAGGCCATCCTGCGCCAGCTTGGCTACCGAGCGCACGTGGAAGTCACTGCTGCCAAATCCGCCTGAGCAAATCCCGGCTATCACCTCGTGGATGCTCGCTCTCGAGCCTTTGCGCCGGACTCCGCCGCAGGGCATCGTGGAGATGGCCGCGCAGTGGCGCCGGCACAGCACAGTGCTCGTTTGGCCCGGCCCGAGCCACGTTCCCCTATCGAGAGCATCTCCGTTTGCCATACTCCAAGATCATGAGCACAATGCCTCCTCATGCCACCGGCCAGCCCGGCGGTGCTGCGCCAAGCAACCACTATGCCCAGGAGCGCGCCAAGCTCCTTTCCACGCCTGTCGAGCGCTACGAGCCGCGGCCCCGTCCGGAAGCGCGCGAGCAGCTGCTGGCGATGGCTCGCTCCGGCGGGCCGCTGCGCACGCTCGGCGAGCTCTATCTGCGCTGGGAAGAGATGCTCACGCGCGAGCGGCAGGTCATCTGGCTGGCTATCGCCGGCGCCTATATTCCCTTCGGCCTCGGCACGGTGCTGCGCCGCCTGATGGAGCACCACCTGATCGACGTGCTCGTCACCACGCCCGCCCAGCTGACCCACGACCTCACCGAGGTGCGCGGCCTCCACCACTACCAGGGCTCGCCCGATGCCGACGACAACACCCTCCAGGCGCTCGACGTCAACCGCTACTGGAACGTCTATGGCGACGAGCAGGAGCTCAATACCAACGAGGATGTCATCTTCGACTTCGCCGAGACGCTCGATCCCGGCCGCGCCTATACCGCCAGCGAGTATTTCTATCGCCTAGGCCGCTGGCTGGATGGTGCCGGCCGCCGGCACAAGGGTGCCGACGGCATGGTTACCACTGCTGCCCGCCTCGGCTTGCCCATCTTCTGTCCCAGCCCCGGCGACGGCGACATCACCACCGACCTCGCTCATTACCGCAAGCGCACGGGGCGGCGCATCGTTCTCGATGCCGTCAAGGAGACGCTGGATATGGTGGCGCTGAACGCGGCGGTGGAGGACCACGGCGGCCGCGCCGGGCTCATCACCATGGGCGGCGGCGCGCCGCGTAACTACGCCCAGCAGGCCATGGCCTGCGCCTATATGCTCGACCGCCCCGACCTCAAGCGCTACAACTACGGCCTGCGCATCTCGCTCGATCCCGTGCAGACCGGCGGCCTTTCCGGCTCCACCATCTCCGAGGGCAAGACGTGGAAGAAGTACGCCACGGATACCATCATCGCCGAGCACTTCGGCGACTTCATGACTGCCCTCGCCCAGATGGCCGACGCGCTGCTGGCGGCGCGGGCCCAGGCGCCACGCCCGCCCGGCGTCACCGTGTGCTATACCGCCGATGGTCGTCTGCTGGTCACGGTGCGCGGGCGCGAGATCGATGCCCAGCAGGTCTATGGCTATGCGTAGGCGGTGCGTTGGCTACGCGGAAATTGACAGGAGCTACGCGGTCGCAGGTTGGACTCGCCGGATGCGTTCAGGAGTGACGGCGTACGTCCTATAAACTGAGCCGGCGGCACGCCCCCGGCTTTCTCACCTTCTAAGGAGCAATGCGGATGAAGATCGCCAGTGTGGAGTGCCTTCCGGTCTATGATGGGCGGCCATCGATCTTTGTCATCGTGCAGAGCGATGAAGGCCTCTTCGGCGTGGGCGAGGCCGGCCTGGTGCGCCGCGCCGGCGCCATTCGCGAGGTGGTCAACGACTTTGCGCCGCTGCTCATCGGCGAGGATCCGTTCCGCATCGAGCATCACTGGCAGCGGCTGTCGCGCGGCTTCTTCTTTCCTCACGACAAGATCGCCGGAAGCGCGCTGGCGGCCATCGACATCGCCCTCTGGGACCTCATGGGCAAGGCACTCGGGCTACCGGTCTATCAGCTCCTGGGCGGGCGAGTGCGCGACAAGGTCGTCTGCTATCCGCACGTGGGCGGGCGCACGCCGGAGGAGCTAGTCGAGCGCTGCCTGGCAGCGCGTGACGAAGGCTGGAAGTTCGTGCGCTTCTCGCCCAATATCGGCGAAGGCGGCCGCTTCGAGCCGGCCGAGGCCATTCGCGAATCGATCCGCATGTTCGAGGCCGTGCGCACCGCGCTCGGCGAGAGCGTCGAGATCTGCTTCGATGTCCATACTCGTCTCGACCCGGCCGATGCCATCCAGCTTTGCCGTGCCGTCGAGCCGTATCGCCCCTTCTTCATGGAAGATCCGATCCGCAGCGAGAGCCCCAATAGCTTCCGCTTGCTCCGCCAGCACATCAACGTGCCACTCGCGGCCGGCGAGCAGTTCTGCAGCAAGTGGGAGTTTCGCCAGCTCATTGAAGAAGACCTGATCGACTACGCGCGCGTCGATCTGTGCATCTGCGGCGGGATCTCGGAATCGAAAAAGATCGCCGGCTGGGCCGAGACGCATTACATCAAGCTAGCCACGCACAATCCGCTCGGCCCGGTTTCGAGCGCCGCCTGCCTCAATCTGAACCTGGCGGTGAGTAATGTGGGCGTAATGGAGCAGCCGCAGCGCCCCGGGCGCGTGATGGCCAACGTCGTTCCCGAGCAGGTCACCTGGGCCGATGGCTACCTGCTGCCACCGTCCAAACCGGGCCTGGGCATTACCTTCGACGTCGAGGCCGCGCGTCGCCTGCCCTACCGGCCCGGCGACGTGGTCCGCCCGCTGCTGCACCGCGACGATGGCTCGTTTACCAACTGGTGACCTGGCCAGCAGCCCGGCCATGAGCATCGTTGGCCGGCACTCCCGGGCAATTGCAGTGACGTGGCGCACGGCCGGCGAACCGTGTCGGAGGCCAGCCGGCGCGGAGA
>Ga0070741_10010535_pt1 | contig 17422 bp, 15 predicted proteins | sample Coa_R1_4_FD_66440 | JGI IMG/M metagenome (GOLD analysis project Ga0070741, IMG submission 66440) | Surface soil microbial communities from Centralia Pennsylvania, which are recovering from an underground coalmine fire - Coalmine... | ecosystem: Environmental > Terrestrial > Soil > Unclassified ...
CCGCCTCGTTCACGTCCATGATGTCCGCCGGCTTCGCCGCGATCACTTCCTTGCTTTTCTCGCGCAGCGCCTCGATCTCGCGCCGCCGCTCCGCGAGCGGCTTCGCGAGGAATCCGGACTGCCAGGCCGCCGAGCGCGCCGTGCGGCGCCAGTTCTGGTAGTCCGCGTCGTCCGTGCACAGCGTGTCGCCGTGCATGAGGAGCGTCCGCTGCCCGCCGATGTCCTGGATCGACGGATCGGCGAGCAGCTCGGCGCCGGCGGCCTCGCAGAATGCGCTCGCCAGCAGGAAGTCGCGGTTGCCGTGCATGAGCCAGATCCCCGTGCCTTCCTTCGACAGGGTCTGCAGCAGGCCGGCCACGATCGCGTTGAAGGGCTCGGAAAGGTCGTCGTCGCCGACCCAGTACTCGAAGAGATCGCCCAGGATGTAGAGCGCCTGGGCGCCGCGGGCGCCGTCCTCGAGGAACGCGCAGAAGCGCTCGGTGGCCTGCGGCCGGCTCTCGGCGAGGTGCAGATCCGAGATGAAGACGGACCGCAAGCCGCTACTTCGTTTTCTCGACGACCTTCGCGGACTCGATGAGCACCGGCTGGTTCGGCACGTTCTGGTGCATGCCCTTGTTGCCGGTCGGCACGGCGGCGATCTTGTTCACCACGTCCATCCCGTCCACCACCTTGCCGAACACCGTATAGCCGTTGCCGTCCTGGCCGGGGTAGTTGAGGAAGCTGTTGTTGTTGACGTTGATGAAGAACTGCGAGGTCGCCGAGTTCGGATCCGAGGTGCGCGCCATGGCGATCGTGCCGACGTCGTTCTTCAGGCCGTTCTTCGACTCGATCGGGACCGGCGGGCGCGTCGGCTTCTGCTTCAGGTCCGGCGTGAAGCCGCCGCCCTGGATCATGAAGCCGGGGATCACGCGGTGGAAGATCGTGCCGTTGTACTGGCCGTCGCGCACGTACTTGAGGAAGTTCTCCACCGTCTTCGGCGCCTTCTCCGGATAGAGCTCCAGGCGCATGGTCCCCATGCTGGTCTTGAGGTCCACCTGCGGGTCGGCGGCGAGCGCGCCGGGCGCCGCGGCGGCGGCGGAAAGGACGACGAGGGGCTTCCAGAAATGGATGAGCTTCATGCGGCTCCTTCGTAGAGGATCTTCCATTGCCCGCCTTCGCGGACCCAGTACTGGCGCTTGCGCATCGTGTTGGAGAGCCCGTCGGAGCGGTAGCTCTGCTCGAACGTCACGACGACGAAGTCGCGCTCGCGCGGATAGCGGAACATAGACACTTCCGACACGCCGACCTTGATGTAGCGGCGTGCCGCGTTCACCTTGCGCTTGTGCGCGGCCCAGCCGGCGGCGTCCTGCGTGCCGGAGCTGAAGCGCGCGGAATAGTGCGACAGGTAGCGCTCGGTGTCGCGGCTCTCCCAGTCGGCGCGCCACTTCTCGAAAGCGCCGGCGAGGCTCGCGCGCTCGGCCTCGATGCTCGCCGCGTCGCTCCACTCGATCTCGTCGGCGATGATGACCGGCGTGCGGCCCACCTGGACGTAGCGCCCGATGGCCTCCAGGTCCGGGTTGGCGAGCACGATGCAGCCGTCGCTCGCGCGCGGCGGCCGGCTGTAGAGCGCGGCGGGCACGCCGTGCAGCCAGATGCCGTGGCCGTTGCGCCCCATGCGCCGGTCCCACTCGTTCGGGTAGCTGATCGGATAGGCGCCGGCGCCGTAGAAGTCGGTGAGCTTCTGGCGCGGCAGGTTCGCGGTGACGTAATAGACCCCGATCGGCGTCCTCTGGTCCCCTTCGCGCGTCTTTTCCACGCCGTTCTTGCCCAGCGTGACGTAGTAGTCCGCCACCAGCCGCGGCTTGCCGCCATGGTTCGCGAACACATAAAGCCGCTGGCTGTGCGAGTCCACCATGAAGACGTGCTTCTGCTGCGGCTCGAGCTGCAGCACATAGCGCGGCACCAGGCCCTCGGCCGGGCGGCTCTTGCGCGCGCGCAGCCGGGCGAGCGCCTCCTCGCGCAGGCCCTCGATCTTGTCCTGCGGCACGGTCTTCGCGACGTTGCCGAAGGTCTGCAGCGGGCGTGCACGCGCGAGCAGCAGGTCCCCGCGCACGAGGTAAGCCAGCCGGAAATTCGGGTAGTCGCGGATCAGGGCATCCACGCGCTGGAGCGCGAGATCCATCTTGTTGGCGTCGAGCGCCTGGTAGACCGAGGACAGCCGGTCCTCCGGCGTCGCGGCCTGCGCGCCGAGCGCCCAGGCAGCCAGTAGAAGAACAGCAAGGAACTTTCGCATCAACGTCCCGTGGTTTCCTGCTGGATCAGCCAGCGGCCGTCGGCCTTGACCATGTCCAGCGTCTTCATGCTCGTCCCCTTGAACACCTCCGAGCGGTAAGTCTGCCGGAAGGTGACGCGGGCGTGGTTGGCGTCCTGCATGGTCACTTTGGGGGAGGCGACCGCCACGGCGATGGACTTCGGCGCGGCAATGCGGGCCCGGCGGTCCTTCTCCCACTGGGCGCGGGTCTGTCCCTTCGGCGTCTTGAACTCCCGGGCATAGTGGGCCAGGTACGCGTCGCTGTCCTTCTTCGACCAGGCCTGCGCCCAGGCGTTTACGGCCTGCACGATATCCGGGGCGGCCGGCTTCTCCGCCGGCGCGGCGGGCTTTTCGACCACCGCGGGTTTTTCGGCAGGCTTCTCGGCAGGCTTCGTTTCCGCGGGGATCGCCTCGGGCGGCTTCTCCGCCACGACGAGCGGCGGCTTCGCGCTCGCCACCGTCGGCGCCTGCGGCGCGCCGGCGAGGTCGCGCACGAGCGCGAGCTTGTTCTGCGCCGCGGTGTTCGACGAGTCGAGCTGCAGCGCCTTGTCGTAGGCCTGGCTCGCGAGCTTGGCGTAGACGTCGCCGAGGTTCTCGTACGCGGTCGCGTAGCTCGGATGCGTCCGGATCGACTGCTCGAGCGCGGTGCGCGCCTTCTCGTACTGGCCCTGCGAGGCGTAGATCACCGCGAGGTTGTTGTACGGCTCGGGCAGCTCCGGATATTCCTGCGTGAGCCGGGTGAAGATGTCGATCGCCTCGCGCGTGCTGCCCTGGTCGGTGAGGATCACGCCCTTGAGGAATCGCGCCTGCGGATCGCGCGGCCGCACCGCGAGGATGCGGTTCACGCGGTCGAGCGCCTGCTGCGATTGGCCGGACTTGAGAAGCTTGGTCGCTTCCTGGAGATCGTCTGCGCGCGCGGCCGAAATTACGAGAGCGAGGCTCGCGAGAAACGCAAACAGGCCCGCCCGGACCATCGCCGGCAGGGCGTTCGAAATCTGCATTGTGTTATATTTTCAAGGATTTTCAAGGCACTACAAGGCCTTGGATTCTAGACCAAGCCTCGCGCCTCCACAACTTTTTCGGCGACCCCGCACGCCGTGCTGAAGATCTACAACACTCTCGGCAGGGCGAAACAGGAGTTCGTGCCGCTGCGCGCGGGCGAAGCGCGCATGTACGTGTGCGGCATGACGGTTTACGACTACTGCCACCTTGGCCACGCGCGGGTCCTCGTCGTGTTCGACGTCGTGCGCCGCTGGCTGCGCGAGCGGGGCTACCGGGTGACCTATGTCCGCAACATCACGGACATCGACGACAAGATCATCCGCCGCGCGCAGGAGAACCGCGAGCCTGTCGCCGCGCTGACCCGGCGCTTCATCGACGCGATGAACGAGGACGCCGACGCGCTCGGCGTCGAGCGGCCCGACTTCGAGCCGCGCGCGACGGAATATGTCCCGCAGATGCTCGAGCTCATCGGCAAGCTGGAGCACGAGGGTCTCGCCTACCAGTCGGGCTCCGGCGACGTGAACTACGCGGTGCGGCGCTTCCCGGGTTACGGCAAGCTCTCCGGCAAGTCGCTCGACGAGCTGCGCGCCGGCGAGCGCGTCGAGGTGGACGCGGCGAAGGAGGATCCGCTCGACTTCGTGCTCTGGAAGCGCTCGAAGCCCGAGGAGCCGAAATGGTCCTCGCCATGGGGCGAGGGCAGGCCCGGCTGGCACATCGAGTGCTCGGCGATGAGCGCCGCGCTGCTCGGCCAGCCCTTCGACATCCACGGCGGCGGGCAGGACCTGCAGTTCCCGCACCACGAGAACGAGATCGCGCAGTCCGAGGGCGCCATGGGCCCGGGCGGCAGGTTCGTCAATTACTGGATGCACAACGGCTTCGTGCGCGTGGACGAGGAAAAGATGTCGAAGTCGCTGGGCAACTTCTTCACCGTGCGGGACATTCTGAAGAAATACGACCCGGAGGTGGTGCGCTTCTTCATCCTGCGCGCGCACTACCGCAGCCCGCTCAATTACTCCGATGCCCATCTCGAGGACGCGAAATCCGCCCTGGCACGCCTCTATACCGCGCTCAAGGATCGGGGCGAGGCGGCGCCGGTCGACTGGGACGAGCCGCATGCGCGGCGCTTCAAGGAGGCGATGGACGACGATTTCGGCACCCCGGAAGCGGTGGCCGAGCTGCACCAGCTTGCGAACGCGGCGTTCCAGGGCGACGCCGCCGCCGCGCGGCAGCTGAAGGCGCTCGGCGGCCTGCTCGGGCTGCTGCAGCGCGAGCCGCAGGAATTCCTTCAGGGGCGCCCGGCGGGCGTGTCCGAGGGCTGGATCGAGGAGCGCATCGCCGCACGGAACGCGGCGCGCAAGGCGAAGAACTATGCCGAGGCGGACCGGGTCCGGCAGGAGCTGCTCGATCGCGGCATCGTGCTCGAGGACAAGGCCGGAACGACAAGCTGGCGCAGGAAGTAAGGAATCGAGGCCGCCGCCGACGAAACCCGGTACGATCGCGGGCGGAGGGTCGATGAAGCAGGGCGACTGGGTCAAGGTGCATCCCCTCGTGGTGCGGGTCTGCCACTGGGTGAACGCGTTTGCCGTGCTGATGATGATCACGAGCGGCTGGCAGATCTACAACGCCTCGCCCCTCTTCGGCTTCGTCTTCCCCGACGCGATCACGCTCGGCGGCTGGCTCGCGGGCGGCATCCAATGGCATTTCGCCGCGATGTGGCTCCTCGCCGCGAACGGCCTCGTGTATGTCGCTTACGGCATCGTCTCCGGTCATTTTCGCCGCAGGCTGCTGCCGATCTCGCCGGGCGCGGTATTCCGCGACGTCGCCAATGCGTTCCGCGGCAAGCTCGCGCACGAGGATCTGACGGTCTACAACGCCGCGCAGCGCGCTGCGTACCTCGCGCTCATCGTCGCCCTGTGCGTCCTGGTCGCCTCGGGCCTCGTCATCTGGAAGCCGGTGCAGCTGCATTGGCTCGGCCGCTTCATGGGCGACTACGAGGGCGCGCGGCTGCTGCACTTCTTCGCGATGAGCGCGGTGGCGCTCATCGTCCTGGTGCACGTGCTGATGGTGGTCCTGGTACCGCGGACTTTCCCGAGCATGTTCACGGGGCGGGTGCGGAGGTCCGCATGAAGAAGATGGGCGAGCGCTTCCTGCTCCACCGCACGCCGAAGGTGGCGAACCTCGAGCGCAGGCTGTTCCTCAGGCAGGGCCTCTCGGTCGGCGCGCTCGCGCTCCTTTCGGGATGCGCCATCAGCGACGACGAGTCGGTGCAGAAGGCGCTGAGCGCGATGTCCAACTGGAACGACCGCGTGCAGGGCTGGCTCTTCGATCCCTCGCGCCTTGCGCCCGAGTTCCCGGAGAGCGCGATCACGAAGCCGTTCCCCTTCAACGCCTACTACGGCATCGACGAGGTGATCGACGTGGACGGCGGCGGCTACAAGCTGCAGCTCGCGGGCAGGATCCGCGAGAAGAAGCCCTGGACGCTGCCGGAGCTCTACGCCCTGCCGCAAGTGTCGCAGGTGACGCGCCACATCTGCGTGGAGGGCTGGAGCGCGATCGGCAAATGGAGCGGCGTGCGGTTCTCCGACTTCCTGCAGCGCGTGGGCGCCGACCTGAGCGCGAAGTACGTCGGATTCAACTGCGCCGACGATTATTATTCGAGCATCGACATGGCGACCGCGCTGCACCCGCAGACGGTGCTCGCGTTCCGCTACGCCGACGAGCTGCTGCCGCCGAAGTACGGCTTCCCGATGAAGCTGCGCATCCCGACCAAGCTCGGCTTCAAGAACCCGAAGCACATCACCGAGATCTTCGTGAGCGACACGAACCCCGGCGGCTACTGGGAGGACAAGGGCTACAACTGGTTCAGCGGGTCGTAGCCCGCTGCGAATGCAGGTTCAGCGGCTCCTAGCGTTGCTCGATGCGGCGAGGGCGCTGCGCAAGAGCGGAAGGAAGGACGAAGCCGAACAGGCCTGCCGCGAGGCGCTCCGGATAGCGCCCGATTCCGAGCGGGCGCACTGCGAGCTCGGCAATCTGTTTTTCGCGCGCGGCAGCCTGGAGGAGGCCGAAGCGGCCTACCGGGCGGCGCTCGAGCGCGCCCCCCGGGATGCCGAGGCGCGCTTCCGCCTGGGCAATGCGCTGAAGGAGCTGGGCCGGCTTGCCGAGGCGGCCGCCGCGTACCGCGAGGTGCTCGCCGCGCATCCGAAGCACCACGCGGCGCACTCCAACCTGATTTTCCTGCTCGATCTCATGCCGGAGTTCGACACCGCCGCGCAGCAGGCGGAACGGCGCCGCTGGCACGACCTGCATGCGCGCTCGCTCGCGGCGGGCATCGCTCCGTTTTCGAACCGGCGCGACGCGGAACGCCGCCTGCGAATCGGCCTGGTGTCGTCGGACTTCCGCGAGCACGCGGCCGCGAAGTGCTTCGGGCCGGTGCTGCGCCACCACGATCGATCGGCGTTCGAGATGTTCTGCTACGACAGCGGGCGCATCGAGGATGCGGTCACGCGCGAGCTGCGCGCGGCGGCTGAAGGCTGGTGCAGCGCCGCCGACCTGCCCGACGAGGCGCTCGCGGCCCGCATCCGCTCGGACGGCGTCGACGTCCTGGTCGACCTTTCCGGCCACACGAACGGCAGCCGGCTGCTCGTGTTCGCGCGCAAGCCGGCGCCGGTGCAGATCAGCGGGTGGGGCCACGTGAATGGGACCGGGCTGCCGACGGTCGACTACCTCGTCTCGGACGCGACGCTGATTCCCGCGGCGCTGCGCGGTCTCTTCGCCGAGCAGATCGCCGACCTGCCGTGCTTTCTGTGCTACGAGCCTTTTGGCGAGGTGCCGCCGGTGGCGCCGCTGCCGAGCCTCGCGCGGGGCAGCTTCACCTTCGGCAGCAAGAACCGGCCGGAGAAGATCTCGGAGGCGACCCTCGCGCTATGGTCGCGCATCCTCCACGCCGTGCCGCAGTCGAGGCTGGTGCTCCAGAGCCTGCGCCTCGGCAAGCCCGCCAGGGAAGAGATCCGGCGCCGGTTTGCGGAGCACGGAATCGCAGCCGAGCGCCTCACGCTCCTCGGCGCCGTGGACAACCATCTGCGCGTGCTCGACGACATCGACCTCGCGCTCGACCCGTTTCCCAACAACGGCATGATCACCACCGCCGAAGCGCTGTGGATGGGCGTTCCGGTGCTCACGCTGGCGGGCAGCACGCCGGCGGGACGGGCCGGCGCAGCGATCCTCAGCGCGGCCGGGATGCCCGACTGGATCGCGCGCGACGAGGCGGAATACGTGCGCATCGCCGCCGAGTTCGCCGAGGAGCGCGAGTTCCTCGCGCGCCTGCGCGCCACGCTGCGCGAGCGCCTGGCGCAAACGCCGGTCTTCGACGGCAGGGCCTGCGCGGCGGCGGCCGGGGCGCTGTTTCGCCGCGCATGGCGACGCTGGTGCGATAATCCTCCCCCCGGAGGAGCCACTTGATCCCGTTTGAGCTGGTCGAGCCGCGCTCGCTCGCCGAGGCGATCGCGCTCCTCGATCCGGAAGACACCGCGGTGCGGCCGATGTCCGGCGGCACCGCCATCATGCTGATGATGAAGGCGGGCGTCCTGCGCCCGACGCGCCTGGTGAGCCTCGCGCGGCTCGAGCTCGACGGCATCGAGCAGGGCCCGGAGGGCGAGCTGCGCATCGGCGCGCTCACGCGCCTGGCGGATATCGAGCGCTCCGCGCTCGTGCGGCGCGGCTGGCCGGTGATCGCCCGGGCGCTGCGCACGCTGTCCAACGTGCGCGTGCGCAATGTCGCCCGGCTGGGCGGCCACCTCGCGCACGGCGATCCGCACACCGACCTGCCGCCGCTTCTATCCGCGCTGGGCGCTCGCGTCGCGGTCGCGGGCGCGCGGGGCGAGCGCGTGCTGTCGGTCGAGGCGCTCTACGCGGGCTACCTGGAGACGACGCTGAAGAAGGACGAGCTGATCACCGCGGTCGAGATTCCGGCGCTCGCCGGCCGTGCCGCATATCTCAAGTGCACGACGCGCTCGGCCGACGACTGGCCGGCGCTCGGCGTCGCCGTCGCGTTCGACTACGGCGGCGAGGCGATCGGCTCGCCGCGGCTGTTCATCAGCGCGGCCACCGATCGGCCGACCCGGCTGGCGGCAGCGGAAAAGGTGCTCGCCGGCCGGCCATTGAATGAAGAGACACTCCGCGAGGCGGGCGCGGCCGCGGCCGGGGAGGCCGAGATCGAAAGCGACCTCCACGGCTCCGCGGCGTACAAGAAGCAGCTCATCCGCGTCTACGTGAAGCGAGCAATCCATGAAGCGCTCCGCGAGTCCCGCTGAAACGTCGCAGATCGGGCGCTCCGTCGAGCGCCTCGAGTCGTGGCTCAAGGTCGGCGGCAAAGCCGAGTACGTGCATAACCTCAGGCTTCCGGGAATGCTCTACGCGAAGATCTTCCGCGCGAGCGTCGCCCATGGAAGGATCCGCGAGATCGATACGAGCGCCGCGCAAGCCGTCGCGGGCGTGTACCGGGTATTCAGCGGGAAGGACATCGCGAAGCTCATCCCGGAGCCTTTTTTCGGGCCGGCATTCCACGACCAGCCGATCCTCGCCATGGACAAGGTGCGCTACGTCGGCGAGCCGGTCGCGGTGGTGCTCGCCTCGGACCCGCACGTGGCGGAGGAGGCGGCGCACCAGATCGTGGCGCGCTACGAGGAGCTGCCCGCGGTGTACGACGAGGTCGAGGCGATGAGCTCGAAGGCCATCGTCCACGACACGCTGAAGCCCGCGGGCACCTTCCCGGACCTGAAGCACCTCAAGGGCAAGAAGGACACGAACGTCGCGCTCGACTTCCGCCTGCGCCGCGGCGATGCGGAGCGCGCAATGTCCGCGGCCGCGCGCACGTTCGAGCATCGCTTCCGCACGCAGCAGGTGATGCACACGCCGCTCGAGCCTCTGGTCACGGTCGCCGAGTCCACCGAGGACACGCTCACCATCCACACCGCGTCGCAAAGCCCGTCCTTCGTGCGCATCGAGATCGCGCGGCTGCTCGGCTGGCCCGAGAACCGGGTGCGCGTGCGCGTCCCGTATCTCGGCGGCGGCTTCGGCGCCAAGCTCTACATCAAGCTCGAGGCGCTGGCGGCGGCGCTCTCCCTCCTGACGCGCAGGCCGGTCAAGGTGGCGCTCACGATGGAGGAGCAGTTCTTCCACATCACGAAGCACGCGAGCACGTTCCGGATCAAGACGGGCGTGGACGAGGAGGGCCGCATCCTCGCCCGCCAGTGCGAGGTGTGGTGGAACGGCGGCGCCTATGCCGACATCGGCCCGCGCGTGACGCAGAAGTCCGGCTTTACCGCGCCAGGACCCTACGACATCGACAACGTCTTCATCGACTCCTACGCGCTCTACACGAACCTGCCGCCGGCGGGCGCATTGCGCGGCTTCGGCATCCCGCAGCTCGTCTGGGCGTACGAGAGCCACACGGACATGATCGCGCGCGCGCTCGGCCAGGACCCGGTCGCTTTCCGCCGCAGGAACCTGCTGCGCGAAGGCCGGCCGCAGGCGACCGGCACGCCCCTGCGCGATGCCGCCACCGGGAAGGTGCTGGACCGCCTCGAGGAATTGATGGAGTGGAAAAAGCCGTTTGACAGGGGCAACGGCGTCGTGCGCCGCGGCCGCGGCATCGCCATCGGCTTCAAGGCGTGCATTTCCAACACCACGTCGCTTGCCGAGGTGCGCATCAACGCCGACGGCGGCGTCACCGTGTACTGCAGCACGGCGGACATGGGGCAGGGCTCGGACACCGCGATGGCGCAGATCGCGGGCGAGGTGCTCGCCCTGCCGGCCGAGGACGTGCGCGTCGTGCACTCCGATACCGAGGTCACGCCCTTCGACATGGCGACGCTCGGCTCGCGCTCGCTGTTCCACATGGGCAATGCGGTGCGGCTGGCGGCCCAGGACGCTCTTCAGAAAATGGGGAAACTGAGGGAAGAGCTCGGCCTCCCCGCGGATGCAGCGGTGAAAGACGTCTTCAAGAAGAAGTTCGGCATGCAGGCGGGGAGCGTGGTCGGCACCGGCAGCTTCATCCCGAGCTACACGCCGCCGGACGCGAACGGCCTGACGGAGAACGCGACGCCGTTCTGGATGATCGGCGGCAGCGGCGTCGAGCTCGAGGTGGATACGGAGACCGGCCGCGTGCGCGTGACGCGCCTCGTGAACGTCGCGGACGTTGGCACGCCGATCAACCCGAAGATCGTCGAGACGCAGCTCTCCGGCGCGGCGATCATGCAGCTCGGCTTCACGCTCTTCGAGAAGATGCTCTTCGACGAGCAGGGCCAGCTGCGCAATCCCTCGCTCGCCGAGTACAAGATCCCGGGAATGCTCGACCTGCCCGGCGAGATCGTGAACGAGACGGTGAGCGCCGAGCAGCGCAGCGGCCCTTTCGGCGCCAAGGGCGTCGGCGAGACCGGCACGTTCGGCGTCTCGCCCGCCGTGGCGAACGCGCTCGAGGACGCGGTCGGCGTGCGGCTCACCTCGCTGCCGCTCACCGCGGAGGCGGTCTTCGGCGGGCTCGCGAAATGAGGAAAGCCATCCGCTTCCGGCTGAACGGCGAGGCGGTGGAGGCGCAGGTCGCGCCGCACGAGAACGTCGTCGAGATGCTGCGCGACAGCTTCGGGCTGCACGGGGCGCGCGAGAGCTGCGGCCAGGGCCTGTGCGGCTGCTGCACGGTGCTCGTGAACGGCCGCGCGGTCTCGGGTTGCCTGCAGCTCGCCTCGCTGCTGGAAGGCGCGGAACTGGCGACCATCGAGGGCGGCGAGGGCTTCGACGCCGTCCAGCAGGCTTTCGTCGAGTCGCAAGCCTTCCAGTGCGGCTTCTGCACGCCGGGGTTCGTGCTGATGACGCGCAAGCTGCTCGAGGAAAATCCCGATCCGGCGGACGACGAGATCCGCCACTATCTCTCGGGCAACCTGTGCCGCTGCGCCGCCTACCCGGAGATCATCGAGGCGGTGAAGCTCGCCGCGAAGAAGAGGAGGGCCGCATGAGCGCGAAGCCCTCCGGCGATTCGGCCTTCTACGAGGCGAAGTTCCACGACCCCGACGGGGTCGTGGTCGGCGCCTCGAAATAGCTAGCGGCGGATGACCCGCGCGTCCCGCGTGATCTCCACGCGGTCGCCCACGCGGAAGGCACCGCTCGTCTGGTCGAGGGCTTGCACCGTCCCGTCGTCCATCCGGATCGTCAGGCGGTAGGCGCTCGGCGTCACGGTCGAGCTGCCCGCGGACGCGGAGCTGCTCGCCTGGACGTGGTTCACCGCGGTGATTGTGCCGTTACCCGGCTGGAAAGTCGTGGTCGCCGCCGGGACCACCACGGTGTTCGTCGAGCCGGCGGCTATGACCGGCGCGGCCGGAACGGCATTGGCCGGCGCGACGGGAGTCGCGACGACCGTGGCGGGCACGGCAGGCGCGGCGACGACGGTGCCGGCGGGCAGCAGGATCGTTCCCTGCACCGGCGCCGTGCTCGCGAGCGGGGTCGGGTCCGGGTTGGGCGCGTTGGGGGTGTAGTTCGGGTCGTAGGTCGAGCAGGCTGCGAGCGCCGCGAGGGCGCTTGCGCCGACGAGCAGTGCGACTCTTGCCATGGCGATCTCCTTTTGTAAGTAGCCGCCCGTACCCCAGCAAGTGTTGTGCCGCTAAAAAGCGACAACCCGCCCGCCGGCCTCGATCTGCACGCGCTGGCCGGTCATGAATTTCGCGCTGTCCACGTCCACCGTCTGCGTGTGGCCGTCGTCCATGTCCACGAACAGGCGATAGGCGTGCGGGTCCGCGGACGCTCCCGCGGAGGCCGATTGCGCGGCGCGCGCGTGCGGCAGGATGGCAATCGAGCGGATGAAACCGGTGCCCGGCGCGGCGGCGGAAAGGGAATGGCCCTCGGCCGCGATGTAGTTCGGGTCGACCAGGCTGCAGCCGCTCAGGAGCAGGAGGAAGGCAGGCAGCGCAAGCCTCATGCTGCTTGGACCGCCTAGCCTTCGAAAAACTCCTTCACCTTGTCGAGCCAGGACTTGGCGCGCGGGTTGTGGCGTGCGCTGTCTTCCTGGCTGAGGGCTTCGAACTCGCGCAGCAGTTCGCGCTGGCGCGCGGTGAGCTGCACCGGGGTCTCCACCACCACGTGGCAGAAGAGGTCGCCCTGCGCCTGGCTGCGCACGCCCTTGATGCCCTTGCCCTTCAGGCGGAAGGTCTTGCCGCTCTGCGTCTCGGCGGGGATGCGGATCTTGGCCGAGCCGTCGAGGGTCGGGATGGCGATCTCGCCGCCGAGCGCCGCGGTGGTGAACGAGACCGGCATCTCGCAGTGCAGGTCGTCGTGGTCGCGCTGGAACACGGCGTGCGCCTTGATGTGCACCTGCACGTAGAGATCGCCCGGGGGCCCGCCGTTGACGCCCGGCTCGCCTTCGCCCGAGAGCCGCACGCGGTCGCCTTCGTCGACGCCGGCCGGGATGCGCACCGAGAGCGTCTTCTGCACCTTGACGCGGCCGGTGCCGCCGCAGCCGGTGCACGGATTGGGGATGATGCTGCCGCTGCCGTGGCAGCGAGGGCAGGTCTGCGCGATGGAGAACGGCCCCTGCGAGACGCGCACCTGGCCGGCGCCGCGGCACGCCGGGCAGGTCTGCGGCTGCGAGCCCGGGCGCGCGCCGCTGCCCTTGCAGGTCTCGCACGGCGTGAGGCCGGGGATGCGGATCTTGGTCTCGAAGCCGTGCGCCGCCTGCTCGAGCGAAATCTCCAGGTTGTAGCGCAGGTCGGCGCCGCGGTAGACGGTGCTGCGCCCGCCCCGCTGCCCGCCGAAGATCTCGCCGAAGATGTCGCTGAAGATGTCGCCAAAGCCGGCGCCCGCCGCGCCCGCGCCCATCCCGGCGGCGCTCGCGTCGACCCCGGCGTGGCCGAACTGGTCGTACGCGGCGCGCTTCGAGGCGTCGCCCAGGATTTCGTAGGCTTCCTTCGCCTCCTTGAAGTGCTCCTCGGCGCGCGGGTTGTCCGGATTGCGGTCCGGATGCCACTTCATCGCCAGGCGGCGATACGCCTTCTTGAGCTCCTCCTCGGTGCAGTCCCGGTTCACGCCGAGGACTTCGTAGTAGTCGCGCTTGGCCATCGTGTCTTTCAACAAGCGAACGGGCCACGCCTCGTCAGCGCGGCCCGCCCGGGGTGCATCTTAACCGACACTCGCTCAGCTGCCGGTCTTCTTGTCCTTCACTTCGGTGAACTCGGCGTCGACGACGTTGCCCTCGTCCTTCTTCGCCTCCGCGCCGCCGGCCTCGCCCTGGGGGGCGCCCTGTGAAGCCGCCTGCTGCTGTTGCTGCGCGGCGTACATCTTCTCGCCGAGCTTCTGCGACGCCTGCGCGAGCGCCTGGGCTTTGGCGTCGATGTCGGCCTTGTTCTCCGACTTGAGCGCGCCCTCGGCGTCCTTCAGCGCGGCCTCGATCTTCTCCTTCTCGCCGGCCTCGAGCTTGTCGCCGTAGTCCTTGAGCGACTTCCTCACCGTGTGCGCCAGGGCTTCCAGCTGGTTGCGCGCATTGACGAGCTCGAGCGCCTTCTTGTCCTCCTCGGCGTGCGCCTCGGCGTCCTTCACCATGCGCTGGATCTCGGCCTCGTTCAGGCCGGAGCTCGCCTGGATCTTGATCTTGTTCTCCTTGCCGGTCGCCTTGTCCTTCGCCGTGACGTGCAGGATGCCGTTCGCGTCGATGTCGAACGTGACCTCGATCTGCGGCATGCCGCGCGGCGCCGGCGGAATGTCGGTCAGGTTGAACTGGCCGAGCGACTTGTTGCCCGCCGCCATGTCGCGCTCGCCCTGCAGCACGTGGATGGTCACCGCGTTCTGGTTGTCGTCGGCCGTGGAGAAGACCTGCTGCGCCTTGGTCGGGATGGTGGTGTTCTTGTTGATGAGCTTGGTCATCACCCCGCCGAGCGTCTCGATGCCGAGGGAAAGCGGCGTCACGTCGAGCAGGAGGACGTCCTTGACGTCGCCCTTGAGCACGCCCGCCTGGATCGCGGCGCCGATCGCGACCGCCTCGTCCGGGTTGACGTCCTTCCTCGGCTCCTTGCCGAAGAACTCGCGCACCTTGTCGATCACTTTCGGCATGCGCGTCTGGCCGCCGACGAGGATCACGTCGTCCACCTCGCTCACCTTCACGCCGGCGTCCTTGATGGCGATGCGGCAGGGCTCGATGGTCCGCTGGATGAGGTCGTCCACCAGCGACTCGAACTTGGCGCGCGTGATCTTCATCGTCAGGTGCTTCGGACCGGACTGGTCTGCCGTGATGTAGGGCAGGTTGATCTCGGTCTGCTGCGACGAGGACAGCTCGATCTTCGCCTTCTCGGCGGATTCCTTCAGCCGCTGCAGCGCGAGCACGTCCTTCGACAGGTCCACGCCCTGGTCCTTCTTGAATTCCGTGACGATGTAGTCGATGAGGCGCTGGTCGAAATCCTCGCCCCCGAGGAAGGTGTCGCCGTTGGTGGAGAGCACCTCGAACTGCTTCTCGCCTTCGACGTCGGCGATCTCGATGATGGAGATGTCGAACGTGCCGCCGCCGAGGTCGTAGACGGCGATCTTCATGTCCTTCTTCGGCGCCTTGTCCATGCCGAACGCGAGCGCGGCCGCGGTGGGCTCATTGATGATGCGCTTCACGTCGAGGCCGGCGATGCGGCCGGCGTCCTTGGTGGCCTGGCGCTGCGAGTCGTTGAAGTACGCCGGCACGGTGATGACCGCCTCGGTCACCGGCTCGCCGAGATAGTCCTCGGCGGTCTTCTTCATCTTGCGCAGCACTTCCGCGGAGACCTGCTGGGGCGCGATCTTCTTCGCGCGCACTTCCACCCAGGCGTCGCCGTTGTCGGCGCGCACGATCTTGTAGGGCATCAGGTTGATGTCCTTCTGGACTTCCTTCTCCTCGAAGCGGCGGCCGATGAGGCGCTTCACCGCGAAGAGCGTGTTCTTGGCGTTCGTGACGGCCTGGCGCTTGGCCGGCGCGCCGACCAGGATCTCGCCGTCTTCCGTGTAGGCCACGACCGACGGGGTAGTGCGCGCGCCTTCGGAGTTCTCGATCACCTTGGGCTTGCCGCCCTCCATGATCGCGACGCACGAGTTGGTGGTGCCGAGGTCGATGCCGATGATCTTTGCCATGTGAGCTTCCGCCTTTCTAATCCGTGTCTACCCCGGAGATGGGGCTTCCCGCTTGGTTTTCAAGGGCTTTCGCCACCGTGACGAGCGCCGGGCGCAGCACCCGGTCGTGCAGCAGGTAGCCTTTTTGCATGACCGACACGATGCTGTTCGGTTCTGCCTGCGCCGGGACCGCCGCGATGGCCTGGTGCCGGTGCGGATCGAAGCGCTCGCCCGGAGCCGGGTTCACCTCGACGATGCTCTGCTTTTCCAGCGCGGACTTCATCTGCCGCAGCGTGAGCTCGACGCCGCTCAGGTCCTTGTTCAGGAGCGCCGCCTCCAGGCTGTCGAGCACGGGCAGGAGGCCTTCCGCGAAGCGCTCGAGCGCATACTTCTGCGCACTCGCGGCTTCGGCCTGTACGCGCTTGCGGACATTGTCCGCTTCCGCCACCGCACGAAGCATCGCCTCGCGCTGCTGCTCGATCTTCGCCTGGGCCTCGGCGAGAAGCTCCTCGAGGGATTTCCCGGCCTGCGCGGCGGCGCTCTCTGCCTCGTTCGCCGCGGGCTCGGTCTGGGGATTCGCTTCGGTCATCCAGAAGACTTTGGGATCGACCGCGCTTAATTCAAGTCAAAGCAGTACCCTGTTTCACACGCTATCATTGGATAAATTTCTCCCATGAAAACAAGAACCTGGATTCTCGCCGGAATTCTCGGCGTTTTCGGCGTCGCAGTCCTCGCGGCCGTGGTGTTCGCCGTCACCTTCGACCCGAACCGGTACAAGGGCGAGATCGAGCGGCTGGCGAAGGAACGCACCGGGCGCACGCTCAAGCTCGCGGGCGAGCTCAAGGTCGCGTTCTTCCCGAGCCTCGGCGCGAGCGTCGCGGGGGTCACTCTGAGCGAAAAGGGCAGCGAGCAGCCTTTCGTGTCGGTGGATTCCGCGCACGGCGCCGTGGCCCTCGTGCCCCTCCTGCACGGCCAGGTCGTGGTGGATCGCATCGACGTCAAGGGGCTGAAGGCGAACATCGTGAAGGGCAAGGACGGGCGCTTCAATTTTTCGGACCTGCTCGAGGAGAAGAAAGCCGCGCCGCCCGCGAAGCCGGAGGCAGGCGAATCCGCGAAGAAAGGCGGGCCGGTCGCTTTCGACATCGCCGGCGTGAGCATCGAGCGCTCGTCGGTCGACTACAAGGACCTCGCGAGCGGGAAGGAGCTGAGCCTCGCGGACCTGAAGGTCGCGACCGGGCGCATCGCGGAGAAGGCGAGCGGCAAGCTCGACCTCGCCGCGGCGGTGCGGGGCAAGAACCCCGCCATGGACCTGCACGTCAGCCTGAGCGGCGATTACGACGTCGATCTCCCCGCCAGGTCGTACCACCTCTCGAAGGTCGACGGCGCGGTGCGCGGCACGCTCGAGAAGGCGAGCGTCGATGCCAAGCTCGCGGCGCCGAAGGTGGACATCGCCGCGGACAAGGCCACTGGCGAGGCGGTCAGCCTGCAGCTCGCCATGAAGGAGCCGCAGCGTACCACCGAGGCTTCCATCAAGCTCGGCGGCGTGCAGGGCTCCGCGAAAGCGCTCGTCATACCTTCCATCGACGCGCAGATCGCGCTGAGCGGCAGCGACATGCCGAAGGCGTTCAAGCTGCCGATCAGCGGCAAGGCGCAGGCCGATCTGGAGAAGCAGACCGCGAGCGCGGAGCTCCAGGCCAAGGTGGACGAGTCGAGCATCCAGGCGAAGCTCGCGTACGCGAAGGGCTACAGCTTCGACCTCAACGTCGACAAGCTGAACCTCGACCAGTACTTTCCGCCCAGGAAGGAAGGCTCCGCCAAGGAAGCGTCTGCCTCATCGCCCGCCCCCTCTTCGGGCAAAGCGGAACCGGGCGGGGAAAAGAAGGAGGCCGATACGCCGGTCGACCTCTCGTTCCTCAAGGACCTGACTGCGAGCGGCCGCATTCAGTTCGGCGCGCTGCAGGTGAAGGGCGTGAAGCTCGCGAACCTCAAGGCGGAGATCAAGGCGGCGAACGGGCGCCTCGACGT
>Ga0070741_10010536_pt1 | contig 17422 bp, 13 predicted proteins | sample Coa_R1_4_FD_66440 | JGI IMG/M metagenome (GOLD analysis project Ga0070741, IMG submission 66440) | Surface soil microbial communities from Centralia Pennsylvania, which are recovering from an underground coalmine fire - Coalmine... | ecosystem: Environmental > Terrestrial > Soil > Unclassified ...
GCGATGGGCGGCCGAACCTCGCTCCTCACCATCACGCATTCGGACGAACTTGCCCTTGCCGAGGTGCTGATTCTCGGCGGCTAACGCAACGCGCGTTGTCATTTTCTCGAGCTCGCGAGGCCGACGCGACACGCGTCTGGCGCGGCGGCGAGACCAACGTGCGCGGCGTCAACAACTTGCGCCGCCATCGCGATCGCGCGGCGCCGCGGCACTCCGCTTGATCTACCACGCCACGTCTCGAAAGGAGCCTGTCGTGACGATCAAGATCACGCCGAATGACAAAGGGATTCCCGCGGGAAAACTCGCCGACGCCGAGCTGCACTTCGCGGAAGGCGACGGCGCGCTCGCCGGCCTCAAACTCGTGGGCTTTGCGATCTGGGAGCGGCGTGGCGGCAACGGCCGCAACGTCACCTTTCCCGCCCGGCAATATGCGGTCAATGGCGAGCGCCGTAATTTCGCTTTGCTCAGACCGATTGTCGACACCACCTCGCAGAACAAACTGCGCGAATTGATTCTCGAGGCGATGCAGGAGTTCGAAGAACGCGCGGCGGTCGCGTCGTAGACGCGGCCTCGCGGCGGTGCGTAGGCCGGGTTTCAGATCGGTGGCAGGCCGTAGGCCGGGTCCTTTCGGACCGGCGCGTTTACTGAATCACCGGCAACAGCCGTGCGTTTTCCTGCGCGCGCTTCGGCGGGAGCGTCCACTCGGCGCGAAGCGACTTGTCGAACTCGGCGTGGAAGAAGCTCGATTTCATGCCGCCGTCGATGATGTCCCACGGCAGCATCGCGTCGTTCGTGCGATCGCGAAAGATGAAGAAGTCGCCGTCGACGCCCGCTTCGGCGACCGCGGCGCGCCAGTTCTGGCCGTTGCGTTCGGCAGCTTCGATCGCCGGCGCGACGCGGCGATCGCCGAGGGAAAGCAGCGCCTGATAGTACGAATGGCGCTCGGATTTGATGTTGAAGAACACGTTGTCGATGTCGGCCAGCAGCGAGCGGAGCCGCTTGATCTTCTGGTCGATCAGCTTGTCCTGTTCCATCGGGAGCCACTGATATGCGGTGCCAGGCTTCGGGACCAGCGGGTTCACGCTGCCGACGATGCGGCCGACGTGGCCTTTGGGTCGGGCGTACTTCAGCATTCGATCGCGTAGCTGCAGCGCCTGATCGCGGATCGCAACCAGGTCCTCGTCAGTTTCCGTCGGGAGACCGATCATGTAGTACAGCTTCAAATTCTCGATGCCGCTTGCAAAAATCAGATCCGCGCGATCCAGGATCTCGTCGTTCGTGACGGTCTTGTTGATCACGCGGCGCAAGCGATCCGATCCGGTCTCCGGTGCGATCGTGATCGTCCGCTCCCCGCTCGCCCGCAGGACGCGAACGATCGGCTCGGTGAGATCGTCGAGTCGTAGGGACGCCGGGCTGATGCCGTATCCCATCTCGTGCAAGCGCGCGAGGATGCGATCGATCTCGGGATGGTCGCACAACGCGATCGAAACGAGACCGGCGCGGCTTGCGTAGGGCCGCGCGGCTTCAGCGAGCTGCAGGATGCGATCCGCGGGGAAGGCGCGGACGGGCAGGTAGTTGTAGCCCGCCCAGCAGAAACGACACAGGTTCGCGCACCCGCGGACAACCTCGACGAGGAATCGCGATCCGAACTCGGTATCGGGCGTGAAGATGCTCGTCACCGGCGGATCGACGGCATCGGTGGTTTTCAGCGCCGCTTTGCGGACCGGCAGCGGTGCGTTCTCCGCCGCGGTGTAGCCGGCGAGTGTGCCGTCTGGCGCGTATTGCGGTTCGTAGAACGACGGCACGTAAAAGCCGCGTTCGGCGGCCAGCAGGCGCAGGAGATCGGCGCGGTCGGTCGCGGCGCTGAATGCGTGGCGCAGTCCCGGCACGAGGGTTTCGCCTTCGCCCGCGGCGATCACGTCGGCGAACGGCGCGAGCGGTTCGGGATTGACGAAGGTGACCGCACCGCCGATGACGATCAACGGGTGTCGTTCGTTGCGTTCGCGCGCATAGCGCGGGATCCCGGCGAGGCGTAGCAACGTGAGGACATTGACGTAGTCCCACTCGAACGAAACCGAGAAGGCGATGACGTCGAACTCGCCGACGGGGGTCTGCGACTCGAGCGTCAGCAGCGGCGCCTTGGAGTTGCTCAGCTCGGCGAGCTCCTGCTTCGGCGGCAGGAAGAACCGCTCGCAGACGATGTCGTCTTCGGCGTTGAACAATCGGTAGACCGTCTGGAAGCCGAGGTTCGACATCCCGACCCAGTACGTGTTCGGGAACGCCAGGGCGATGCGCAGACGATCGCCGTGCGGCTTGGTGATGTAGCCGACTTCTTTGGCGAGGGTGTGACGTGCGCGTTCGCGTTCGGACCAGGAATTCATGGACGGGTGTTGTCGAGCGTCACTTGATACTCACTCGGCGGCGCTCTCGAGTGCCGTGGATCTACCTACTCTACCATCGGCACTCGCACCCGGCCATGGACCTTACCCGTCTTGCCGCCGCAAGAAGGCGGGAACGTCGAATGTCGAGCTCAGGTCGAAGTCCGGGTCGACGTTCAGCTTGAGGTCGAGCTCGGTAAGCGAATCGTCCTGCGCCACGAACGCCGGTTCCTCGACGGGTGTGGCCGCTGATATCGCGGACGCTGTCGGCTCGGCCGCTTCCGTCGGGAGCGATGGCGCCGATGGTGGCGCGGTGACCGCCGGCACGCTCATAACGGGCGGTGGCATCGCTGCGCCGCCGCCACCCGCCGCTGCCATCGGCATCTCGAGCAACGGTCGGCGCGCGATCGTCAGCCGTGACGTTGCGACAGCCGGCACGGCGACATCGGGCCGCCGGGCGTCCGTGTAGATCGACATGTCGACCGGTGTGGCCGCCGCGGACCCCATCGGCCGCACCGCCGCCGGTCCCCCAAAGCCGGTCGCGATCACCGTGATCTTGACCTTCCCCTTCAACGCCGGATCCACCACAGCGCCGAAGATGATGTTCGCGTCTTCATCCGCCGCTTCCTGCACGATCGACGAGGCTTCGCTGACTTCGACGAGCGAGAGATCGGGTCCGCCGGTGACGTTGATGATCACGCCGCGCGCACCGTTGACCGACGCGCCTTCGAGCAGCGGGCTCGAGATCGCCCGGCGCGCCGCTTCCATCGCGCGGTCCTGTCCATCTGCGAGGCCGGTCCCCATCATCGCGAGGCCCATGCCCGCCATGATCGTTTTCACGTCCGCAAAATCGAGGTTGATCAGACCCGGCACGAGGATCAAGTCCGAGATGCCCTGAATCGCCTGCCGCAGCACATCGTCCGCCGTGGCGAACGCGTCGGTGAGCGGTGTCTGGCGATCGATGATCGTCAACAGCCGTTCGTTCGGGATCGTGATGATCGTGTCGACGCAGTCGCGCAGCGCTTCGAGGCCGCGTTCGGCCTGGACCTGACGTTTCTTCCCTTCGAACTTGAACGGCTTCGTGACCACCGCGACGGTCAGCGCGCCGAGTTCGCTCGCGAGGCTCGCAATCACCGGCGCAGCGCCGGTGCCCGTGCCGCCGCCGAGGCCGGTGGTGACGAAGATCATGTCGGCGCCGTCGAGCGCCTGGATGATCTTCTCGGTGTCTTCGAGCGCGGCTTGCCGGCCGACGTTCGGATCGGCGCCGGCGCCGAGTCCTTTCGTCAGCTTGCTGCCGATCTGCAGCTTCACCGGCGCGGGGCTGTGGTGCAGCGCCTGCCGATCGGTGTTGGCGACAATGAACTCGACGCCGTCAAGGCCGACCTGCACCATGCGGTTGACGGCGTTGCTGCCGCCGCCGCCGACGCCGATGACTTTGATGCGTGCGCCGGAGCTGCCCTCCTCGTCGAGTCGCAGCCGTAACCGCTTGGCGTCTTTCATGTCGTCGTCTGTCATCAGCCTCTCCCGTAGGCCGGGTCTTCAGACCCCGGCTAAAAGAATTCCTTGAACAACCCGCGCAACCGTCCGGCGACGCGCACGAGTGCGCCGGCCCCGACCGGCGCGCGAGCCAGTTCTCCCACCGCATTGCGATAGCCGTAGAGCACGAGACCGACGCCGGTCGCGAACGTTGGACTGTTCACGTGATCGGCGAGTCCACCGACCCCGCCGGGGCACCCGCGGCGGATCGGCAGGTCGAAAATCTGCTCGGCGATTTCAGGCATCCCGTCGAGGATCGCGCCGCCGCCGGTCAGCACGATGCCGGAGTTCAGCGATTTCTCGTAGCCGGCGCGACGAATCTCGTCCCACACGAGATGAAAGATCTCCTCGGCGCGCGGCTGCAGGATTTCGGAGAGGATGCGGCGCGCCATCACGCGCGGCTTGCGGCCGCCGACGCTGGCAACTTCCATCGTCTCGTCTTCGTCGACCATCGCCGACAATGCGCAGCCGCACTTGCGTTTCACCTTTTCCGCGTCCGGTACCGGCGTCCGCAGTCCGACCGCGATGTCGTTCGTGAAGTGATCGCCGCCGACGCCGACGACGGCGGTGTGCCACAAGCTGCCGCGCTCGTAGATCGCGATGTCGGTCGTGCCGCCGCCGATGTCGACGAGCGCGACGCCGAGCTCCTTCTCGTCCTCGGTCAGCACCGACTCGCTCGCGGCGAGCTGCTCGACGACCGTCTCGGCCACATTGACGCCGGCGCGGTTCACGCACGCGACGATGTTCTGTGTCGAGCTCTGGCTGCCGGTGATGATGTGGACGTTGACCTCGAGCCGCGCGCCCGTCATGCCGACCGGCGCGCCGATGCCGTCCTGCTCGTCGACGACGAAATCCTGCGGCAGCACGTGAAGGATTTCTCGTCCGGTCGGCAGCGACACGGCTTTCGCCGCGTCGATCGCGCGACGGACGTCCTCGCGCGTGATCTCGCGGTTCTTGCCGGCGACGGCGATGACGCCGCGACTATTGAACCCCTTGATGTGCGGCCCCGACAGCGCGAGGTGGACCGAGTCGATTTCGACGCCGGCCATCAGTTCGGCCTCTTCGATCGCTTTCTTGATCGAGTCGACCGCCGCCTCGAGGTTGACCACGACGCCGCGGCGGATGCCGCGCGATTCGGCGACGCCGATGCCGACGACATCGACGCCCTCGGCGTCGAGCATTTCGCCGACGACGGCGGTCACCTTCGAAGTGCCGACGTCCAATCCGACCAGATACCGTTCTTTACGTGCCACAGGGTCTCCATGGCGGGTCCGAAAAGACCCGCCCTACTTCTTCTTCCGATCCGGTTTCGGTCTCTCTACCTTCGTCGGCTTGACGTAGATGCGATCGTCAAACCGCAGATCGACGTAATCGATGTCGGCGACGCGTTCGCGGAGCGCCGCCGACAACCCGACGTACGATTCGAGACGCGACGCGAACTGGTCGTCGCCAAGCTCGAGGACCGCAGGGTCGCCCGCGAGGATCACCGACGCGTTGTGCAGATCGCTGACGTCGATCTGCGAGATCCGTTTCGCCAGGCTTGGTTTCGACTTCGCCGCCGCGATGACCCGCGCGGCGAGCTCCGCCCGCGACTCGTCGACCATCGAGTCGCCCTGTCCCGCGAGGCCGTCGATGATCGGCAGATCGAGATCGGCGTACTGCGGTCCGAACTGGTCGATGATGACGCCGCGATCGTCGACGAGGTACAGCTCGCCGTTGACGCGGCCGACGCCGATCGGCGCCTTCTCGAGCACGGCGACCTCGATCGTCGACGGCAGCGAGCGGCGCAGCGCCGCGTCGCGCACCCACGGCGACGCCAGCAGCCGCTTGCGCCACGCATCCAGGTCCGCGAACAGCACGCTCTCGCCGCGGAGCCCGCTCAACACGGCGATCACCTCGCCCTTCGATAACCGCTCGTTGCCGGTGACGACAATGCGATCGACTTTGAGGACGTTCGCCTGCAGCAAGACAAGCGTCCCGCGATACAACACGACGCCGGTCGCGACAGCAGCGGTGAGCCCGATGACGGCCGGCTTGATGAACGCGCGCCAGCCGATCCGGCGGCGCGCCGGCTTCACGTGCGCGCGGCGAAAGCGCTTGTCGGCGGCAACCGCAGCAACGGGACTCATCGCTGCAATGCCTCCAGCAAGCGGTCGGGCACGGTGCCGATCGATCCGGCGCCAAGCGTGATCACGACGTCACCGGGCTTCGCGATCTTCGCGACCGCGTCGACGACGTCGTCCAGGCGCGGCACCACGTCGACCGGAACGCTGACGCTCGCGCGAACGGCCTGTGCGAGCGCGTCGAGCGTGACGCCGGGAATCGGGTCTTCGCTCGCGGCGTAGATGTCGGTCAGCACGATGTGGTCGGCCTGTGCGAGCGACGGACCGAAATCCTTCATCAGCGCCTGCGTCCGCGTGTAGCGGTGCGGCTGGAACGCGACGATCACACGCCGGTCCAGGGTCCGCGCCGCGGCGAGGACCGCCGCGATCTCCGTCGGGTGATGGCCGTAGTCGTCCACGATCAGGATGCCGTTCGGTTCGCCCTTCACGTCAAAACGGCGCTCGGCGCCGCGGAAATCGCGTAAACCGCTGGCGATCTGCTCGAACGTGAGCCCGAGCTCGAGGCCGACCGCAACGGTGGCCAGCGCGTTCTGCAGGTTGTGCCGCCCCGGCACGGCGAGATCGATGTGGCCGAGCGTCCGGCCGCGAAAACTGACGTGCGCGCGCGCGCTGAGCGGACCGAGCTCCACGTCGCGCGCCGTCAAATCGGCCGTGGGCGTCTCGAGGCCATACGTCGTCACGCGCCGCGTCATGCGCGGCAGGATCGCCGCCAGATTCGGATCGTCGGCACACGCGACCACGCCGCCGTAGAACGGCACCTTGTTGGCAAAGTCGACGAAGGCCTGCTGCAGGTCCTCGAAGCTGCCGTAGTTTACGAGATGCTCGTGGTCGATGTTCGTAATCACCGCAATCGTCGGAAACAATTTCAAAAACGAGCGGTCGCTTTCGTCCGCTTCCGCCACCATCAGCTCGCCACGGCCGAGCCGCGCGTTGCTGCCGAACGCGCTCAGCCGCCCGCCGATCACCGCCGTCGGATCGAGCCCCGCGCGTTCGAGCACGAGCGCGATCATCGACGTCGTGGTCGTCTTGCCGTGCGCGCCGGCGACCGCGATCGCAAATCGCAACCGCATCAGCTCGGCCAGCATCTCGGCGCGCGGAATCACTGGAATCTGCCGCCGCGCCGCTTCGCGCACTTCCGGGTTCGCCGGTTTCACCGCCGACGACACCACGACGACGTCGGTGTCGCCGACGTTCGCCGCGTCGTGCCCGTACGCGATCCGAATCCCCAACTTCTCGAGGCGCGTCGTCACGGCGGATGTCTTCTCGTCCGATCCGCTGACGCCGTACCCGAGGTTCGCCAGCAGCTCGGCGATGCCGCTCATGCCGATGCCGCCGATCCCGATGAAGTGGATACGTCGCGTTTTACCCAGCATGTCGCGCAGGCCTTTAGGCCTGCCTCGCCAGTTCCAACGCTCTATCCACAATCACCTTTGCGGCATCCGGCCGCGCCATCGATCGCGCGGCCGACGCCATTCGCGACCGCCGCTCGCCGTCAGCCACCAGCGAGAGAATCCTCGCCGCGAGCGTCGGGCCGTTCATGTCGCGCTGCAGCAATACGTCTGCTGCGCCGTTTGCCGCCAGCGCTTCGGCGTTCTTGCGCTGGTGATCGTCGGTCGCGGTCGGCAGCGGGATCAGAATCGCCGCCTTCCCCGCCGCCGTAATCTCCGCCAGCGTTGTCGCGCCGGCGCGGCAGACGACTACGTCTGCTTCCCCGAGTTGCCGTCCCATGTCGTAGAGGAACGGTTCGACGACGGCCGGAAGCCCCGCGTTTTGATAGGCGGTTCGCACCATCTCCACATCTCGTTCTCCCGTCTGGTGCGTGAGACGTAGATGCGGACGACCGGCCGCCAACTCCGCCGCTGCCTCCACCATGGCCACGTTGATGGCGTGCGCGCCCTGAGAGCCGCCAAAAACTAAAACCCGTGTCGTGGACGTCTGGTCACCAAGCGCCGACTCCTGTAAAGGTCCGGCCGTCGCGAGAAACTCCGGCCGTACCGGGTTGCCGCTCACGAACGCTTTCGATCCAAAGAACGCCGCCGTCGAGTCGAATGTCACCGCCGCCGCTTTGACGAATCGCGCGAGCAGCCGATTCGTGAGCCCGGGCACCGCGTTCTGCTCGAGCACCATCGTCGGCACGCCTCGCAGCGCGGCGACGAGGACGACAGGTCCGGAGCTGTACCCGCCGACGCCGATCACGAGATCCGGTTTCCGCATCGCCACGATGCGCGACGCGTCGATGACTCCGAGCGGCACCATCAGCGCACCGCGCGCGCGATCGACGATCGACTTCCCCTTCAGCCCGGCGCTGCGGAGCAGGTCCAGCGCAAAGCCTTCGCGCGGCACGACGCGCGATTCGATCCCACGGGCCGTTCCCGCGAACGAGATCTGCGCGTCGGGCTGACGTGCGAGCAACTCGCGTGCGACCGCGATCCCCGGATAGAGGTGACCGCCCGTGCCGCCGCCCGCGATAACCACGCGCACTCATGCCTCGCTGGACGACGCGTGCTGCGACACGTTGAGCAAAATGCCCATTCCCACCAGGTTGATCACGAGTGACGATCCGCCGTTGCTGACGAACGGCAACGGGATGCCTTTCGTCGGCATCAACCCGAGCACGACGCTGATGTTGATCAACGCCTGCACCGCCACCATCGTCGTCAGGCCAAGGGCGAGGAACGCGCCAAACGTATCCGGCGCGCGCAGCGACACGCGTATCCCGCGCCACGTGACGACCACAAAACACAAGAGCACCGCCGTGGCGCCGATGAGGCCGAGTTCTTCGGCGATCACCGAGTAAATGAAATCGGTGTGCGGCTCGGGCAGGTAGAACAGCTTCTGCACGCCGTTCATCAGCCCGCGTCCCCAGACGCCGCCGGTGCCGACCGCGATCAGCGATTGGATGATCTGAAATCCAGCGCCCAGTGGATCACGCCACGGGTCGAGAAACGTCAACACGCGCTGGCGGCGATACGCGGTTCCCATCACGAGGAAATAGATCGCCGGTAACGCGGCCAGCAACGCGCCGAGGATGTAGCGATAGTCCAGGCCCGCCGCGAACACCATGACGGTCGCGATGAGCACGAGCGACATCGACGTGCCGAAGTCGGGCTCCAGCAGAATCAGCGCCACGAGGCAGACGACGACGATCGCGATCGGCATCAACGCGTATTGGATCTCGTTGATGCGGTGCATGCGCCGTTCGAGCAGCGCGGCGATGAAGAAGATCGCCGCGAGCTTCGCCAGCTCCGACGGCTGCACGCCGATACCCGCAATCCCGAACCACCGCCTCGCGTTGTTCACCGCCGGCATGAACAGCACGGCGACGAGCGCGAAGCCCACCACGGCGAGACACGTCCAGATGAACACCGGCTCGCGATACGTGCGGTAGTCGATGCGCATGACGACGCCCAGCATCGCCAGTCCGAGCACCGACCACATCGTCTGCCTGACGAGAAAGAAGGTCGCCTTGCCGTAGCGCTCGAGCGCCATCGGCGCCGACGCGCTGTAGACCATGACGACGCTCAGCCCAACGAGCAGGATCGTCGTGATGAACAGCACCTTGTCGGATTTGAGTTTCCTAGCCATGGTTACTGCCGGGCCTAAAGACCCGGCCTACATCCCCCGAAACATTGTCCGGACTAAGATCGCCGTGAGCGGTCAGCAGTCATCAGTCGGCGGGGTTGAGGCACCAGCTTCCCAGTCCGGGGCGGACTGGGTTCCCAGCAGCCAATCCTCCACCGCGCACCGACCGATGACTGCTCACAGCTCACGAAGCAGTTCTCAGTTCTCAGTTCTCAGTTTCAGGACCTCCTCCTTGAACATCCGCCCGCGTTCCGCGTAGTCGTGGAACATGTCGAAGCTCGCGCACGCGGGCGCGAGCAATACCACACCGTTCGGTCTCGCTAACTCGTGTGCAGCGGCAATCGCGTCCGCGAACGTCGCCGCCTCGTGCACCGGCACGGCGCCGTCGAGCGCCTCGCGGAACAACGGCTTCGACTCGCCGATTGCCACCACCGCTTTCGCGCGCGCTTTGAGCGGCGCGCGCAACAGACGCAGGTCGCCGCCCTTGAAGCGCCCGCCCATGATCGGCACGAGATCGCGGTCGAAGCTCTCGATCGAATGGAGCGCCGCGTCGATGTTGGTCGCTTTCGAGTCGTTAACGAATCGCACGCCGCCGATGTCGGCGACCAGTTCCATCGCGTGCTCGAGACCGCGGAACGTTTCGACCGCGGCGGTCATCGCCGCCGACGTGACGCCGGCGAGCAGACCGACGGTCGCCGCCGCCATCACGTCGTTGACGAGATGCGGGCCGAGGAGGTGAATGGCGTCGACCGGGACCAACTGCCGTTCGCCGCGTGACGACTTGTCGGCGATCCAGCCGCGCTCGAGGACAGTTCCCTCGCTGATCGGTCCGTGCAGCGCGAATAGTCGTTTCCGCGCGCGCGCGTTCGCCGCCATCGCCAGCACGGACGGATCGTCGGCGTTGATGACCGCCCAGTCCTCGCTGCTCTGGTTCTCGAAGATGCGCGCCTTCGCCGCGGCGTACGACTCGACGTTCGGATGCCGGTCGAGATGGTCGGGCGAGAAGTTCAGCATCACCGCAATCCAGGGGTGGAACGTCTCGATCTGTTCGAGCTGGAAACTGCTCGTCTCGACCACGTGGAACGTGTCCGGCGTCGATTCGGGCACCTGTGCGCTCAGCGGCTGACCGATGTTTCCGCCGACCGTCACCTTCAACCCGGCGCGCTCGAGAATTCGTCCCGTGAGCGCCGTCGTCGTCGACTTCCCTTTCGTGCCGGTGATGGCGATCACGCGTCCCTGCAGCCAGCGATACGCGAGCTCGATCTCGGCGATCACGGGGATGCCCTGCCGCCGGGCAGCCTGGACGAACGGCTGCTCTGGCGGCACGCCGGGGCTGAGCACGATCAGATCGGCGGCGCTGAACGTCGCTTCCTGGTGTCCGCCCATTTCGAGCGCGACGCCGAGGCGCTCGAGCGGTGCGGCTTCGGGCACACTCGTGCGCGTATCGGTCAACGTGACCGAAGCTCCGCGGTTGGCGAGCAGTTCCGCCGCGGCGATTCCGCTGCGCGCTGCACCGACGACCGTCACGCGTTTCCGATTCACCGAGAACGTCATCGCAGTTTCAAGGTCGCCAGAGACAACAATCCGAAAATGATCCCGAGGATCACGAAGCGCGTGATGACCTTGGGCTCGCTCCATCCGCTCAGCTCGAAGTGGTGATGCAGCGGCGACATCTTGAACAGCCGCTGACCGCCGGTCGCTTTGAAGTACGCGACCTGCAGAATCACCGACAGCCCTTCCATCACGAAGATGCCGCCGACGATCGGCAGCAACAGCTCTTGCTTGATCAGGATGGCCATCGTCGCGAGCGCGGCGCCCAGCGCCAGCGATCCGACATCCCCCATGAAGATTTCGGCGGGGTACGAGTTGTACCAAAGGAATCCGAGCGACGCGCCGACGAGCGACCCGCCAAACACCGTGAGCTCGGCAGCCGGCGCAAAGCGAACCAACGACAAGTAATCGGCGAACACGCGATGGCCGGTGACGTACGCGAGCGCGGTGTACGCGGTCGCGGCGATCGCAAACGTGCTGATCGCCAGGCCGTCCAGGCCGTCGGTCAGGTTCACCGTGTTCGACGCCGCCACCAGCACGAACACGGCGAACGGCAGATACAGCCAACCAAGATCCGGAATCAGGCGCTTGAAGAAGGGAAAAATCAGGCGCGTGCTGTACAGGTTCTCGTGCGCCAACACCAGCAGGACCGCGCCGACAGCGATCCCGACGAGAACCTGATAGGCCATTTTGTAGCGCGGCAGCAGTCCGTGATGCGACCGGCGCACGATCTTCAAATAGTCGTCGGCGAATCCGATCGCGCCGTAGGCCGTTGTCGTCAGCACCGCGATCCAGACATAGACGTTCGTCAGATCCGCCCAGAGCAACGTCGGCACGAGCGCCGCCGTCAGGATCAGCAGTCCGCCCATCGTCGGCGTGCCGGCCTTCGGCTTGTGCGACTGCGGCCCTTCCGTCCGGATCACCTGGCCGATCTGGAACTCGCGGAGCTTGCGGATCAACCACGGGCCGAGCAGGAGGCTGATCGCCAATGCCGACAAGCTCGCGGCAGCAGTGCGGAACGTGATGTACCGCGTCACGTTGAGCACGGAGATCTGCGTGCGCAGCGGCGACAGCAGGTGATACAGCATCAGCCACGCTCCGCCTTCAGTCGTTCGACGACGCGGTCGGTCTTCACGCCACGCGAGCCCTTGACGAGCACAAGATCGCCTGGCCGCACGACCGCGACCGCGCGATCGGCTGCTTCGTCGCTCGTGGCGAAGTGCGCAACGGCGTCGCGCGCAAGGCCAGCGCGCACGGCCGCGTCAGCCAGTGCTTCCGCCGGCGCGCCGCCGACCGTCAGCAGCGTGTCAACCTTCGCGTGCGCCGCCGCGCGCCCGACATCTTCATGCAAGCCAATCGAGTGGTCGCCCAACTCGAGCATCTCGCCGATGACAGCGATGCGACGCGCCGCCGGCGTGCGGACGAGTACCTCGATCGCGCGTTTCGTCGCGGTCGGGTTCGCGTTGTAGCTGTCGTCGACGATGGTGACGCCGCTCGACAGCTTGATCACTTCGCCGCGGTGCGCGGCGGGCCGGAGCGTGCGCGCGCGTTCCGCAATCGCGTCGAGCGGCACGTTGAAGTGCAACGCGACCGCGGTCGCTGCGAGGATGTTCGCGAGGTTCGTGCGGCCGACGAGCGGCGTCTCGATGGTGATCTCGCCGCGCGGCGTCGATACACGCGCGCGCGTGCCTTCCACTCCGCGATCGACGACGTCGTGCGCGCGGACATCAGCGTCCCGATCGATGCCGAACGTCACCGTCCGTCCGCGGAACCGCGGCAGGCGCGCGACGATCAGATCGTCATCGGCGTTCGCGACAAGCACCGTCGGCGCGGATGCGCCCTCGAAGATTTCCGCCTTGGCGTCGGCAATCGCGTCCTTCGACGCAAAGAACCCGAGATGCGCCTCGCCCACGTTCGTCCAGACACGAACCTCCGGCTCGGCGACACCGACCAGCGTCCTGATTTCCCCGGCGTGATTCATCCCCAGTTCGACGACGGCGATCTCCGGCCGCTGCGTGAGCTCGATGAGCGACAGCGGCAACCCGATGTGATTGTTCAAATTCCCGCGGTTGCGGATCACCCGATACCGCGCCGCGAGAAACTCGCTCGTAATCTCTTTCGTCGTGGTCTTCCCGGCGCTGCCGGTGATCGCCACGACTTTCGTTCCCGACTCGCGCCGGATTGCGCGCGCGAGTGACTGCAACGCCAGCGTCGTGTCGTCGACGGCGATGACTGATGTAGGGCGGGTCTTCAGACCCGCCGGCTCGCCGGCTCCAAAGACCCGGCCTACAACGACGCCCGCCGCTCCGGCCGCAATCGCTTGCTCGACGAACGCCGCGCCGTCGAAACGCTCTCCGTGAATCGCGACGAACAGCTCGCCCGGCTTCAGCGTCCGCGTGTCGATCGAAACGCCGGAGAACACCGTTCCACCCTCGCCCGCGACCAACGTGCCTTGCATCGCCGCCGCGACCCTTGCGGCGGTCAACCGGATCTCGGTCACACCACGCCCGTGCGACGCTTCGTCAGCGCGTCGCGCGCGACGGCGACGTCGTCAAACGGCAGCGTCTTGTCACCAATGACCTGGTATTTCTCGTGCCCCTTGCCCGCGATCAGCACGAGATCGCCGGGCCGCGCGAGTTCGACGGCTCGCGTGATCGCCGCGCGCCGGTCGACGATCGTCAAGATCCGCTGGCCGGCGTCCTTCTTCGTGTCCGCGGTTATGCCGCGCTGGATTTCTTCGATGATGCGATTCGGATCCTCGCTGCGCGGGTTGTCCGAGGTGATCACGATGAGGTCGCTCAGCCGGCCCGCAACCGCGCCCATCAGCGGACGTTTCGTGCGATCGCGATCGCCGCCGGCGCCGAACACCGTGATCACACGACCGCGCGCGAGCGGACGCGCCGTCTCCAGCAGATTCTTGAGGGCGTCGTCCGTGTGGGCGTAGTCGACGACGACCATGACATCGTCTTTCGCTCCCGAGACCACTTCGAATCGGCCCGGCACACCCTCGAGCGTCCGCAGGCCGCGCTCGATAGCGTCGAACGGAATGTCGAGCGCCACGGCGGTCGCGGTCGCCGCAAGGATGTTGTAGACGTTCGGTCGACCGACAAGCTTCGAGCGCACGTGCACGGTGCCGCGCGGGGTTCGAACATCGAACGTCAGGCCGTCGATCGAGAACGACAGCGGTCCTGGGGTGATGTCGGCCGGACGACTGATCGCGTACGTCACCGGACGACCGCCCGCGTCGGCAAGCGCGGCGCCGCGCGGATCGTCGATGTTCAGCAGGCTCGGCGCCGACGCCGGCAACATCTCGAACAGCCGGCGCTTCGCCTGGAAGTACGCCTCCATGTCGCCGTGGAAGTCGAGGTGATCGCGGGTCAGATTCGTGAACACGCCAGCGGCAAAGGTGATGTCGTCGACGCGATGGAGCGACAGCGCGTGCGAGGACACTTCCATCGTGCAGGCGCCGCAGCCGCGATCGACCATTTCGCGCAAGAGCGCCTGGACGTCCGGGGCTTCCGGCGTCGTGCGCGTCGCTTCGCGGATTTCGTCGCCGATGCGGTACGCGACGGTGCCGAGCACGCCGCAGCGGAGTCCGGCCGCCTCGAGAATCGATGCGAGCAGATACGACGTCGTCGTCTTTCCGTTCGTGCCGGTCACGCCGACGACTTGCATCTCGCGACTCGGGTTGTGGACGAACGCGGCAGCCAGCGCGGCGAGCGCAACGCGCGCATCGTCGACAACGGCCCATGCGACGTTCACATCTGACGGCGCCGGGCTCTCCGAGACAACGGCGACAGCGCCGCGTGCGATCGCCTGCCGTGCGAAGGCGGTGCCGTCGGCGTGCTGACCCTTCAACGCCACGAAGACCTGGCCCGGCGCGACGGTCCGCGAGTCGTACGCGATCCCGGTCACCGGTCCGACGGCCGCTTCCGCGCGCGCCGCGGCGTCCGCGCGAACGAATCCGCGACCGCGCAGGACGCCGTGGAGTTCGGCCCACGTCATGGGTGCGTAACCTGCCTGGTCAGCGTGAGCTGACAGATAGTGCCTGGCTCGATCGGCGCGCCGGCTTCTGGCTGTTGCGCGACGACGAATCCGTTGCCGGTCGCGTGGGCGTTCAAGCCGAGCTTCGCGAGTTTGCGGATCGCCTCGCGCGCGCTCATCCCGTGGAGGTCCGGCACTGTTCCTGGCGGTCCATCGGCGACGAGGCTGACGCGCGGATCGGCGCCCGTCACATCGCTCGTCGGTTCGATCGGGGTCTCGTCTTTCTTCGCGAGCAGCACGGGCGGCGCGGCGTTGATCGTCGGCGCGATGCCGAGATACCGCACCGCGGCCTGTGCGATCCGCTGAAATACCGGCGCAGCCGCGACGCCGCCGTGATCGCTCACCGCCTTGGCCGAGTCGATGACGACGATCATGGCGAGCTGCGGATTCTCGACCGGCAGGAATCCGACGAACGAACCGAAGTGATCGGACTTCGAGTAATGCCCGTTCTCGAGCTTCTGCGCGGTGCCCGTCTTGCCGGCTATCGTGTAGCCGTCCATCTGCGCGCGCTTCGCCGTTCCGCGCAGGACGACTTGCTCCATGATTTGCGTCAGCGCCGCGGCGGTGTCCACGCTGACGGTGCGGCGCACCGTCTTCGGCTGCACCGAATATCGATGGTTGCCGCGATACACGGCGCGCAGCACGCGTGGTTCCATGTACACGCCGCCGTTCGCCACCGAGCTGACCGCCGACACCATCTGCAGCGGCGTGATCGCGACCTGATATCCCATCGAGACCGAGGCGAGCGCGCTCTCGGTCATCTTCTCTGGTCGCCACACGATGCCGGAGTTCTCGCTCGGGAAGTCGGGCGACACCGACTTGCCGAACCCATAGAGGCCGACGAAGCGGCTCAGCCGCTCGGTGCCGATTTTGAATCCGATCTTGATCGCGCCGACGTTGCTCGACTTGACGATGACGTCGGTCAACGACAGGACGCCGTAGTTGTGATGGTTGTCTTCGGTGATCGCCGGCCGCCCGGCGAGTTTCACGACGCCGGGATTGGTGTCGATCAAGGCATCGGGCGCGAGCACTTTCTCTTCGAGCGCCGCCGACGCGGTGACGATCTTGAACGTCGAACCCGGCTCGTACAGGTTCTGCACCGCGCGATTGCGCCGCTCGATCTCGTCGGCGTCGCGATAGTCGTTCGGATTGAACGTTGGCTCGTTCGCCATCGCGAGAATCTCGCCCGTATGCGGGTTCATCACGACGACGCTGCCGCCTTGCGCGCGGTCTTCGATGACGGCGGCATGCAGTTCGCGCTCGGCCACGTGCTGCAGGTATTCGTCGATCGTCAGCTCGACGGTCGCGCCGATGGTCGGCGGACGTTCGAAGCGGCTGAACGCGTGTCGCTTCGCGTCGGTCTGAATGAGGATCGTGCCCTTCTTGCCGCGAATCTGCGGGTCGTACGTGTACTCGATGCCGCTCAGCCCGTTGTTGTCGATGCCGACGTACCCGAGCAGATGCGCCGCCAGTTGCACGTTCGGATAGAAGCGCTTGCTTTCCTTGATGAAACCGATCCCATCGAGGTTCAGCGCGGCGACGCGCTGCGACTGGTCGGGCGAGATCTGGCGGCGGACGTACGCGAACGGCCGCCGCTGGCTCAAACGATCCGTCAGCGCCTGCCGCTCTTTGTCCGAGCAGTCGCCGAACGCACCGCACAATTTGGCGACGACCGCCGGCGCGTCGTCGCCGATTTCCGACGGCACGGCGTACACCGTGTCCGCATCGACGCTCGTCGCCAGCACGCGCCCTTTGCGATCGACGATGTCGCCGCGCATCGCGGGCGCGTCGATCGTGCGCATGTGCTGTTTTTCGGCCCGCGCGGTGAGATCCGCGTGACGAACGACCTGCAAATACACGAGCCGCGCTTCGATCCCCGCGACCCACGACGCGAGCAGGACCGCGACGACGATCGCGCGTCGGCGAAGCGTCTTGCGCCAGTCGTGTGCGCTTGAACCGGAAGGCGGCATAGTCAGCTGTTCAGCGTCGGGCGATGACCGACTTCGCGGGTGGATCGGTCGGCTGGACGCGTTCGATGACGACGGCCTCGTCGCGCGCGGGCGCGACGAGGTGGAGCTTCTCGGTCGCGAGCGTTTCGATGCGCGTCGGCGACTTCAGCGTCTCGATTTCGAGCTTCAGGCGGCGCGTCGCCTCTTCTTCGACCGTCTTCTGCTTCTGCATCTCTTCGATCTGGTACCCGTGGCGCAG
>Ga0070741_10010537_pt1 | contig 17422 bp, 18 predicted proteins | sample Coa_R1_4_FD_66440 | JGI IMG/M metagenome (GOLD analysis project Ga0070741, IMG submission 66440) | Surface soil microbial communities from Centralia Pennsylvania, which are recovering from an underground coalmine fire - Coalmine... | ecosystem: Environmental > Terrestrial > Soil > Unclassified ...
TCGAAGGTGCCGCCGCGCAGGTCCGCGGGATCGTACATCCAGGGGACGCCGCCGCCATAGTGCACCCCGGAAGCAACTCCGGCGTAGTAGCACTCGAACGCCAGTCCTTCCTCCGCCGCGATCCAGGCCACGGTCGCGCACACCGCGTCGCGATGGGCGTGGCCGGCCGGAGCGAAGTAGATGAGCAGGCCCGGTCTGGACCCGCGCGATGAGACCTCCGTCACGCCCTGGAGTGCCAGGGCCGCGTGCCGGAGACGTTAAGCGCCGCCTTCGTCGCGGCGAGGTCGAAGCCGTCGGCAACGCGGAATCGCTGCGGATCGAGATGCCAGCGCAGGGCGATCGCGACGCCGGTGGCGCGGTCCGGCACGACCAGCACGGCGGAACGGCGCGCCTGGCGCCTCTCGAGCCAGCCGGCGATGCCGGACGACGGCGAACCTGCCTCGGAAGCGTCGACCGTGGTCACGAGCCGGCGGGCGACCGACCTGCGCACGAACGCCCCGCTGCCGCCACGCAGCGCGACGACGATCGGATCGCCGCTTTGCCCGCCCGACGCGCGTCGGAAATTCCACGCGCGGGCGAGCGTGCCCGGCGCGCGCCGGCCTCCGGACCCAGCTTCTGCCATGTCCAGCAAGGTAGCCCGGCGCGGCTGCGCCTGGAATGGGCGCCCGGCCGCGCCCTGGGACCTGTGTCCCGGAATCGGGACTCCTTCCGGGACGCCACGTTCAGTCCATGGGCGCCTCTCCCATTCTGGCCCCGGCCATCGCGAAATAGACTGCGGCGGTGAGGGCCACCATGCCCGTCAGCTCGACCGCGCCCTCGACCGCGTCGCCGGCGGTGCCGAAGCCGGCTTCGACCGGCACATCCAGAAGCGCCGGCAGCCGTCTCGCCGGCGTGGACGGCCTCAGGGCAGCCGCCGCGCTGTGGGTCGTTCTGTTCCACATCCGGGTCTTCAGCACGGCGCAGCTCCCGTTCGCCCCGCTCGACTTCTTCGCGCGCAGCGGCTCGACTGGCGTGAGCCTGTTCCTTGTCATCAGCGGCTTCTGCCTCTACGTGCCGTTCGCCGGAGGTCGCCAGGCGCGGTTCAAAACGTGGGCGTTCTTCGTCCGGCGCGCCCGCCGGCTGCTGCCGGCCTACTACGTCTCGATCGCGCTGGCCCTGGCGCTGAACCTGCTGGGCGGCGGGTCGTTGGGCTTCGGACCGATGAGCTTCGGCGACGTGATCTGGCAGCTTGCCACCCACATGACTCTCACCCACACCCTGTTCGCGAGCACGTTCTACGCGCTGAACGGCGCCTACTGGTCACTTGGCCTGGAGTGGCAGCTCTACCTCGCGCTGCCCCTGCTGATCGTGGCGATGCGCCGGTTTGGGATAGTGCCGGCACTGGGCGCCGCGATCGGGGTCAACCTGGTCTACAGGCTGGCGCTCGCCTTCGCGGGAGCCCATGGCCTGGTTCATTCGGCAATCCTGCAGACGGTCGTGCTGCCCAACCTGCTGCCCGGCAGATGGGCCGAGTTCGTCCTCGGCATGGCCGCCGCCGAGCTCTACGCGCGGGGCGGCATCGACCGGCTGCCGGCCTGGGTCGGGTTCGCCTGGATCCCGATGATGGGCGTCGCGGTGCTGGCCGACCGGCTCCCCATCAGCCACCTGGCGTTCGGCACGGCCTTCGCCATGCTGCTGGTGGCCGTGCTCAAGGAACGAAGCCTCGTCGGCCGGCTCTTCAGCTGGCGGCCGCTGGTCGGGCTCGGCATCATGTCGTACAGCCTTTACCTGGTGCACCAGCCGATCGTGCAGGCGATGGCGCACGTGCTCCGGTTCGACGCCCACCTCGGGCCGACGGCGACCTTCGCGGCACTCGTTGCGCTTCTTCCGTTGATCCTGGCCGCGGCCTGGGCGCTTTTCGTCCTGGTCGAACGCTACACGCTGACCTCAAAGCCGGTCGAGGTGGCGGGGGTCATCTCCGCGGTCCTGTTCCCCCGGCTTCCGCTTGCTCGAAAACCGGCACCGGTCAAGGCGGAAACGCCCGCCGCATAACGGCGTTTTCCCAGGATTCGAGTTCGGCCTGGGATCGCTGCCCGGGTCGACCGGGACAACAGCCCCACCGCCTCAAAGAATTCCCCATTACTAAGTCGGGCTGAGATCGACAACATCTTCCCGTGGCCCTACTTGTCTCCGAAGCTGCCCCCGACGAACCGCAAGCCACCGAGTTCAAGCTGGGGCAGCTCCTCCTCAGCCACGGGCTGATCACCGAGGAGCAGCTCGGCCGCGCCCTCGCGGCGCAGCGGGTCACGCACGCGCCCCTCGGGACGCTTCTCGTCAGCCAGGGCGCGATCGAGGAAGACCGGCTGACGGCGGTGCTGAGCGACCACCTCGAGGCCCCGATCGCCGACCTGAAGCACGGCGAGGTGGACCCGGAGGTGGCGCGGAAGGTGCCGGAGGCGTTCGCACGCAGGCACGTCGTCCTGCCCCTGCGCGACAACGAAGGCCTGCTCGAGGTCGCCATGGCGGACCCGAGCAACATCGCCGTCGTCAACGACATCCGCCTGATCACGGGCATGCACGTGGCGCCGTTCCTGGCCAGCCCGTCGGACATCCTCGGCAACCTCAGCAAGATCCACAGCATGCGTCCGCGCCTCCACGAGGCGGCCAAGACGCTCCAGGAGTCGCGGCCCAACCTCGGCTTCAACCGCGTGGTCACTCTCGAGCTCGCGAGCATCACGTCGAGCTCCCCCGCGGTCGAGATCGTCAACCTGCTCATCACGCAGGGCCTCCGTGACCGCGCGTCGGACATCCACATCGAGCCCCAGAAGGATTTTCTGCGGGTCCGGTTCCGGATCGACGGCGTGCTCCAGGACATGGCCCACCTGCCCAACGCGACGGGGGCGGCCCTCGCCTCCCGCGTGAAGATCATGGCCGGCATGAACATCGTCGAGCGGCGGCGCGCCCAGGACGGCCAGATAAGCGTGAACGTCGACGGCCGGGAGCTGGACGTCCGCGTCGCGACGATCGAAACGATCTGGGGAGAGAAGATCGTGATGAGGCTGCTCGACCGCGGCCGCTCGCTGATCACGCTGCGCCAGCTCGGCTTCTCGCGAAGCGCTTACGACGAGTACCACCGCCAGCTGCACTCCCCGTACGGGATGATGCTGGTCTCCGGTCCGACCGGCAGCGGCAAGACGACCACGCTGTACGCGTCGATCCACGAGCTTGACCAGCAGGTCCGCAACATCATGACCATCGAAGACCCGGTCGAGTACATGTTCGAGAACATCAACCAGAGCCAGATCAACAAGCTCGCGGACATCAGCTTCGCGAACGGCCTGCGAGCCATACTGCGCCAGGATCCGGACATCATCCTGGTGGGTGAGATCCGCGACCGCGAGACGGCGGAGATCGCCGTGCAGTCGGCTCTGACCGGCCACCTCGTCCTTTCATCGCTCCACGCGACCGACGCGGTCGGCGCGCTGCTGCGCTTCACGGACATGGGCATCGAGGGCTTCCTCATTGCCTCGTCCGTTATCGCGATCGTCGCCCAGCGCCTGGTGCGCAAGACCTGCGACGGCTGCAAGGCCGCCGTGGCTCCGACCGCGGAAGAGCTGGAGTTCGCCGCCTCGCTGGGCGTGCCCGCCCCGACGGCGCTCTACCACGGCCTTGGCTGCAGCCGCTGCAACGACACGGGCTACTACGACCGCATCGGAGTGTTTGAAGTCCTGACCATGACCGACGAGATCAAGCGCCTGGTCATCGGCCGGGCGAGTCACCGAGAGATCATGGCTGCCGCGACTGGGAGCGGCATGGTCCCGCTGCGCGCGGATGCCTGGGGGAAGATTGCTGCCGGGGTGACGACGGTTACAGAAGTGCTCCGGAGCGTCTACATCCTCTAAGGGGAGGCCACCGCCATCAGTAAATTCGCATATCGCGCCTATTCTCCGGGCGGGATCCTCGAGGAGAAGGTCGCCGACGGCCTGACCGCGTCGAACGTCCATCGAAAACTGCTCGACCGCGGGTACCGTGTCGTTTCCGTGCGTCCAGCGAAAAGCGGCTGGCGGTGGGTTTATCGGGAGCTGCCCACGTTCTTCAAGGTTCGAACGCAGGACCTGGTCCTGTTCTCGCGCCAGCTCTCGACATTTCTGCGCGTGGGGGTTCCCATCACGGACGCCATCAAACTGCTGCAGGACTCTTCGTCCTCCGGCGCCTTTCGGGCCGCGCTCGAGGACATCGGAGAGGACCTGGACGCCGGCGAATCGTTTTCAACAGCGATCCAGCACCATCCCAGCGTCTTCAACCAGCTGTATGTCGACATGGTCCGAGCCGCCGAGTACAGCGGGACTCTCGACCACGTGCTCGGACAGGTCGCCACCTACTTGCAGCGCCAGGACACTGCGGTCAAGAAGCTTCGCAGCGCGATGATTTACCCCGCCGTCATCCTCACTCTGGCTGTCGTCGTGTGCACAGTCCTGATCGCCTTCGTGCTGCCGAACTTCGTCCAGATGTTCCACGAGTTCAAGGCCGACCTCCCTCTCCCGACCAGGATTCTTCTTGCGGTCGGCACCTTCGCCCAAACCTGGCGTTTCGAGATCGTCGGCGGTGTGTTCGCGGCGGTTGTCGCGATCCTGCTCTTCATGTACAGCCCCCAGGGAAGAGTGTTCTGGGATCATGCCGTGATCCGCCTTCCCGTGCTCGGCGGCATCGTCACCTATTCGATCGTCGAGCGCTTCACGCGCACCCTTTCGACGATGCTGCGCGCCGGCATCCCGATCAGCCAGACGTTCGACGTCGCTATCGCGTCGGCAGGCAACGTTCGCTACAAGCGCGGGCTCGAGTCCGTCAAGAAGCGAATGATCACCGGCGACGGCTTCTCGCAGCCACTGGCGGCGACCGGCCTGTTCCAGCCGATGATGATCCGGATGATCAGGGTCGGCGAGGAGACGGGCACGCTCGATTCGAGCCTCGAGCAGATTGCGGATTTTCTCAGCGACGAGATGGATTACAAGGTCCGCAACATGATCGCGCTCATGGAACCCGCGCTGATCATCGCGGTGGGCGGCGCTGTCGGCTTCGTCGCGATTTCGGTGATCCTCCCGATGTACGGGCTGCTCAAAGCCGTGCACTGATGCGCTGGCCGAAGACCTCGCGCGAGCGGCAGTCCGGCGCGACCCTTATCGAGCTCCTCGTCAGCGTGGTGATCATCGGGATCGCACTTGCGCTGATCGTGGGCACACTAAGCTCCGGAATCCTGCAGTCGACCGTCGCCAAAAGAGACACCGCTTCGACAACGGTCATCCAGTACGAGATGGACGCGATCAGCTCGAGCGCGTACACCGCCAGCGCAGCCCCCTACTCGGATTGCTTCGCCACTGAGACGGCGACCAGCCTTCCGGCTCCGGCGGTAGGCGGCTTCCGCGGTGCCTGTCCCGACACCACCTACACACTGCGCGCCGACGTCAGCCCCAGCGGTGGTCAAGGTGGCAGCCAGCAATGGACCATAAAGGTCTTCTCCTGGCCGGCGCTTGCACCGTCGGGCTCGCCTGTTTCGATCCTCAAGGTGAACCGGTGAAGTCACGACTCATTCGTGCAGCGCGCGACCAGCGGGGTTTCACCCTGATCGAGGTCATGGTCTCGTCGATCATCGGGCTGATCGTCATGACCGCGCTCACGTCCGTCGTGTTCACGAGCTGGCGCGGCTGGCAGGTGGCGACGGGTCGTGTCGAGGCGAGCTCTCAGGTTCGCTCCTTCGAGTTTTTCGCCTACGACGACTTCGCGCAGAGCGCTCCGCCCGCACCGGGTGGTTGCGGCACCTCTCAGGCCACCGCGTGCACGACCCAGCCGATCGTCCTCGTCGGCACTCGAGCTGTCAATGCACCCAACCCGGCCGTCAACTTCAACTACCAGGTCCAGTACTTGTGGGATGGGAAGAGCTTCCTTGACCGGATCGCCAACGGGTCTCGTGTTCACGCCGCGACCGAGGTGACGGGCTTCTCCTGGTACGTCGTCCCTCAGCCGCCGGTTCCGGGCCATCCACAGCGCGACACGGTCGTGGTCACACTTACCGTGACCGAGCAGGGCTACGCCGAAACCCAGACTCTCCAGTTCTATCCCAGGATCGGATGATGCGGTCAGCCTGGGCCATTCTTCGTGACCGGCGCCGCGCCCAGCGCGGCAGCGTCCTCAGCGGCGTGCTGATCATGGTCGCCTTTCTCGCCATCCTCTCCGGCGCGCTGCTCACGGCGCTCTCCACCAACTTCCTGCTGGCCGCAAGGCTTGTCGACCACGTGAACGACGAGGCGACCGTGAGCTCGGCGATGGAGCTTGCGTACAGCAACCTCCAGGGCACCCAGGGTGCTCTCATGTTCAAAGGCTGCCCTAACCTCGCCTCGGTTCCGCTCAACGGTCTCACCGCCATCGCCACGTACGCGAGCTGCGTGCCGGTCCTCGACAGCGGGCTGCCGCAGACTCTGTCAGGGATCGGCTCAGGTGGGCAGTTCTTACAGGATGGAGTCCATGCCGGGCCTTCCGGCACCGGCGTCGACGAGTATGTCAATGGCGACTCAAAGGGCAACTTGGTCGCCTTCGCGAGCGGAGCTACAACCCGCGCATGGTCCGTCGGCCTGGGCGGCGAGATCATCGGTACGCCGCTAGTGATGGCCGACCCGAGCGACGCGCCCGACGGAGTTTCGTACGTGGTGCCCATCACCAACCCCGCCAACGGCCAGTCGCTGGGATGCGCCAACGATTGCGTCGCCCTGCTTTCCGGTGACGGGGGAGCCAGGCCGTCCCTGACGTGCTTGATGCCGGCCGGAGGTCTCGTCTCCTCGCAGCCGGGGGCCGGCCTCGCCAACCCGGGGCTCTCATACTTCGGGGATTCCGCCGGCAACCTGTACGCCTATTCCGCCCTCTCCGGCCAGACCAGCCCATGCGACCTCGAGGATTCCGCGTCGATCTCCACCGACCTGAAAGCCTCGGTGTCGGTCGTGGCCGGGCCATTTGTGGTCAACACGGGAGCGAAGAAGCTCACCGACGACCTGTTCGTGGTCGTGGCGAACGGCTCCGTTGGCAACCTGGTGCACTACACGTACACGAGCAGCGGAAGAGGCGACTTCACGTTCAGGGGCTCGCTGGCACTTCCAGGCGTTCCAGTTGGCGCCGCCATGCAGGGCTCGCTGCTCGCCATCACGTTCACGAATGACGACCTGGCGCTGCTCCAGACGAGCTCGATGAGCATTCTCGGGACGGTCGTTATGGGCGGATCGATCAGCGACGCTCCCGCATGGAGCAGCTCCGGTTCGATCGGCGTCGCGGCCGGCAACACGCTTTCGGTCCTCGACACGACTCTCAAAGTCCTGACGTCAGCGGCTACCCCGTCGTCGATCACCACGACGCCCACACCGGACCAGGGCGGCGACTGGTTCGTCGCCACGAGCGGGGGCGAGCTCTACGTTCAGCCCCGGCTCGGAGGCTCAGCCCAGATGGTCGCCCTGACCAATACCCCTGTGGGCGCGATCACGAGCGCCCCGGTCGCGACCGCGTGCACCACGGGAATTTGCATTTACATGGGCTCCTCGGACGGGAACATTTACTACGCGGGTCTCGACGCCCGGGACGCCACCCTCGATTCATGCCTCACGGCATGCGCTTCGGGCAACTTCAGCCTGAGGTCCGAAGTCGAGGTGGGCGCGTTCAAGAGCCCGGGCACGGTTCACGTCCAGGGCTGGTCGTACTATTCCCCCTGACCTGTGCCCGAGCTCGCACCCCGTCTTGCCGTCGACCTCAGCGGAGGCCTGATTCGCATCGTCGAAGGTGCGCCCGGCGCCCCGATGCGCAGCGGTACCGGTGGTACGCCGAAGGGCTCCCTCGTGGACGGTCGCGTGGTCGACGTCGAGGCGGTCGGCGGGGCGCTCCGGATGCTGGTCGCGAGGTCCGAGGTCACGACCAACCGCGCCATGATCGCCGCCAGCGACGCGGTTGCGACATTCCGCGTCATGGCGCTGCCGAAAGCGGCCCGTGACGCCGACGTGGAAACGGCCGTGGCGCGTGAGCTCCCCATGGAGGCTGAGCGGATGTCGATCCGGTGGCTGGACATCCCGTATGACGGCGATGAGAGGCGCGTCTACGCCGTGGCGTGGGACCGGGGACTCGTCCGGAACATCACCAATGCGGTCCGCGCGGCAGGCCTCGAGCCCGGCGCGGTCGACCTGAAATCGGCATGCATCGCGAGGACGGCCCCGGAGGCCTCGTGCATCGTGGTCGACCTGTCCGGTGAGCCCGCCGAGATGTTTTTGATCGATGGCAGCATGCCCCAGGCGTGGTCGACCTTCCGGGTCGACGTGGCCGCCGGCGGAGACGCCGGCCCTTCCCTCGTGGGCCCGCTCAAGTCGATGCTGAGGTACTACAAGCGCAGGCGGGACACCAATTTCGATCCCGCGTCTCCGGTGTTGATTTCGAGCGAGCAGCCTCTTTCCTCCAGCTCGCTGGGCATGCTTCAGCGGGCCGTGGGGCAGCCCGTGACGCACCTGCCGATGCCGCCCAGGGTCCCCACCGAGATTAGGCATGCCACCTTTCTGACGTGCCTCGGCCTCATCATGCGGAGGTCTGAATGAAGCGCAAGCGCGTCGAACGAGTCGAGCGTCGCAGACCAATGCCCGAAATCGACCTCAACGAGGCCAACGATCGCAAGCCGGCGGGCCTCGACCGGCAGGGCTTCGCACAGATGTTCGGCCAAATTCGAAGCAGGATTCGACCGGGGCCGGCCGCCAGGTAGGCCTGGTCCGAGCGGCAGGGCGGACAAGCCCAGACCGAACCGTGACCCGCGCCCAGAAGGTGGGCCAAACCCTCTATTCAGGTTTCTTCGGCACGCACATAGGCTGTGGCAAGACTTCAATTCAGGGCCGCCCGCAGCTGAGCTGGGTGGGGTTAAGGAGCGTGCTTATGCATCAGGATCTATACGGGTGGTTCGTCAAGAATCTCCGCGGCAAGAAAGGGCAGAAGGGGTTCACCCTGATCGAGCTGCTCGTGGTGGTGACGATCCTTGGGATCCTCGCCGCAATCGTGACGCTGAGCCTTGTTGGCCTCACGACGAACGCCAATGTGCAGGCGTGCAACACGGAGTACAAGACCGTGCAGGCCGCGATCGACGCTTACATGGCCGACAAACAACTGGATCATTTGCCAGGGATTCAGGCCAGCTACACGAACGACATGACCGGAAACAACGGTGGAAACTTGCCGCTCTTCGTCAGCAATCCCAATTCCGGCAACCCCAACTACACCCGAAACGGCACGACACAGTTCTATTACACGTGGGACACGTCAGGGAAGATCACGGACACGACCGGACTCCCAAATCGAACCGGCATTGGGAGCAACTCGAGCGGCGCCCCAATCAGCGGTTGCGTACCCCATTAGACCTCGCACCAGGAACGAAAAGGGCGCCGATTGGCCGGCGCCCTTTTCATATACATGCCCAGTCAGATAAATGATGTGGTCGCAGTGGCGACACTTCTGCTAAGCGGCTACCTGGTCGTCGTGGCGATGCTGGCCGGAAGCTTCATCAACCTGGCGGCGGATCGCGTGCCGCGCGGCGAGTCGCTCATCGCCCCGCGGTCCCACTGCCGGAGCTGCGGCCGCGTCCTGAACGCTCTCGACCTGCTGCCGGTCGCCGGCTACGCGCTCCGTCGCGGCCGGTGCGCCACCTGTGGGGTGGGGATCGGAGTCTCCTCCCCGATCGTGGAAGCGGCCTGCGGTATTGTCATGGGTGCGGCAATTCTGCGACTGGGCTTGTGGCCCGGTGCGGCGGCAGGCCTGGCTGGGGTGACCCTCATCGGGCTGGGCCTCACGACCTATGCCAGGCGCCGCTACAGGAGCGCCTGAACCCTCGGACGAGCCTCAGACGGAGTGGATCTCGCTCGGGTAAAGGGAGTGGCTTCGGGCGTCGGGCTCGCTGATCATGCCCAGTCGCAGCAGCTGGCTCAGTGACCGCTCGAGGGTCTGCGAGCCCTCACGCAGCCCGGTCTGGAGAATGCTGCGGATCTGGTCGACCTTGCCGTCTTTGATCATGGAGCGCACCGCCACGTTAGCCATCAGGATCTCGTAGGCGGCCACCCGACCCCCGCCCATGGCGGGGATGAGCTGCTGGTAGATCACACCGGCCAGCGAAGCGGCCAGCTGGATCCTGACCTGCTGCTGCTGCGCGCCGATGAAACTGTCAACGATGCGGTTGATCGCGGCAGGAGCGTCGTTGGTGTGCAGAGTGGCCAGCACGAGGTGGCCGGTCTCGGCGATGGTCAGGGCGCTCGAGATCGTCTCCAGGTCCCTCATCTCCCCGATCAGGACGACGTCGGGGTCTTCCCGGAAGACGCTGCGGAGGCCCTCGGCGAACGAAGGCGTGTCCTCCCCGACCTGGCGCTGGTCGACGATCGCCATCTTGTGCTTGTGGATGTACTCGATGGGGTCTTCGAACGTGATGATGTGGTACGGCCGCGTCCGGTTGAGGTGGTCGACCATCGCCGCCTGCGTGGTCGACTTGCCCGAGCCGGTTGGCCCCGTGACGAGGATGAGGCCCTGGTGCCGCTCGATGAGGCGGTGGACGGCCTCCGGCATGCCGAGCATCTCGAATGTCGGGATCTCCAGCGGCAGGAGCCGGAACGCGGCGGCCAGCGAGTCGCGCTGGTAGTAGGCGTTGCCACGGATCCGTGCGCGGTCCTTCCACGTGTAGGCGAAGTCGACCTGCTTTCGCTTCTGCAGCTTCTTGAAGTCGCCCGGGTCGATCGTGCCACGGACGAGCCTTTCGGTGTCCAGAGGGCTCAGAACCGGCTCATCGTTGCCGAGGAGCTCCAGCCGCCCATCTTTGCGGATCCGGGGCGGGCTGCCGGCGCTTAGGATGAGGTCCGAAGCCGACATGGCGATCATCTGCTCGAACGCATCCTCGACCGATCTCATGAGGGAATCAATTTACTGGCTCAGGCTCCCCCCGGGAGCCGGTCCTCGAGGTCTGGCTAGCTGAGCGCCAGGTTGACGGCGGTGGCGCTCGTGCCGAGGCTCACCGTGGCCGAGGTCGAGGCGGCGGAGTGCCCGGCCGCCGAGGCCGTCACGCTGTAGGTCCCGGCGGCGAGGTTCGGGAACACGTAGCTCCCGCTGGTGTCGGTGGTGGTGGTCACCAGGCCGTTGCCGAGCGTCACGCTCGCCCCTGAGATGCCCTTACCGGTGGCGGCGTCCGTGATCACGCCGGAGATCTGCGTGACGGGCGCCTCGGCGTAGTTGGCGAAGTAGACGTCGGCAGCCCCCACGCGAAGCCCACCGACCCCCGCGGACATGATCGCGGTCTGGCTCGCCGACACCTGCCAGCCGGGCTCAGCGACGCCGAAGACCCATGCCTTGCCGTACACCTTCGATCCGATCACGTCCAGCCGGGCGTGGTACCAGGTGTTCGTGGCGAACGCCTTGGCCGTGGACGCGATCTGCGTCCAGTTGCCCGCGTTGTCGACCCACAGGGTCAGCGTGCTGTTGCTCGGGTTGAGGGCCATCACGATCCACTTGTCCGAGCCCAGGACCCGGGCCATCAGGCGGCCGCCGTGCTGGAACGAGGGGTCCTGGACCACGTTCGCCATGTCGATGTCGGCGGTCACGTCCTCGTCCCGATAGGCGATTCCCATCCACGTGTCGTGGTCGGTGTTGGCCGCGGCCGTCTGGACGAAGAACCGGCTGCCGGAAATGCTGGTCACGGCGGTCGGATAGACATTGAAGTCGTTGCTCCAGAGATGTCCGTCGGAAGCCACGCCGATGCCCGACTGGTCGGGCCGGCTGAACAGGTCCTGGGCGACCCCCGCTGGCACGGGCACCAGGAGCTCGTTGACGCCGACGCTGCCGCCCGCGGGCGCGCCGACCGAGCCGACGAAGTTGGTGTTGAGACCGGAAGCCGAGAAGACGACGCTGTAAGCGCCGGAGGGCACGCTCATCGAGTACGCGCCCGCGGAGTCGGTGGTCACGCTCGTCGACGCCGGCACCGTGTACACGGTCGCCCCCCGCACCGCCGCGCCGGTCGATGCGTTCGAAACGGTCCCGAAGATCGTGGAGGTGCCACCTGGGCTTGGCGAGGGCAACGGGCTCGGCGAAGGTGACGGCGACGGGCTCGGGGACGGAGGCGGCGGGGTCAGGTCCGTCACCGTCACGTTGTCGACCTCGATCACGTAGCGGCTCATCACCGCTACCCCGCCCGAGGCGAACGTGGAGTCTTTGACCGAGGCCAACTTGGTGCCGTTCAAGAACGCGGTCAGCTGGCCGCCGACCATGTCGATCTCGAGCGTGTACCAGACCCCCGCCTGGTAGGTGATGGCGCCCATCTGGAACGTCGTCCAGGTCCCGCTGACCTTCTTGCCGAAGTACCAGGAGTTGCCGTTTTTCAGCAGCAGCGCGTAGCTGTTGTTGTCATCCGTGTAGCGCGCCGCCAGCACGTTGGAGGTCCCCGACGCGACCGTGCCGGGCTTGATCTGCGCCTGCACCGAATAGTCGCCCCACGCCGCGGTGCCGGTGTGGATCGACTTCGCCGTCGACGTGTTCGTGTCGGTCTCCTGCATGACGTGGGTTCCGTCCATCGCCACGGTCCAGGTGCCCGAGCCGGCGCTCCAGCCGGCCGGCGCGGCGCCGACCGCGTCGGTCTCGAAGTTGTCGCTGTAAAGCACCGTCGAGGCTGCGGCGTTCCAGCCGAACGGCGGCAGGGCCGACCGGGCGGCCACCGCGAGGGCCAGGACCGCCAACGCCGCCAGCGCCCGGGCAGTCCGCGATCGAATCGGACTACCCGTCAAGGTCACGGCTTGACGGCGGTCGCGAGGTGCCACTTGGCACAGAACCCAGGCCCAAAGCGCCGCATCGACTCGATCCGGAGCCCGTTGGCGACGAGCATCGCCTTGAGCTCGCTTCGGCGGTGGTGCCACACCCGGTCGCTCCACTCCGGCAGGACCCCGCCGACCATCCAGGACTGAACCCACCGCCAGGGCCGCCGGCCGATGTACCGCGGATAGGCGAGCGTCCAGAACGGGATCGAGTTCGTTACGTCCACGATCAGCGTGCCGCCCGGGCGAAGCACTCGCCGGGCCTCGCGGATGGCTTCGTTCGGATCGTGCAGGTGAGGCAGGACGTCGATGCAGAGCACGTAGTCGAAGCTCTCGTCCTCGAACGGAAGCGAGCGCGCGTTCGCCTGGCGCAGCTCGAGACGCTCCGACGCCCATGGCCGGGCCAGGTCGAGCATCTGGGGCGACAGGTCCGTGAGGACCACGAAGTGACGGCTGGACAGGGGCACCGACATGCGGCCCATGCCGCCCCCTACATCGAGCACCCGGCGGTCGTGACCTGAGACGGCGTCGATGATCGCGTCCCGCTTCTTGACGTAGTCGGGCCAGAACGGGTTCGTCTTGACCTCCGGTTGGAAGGCCTGGACGTACTCGCCGGACGTGAATAGCGCCTCATGCGCTGCGGTCTGCATCTTCATATCGTTTTCAGGGCGTGCGATCGAGCGTGGCGGCGGGCCTGTCGACGAGTCTATGCAGCGCCCTCCGGTACAGGGCTGGGCGATTGCGGCAATGTCCCAAGGGCAAATCGCGGCACATGTGACGGATGGCCTATGCGGCCTCGCCCGCGAGGCCGGAAGCGAGCCGCTCTCGCAGGACCGTCGCGGTGATCGGGATCAGCCAGGCCGCGTCCGTGACGTAGCGGCGAAGCAGCCGGCCAGGCTCCTGGAACAACCGGAACGCCCATTCCAGGCCCGCCGCCTGCATCCAGGCCGGCGCCCTCCGGCTTTCGCCCGCGATGAGGTCGAACACGCATCCGACACCCATGGCGACGGACACCGGAAGCATTTCGCGGTATGCCTCGATGAAGCGCTCCTGCTTGGGGTGACCGAGCGCCACGAGGAGCACGTCGGCGCGAGCCTCGGCGATCAGGGCGCCGATCGCCTCGCCGTCCATCTCCTCGACGGCACAGCGGGCAGGTTCGTAGACACCGGCCACCTGCAGGCCCGGAAACTGCTCGGACAGGATGGCCGCGGCCCGGGCCGCCACCCCGTTCTCACCGCCAAGGAGAAAGACGCGGGCACCGAGCTCCGCGAGCCGCGGCATCAGGGCCGGGACCACGTCCGCCCCCGCCACGCGGCCCGGGATCCTGGCTCCGAGCAACCGGCCAAGCGCGACGACGGGTGCGCCGTCGGCGAGGTTCAGGTCGCTGCGCCGGAAGATCCTCATGATCCGCACGTCGGTGCGCGCTCGGACCATGAAATCGAGGTTGATGGTCGAAACCTGGAAGAGGCGGCCGCGGCCGATGGCCGAACAGATCCGGTCCAGCGCCTCGTCCATGCCGACGGGATCGACCGGCACGTCGGCGATCTCGATGCGGCCCGCCGTGGCCGGAGCGGCGGCTCGATCGGTTCGGTCCCAGCGCCGCGGGTCGAAACCTCGCGCGATCCTCAGGTAGGCGACGACCTTCCAGGCGAGGAACACGGGCGCCATGGCCAGCGCCTTCCAGGCGCTGCGCGGCGCCCCCGCCGAGGCGAGGCCGATCACGACGAACCCGGCGATCAGGGCGAGGGCGAGCGCCCATGGAAGCACGGCCCACGCCGGGATCCAGCCCAGCAGCGCGGCGGCGAAGGTGACGGCCAGGCCCGCTGCCGAGGCCATGCCCAGGAGCCCGAGCGGCGGCGTGGCGAGGTCGAGCGCGGCGTCGAGCAGGTCGAGCCGCCCGTGCCGGATCACGGCCCAGACGAGCCGCCCGAAACGGGTCTTGACCACGTTGAACCGTCCGCCCTCCCAGCGGAGCCGCTGCCGCATCGCGCCGTTCGCACCGACCGCCGGGGTGCCCTCGATCCGGGCGCCGGCGGCGAAGCGGGGCCGGACTCCTGCGAGCCGCAGGTCCATCGAGTATTCGAGGTCCTCCACGCCGGTGAACGCGCTCCACGGATGCGCCGTCAGCACGTCGCGGCCGAAGAGCATGCCGTTGCCAACGAGGTTCGCCGCCATGCCGAGCCTTGCCCGCCCTCCGAAGCGCACGCGATGGAACAGCAGGAAACCGGCCGCCACCAGCTCGGTTCGCGGACCGCCGCCTTCGGCGACCAGCGAGTAGTCGGCCTGGACCACCTGCGATCCGGCCGCCAGCTCGGCCTCGAGCGCACGGAGGAAGCCGGGCCGGACGGTCGAGTCGGCGTCGACGACGACCGCGGCGTCGAATCGCTCTCCCGCCGCGACCAGGCGGTCCAGGGCCCAGCGCAGCGCCTGGCCCTTGCCCTTCTGGTCGGGATCGGTGCGCACGAAGACCCTGGCGCCCGCCGCTTCGGCCAGGCCGGCCGTGGCGTCCGAGCAGTTGTCGGCGATGACGACGACCTGGAGCAGGCCGGCCGGGTAATCCTGGGCGAGCAGGGAGCGGACGGTGCGCTGCACGAGCCGCTCCTCGTCGTGCGCCGGGACCAGGACGATCAGCCGGTTGGCCGGCTCAGGTCGGACACGGCGCGCCGGCCGGTAGCCGACGCTGGCGATCGCGAGGACGAAGAGATAGAAGGCCAGGGCCGCTGCCGCGCCGCCGGCTCCTGCCAGCAGAGCGGCGACGAGGGCGCTCAAAACGCCCCGCGGCAGCTCACGACAGCCCAGACGGTCTGGACCATGATGCTCAGGTCGAGCAACGGCGACAGCCGGCTGACGTACTCGCGGTCGTACTCCATCCACGTTTCAAAGCCGACCGTGGAGCGCCCTCTGATCTGCCACAGGCAGGTGAGTCCGGGCCGGACGCTGAGGCGGATCATGTCGGCCGGCCGGTACTTATCGACCTCAATGGGCAGCGGGGGCCGGGGGCCGACGATGCTCATGTCGCCCTTGATGACATTGATGAGCTGGGGCAGCTCGTCGAGGCTGGTCCGGCGCAGAAAGCTTCCGACGCGAGTCACGCGAGGGTCCCGGCGCATCTTGAACACGGGACCGTCGGCCTCGTTGGCCGCCTGGACCTCGTGCAGGCGCCGTTCGGCGTCCCGGTGCATCGAGCGGAACTTGAGGAAGCGGAACCGGCGGCCTCGGAATCCCACCCGGTCCTGGACGAAGATGGCCGGTCCGTCCGAGTCCAGCTTGATGGCCACGATGATGGCGAGCCATAGGGGCATCGAAAGCACCAGGCCCACGGTGGCGAGCACGACGTCCATCGCGCGCTTGAAGAAGGCGTCGTAGAGCGGCCTCCGTGGCAGCATGTGCTCGGCCACGTACGCGGCCGGCTCGACGTGTTTGATCTCCTGGACCCTGAGCACCTTCCTCTTCCTCGGATCGAAAGCTAAGTGCTCGTCCGTTCAATTTGAATGGGCATTCGCGAACCGCACTGCCCATCCCCGCGGCCTATCCCGCGGGCAACTGTCCCGGTTCGGGCCGGGACCTGGTCACGGCTTGCGCGACGCGGCCACCAGCATCGCCATCACCAGCATGCCGATGCTGGCGCCCACAACCAGGCCGAGCAGAAACTGCCACATGTCCCCTCAGCGAGCCGGGACGAGGAACGAAGCGAGGCGCTGCACGTCCCCCTCTTGCATGTCGAGGAACTTCAGGCCGACGTCGTACTTCGCGACCGAGCCGTGATCGAGGTCGACACGCCAGACGACCTGTGCCCAGCACCTCACCGGCTCCGCGTCGGGAAGCAGCACGTCGATGTCGAGGCGGCTGCCGACGGCCAGCTCGTCGTCGGTGTAGACGCGCATCCCACCAAGACTGACGTCCTGGGTGTTTCGCCTGTGATGGAGAAGGGCGCTCCCCGCGGGCCGGCAGAGCACGTCCGCCTGGACCCTCGGGTACCGCCTGCGGTCGGACACGGCGGCGCCAGCATAGGCGGGAACGCGCGCGCGCGTCTATACCAATGGGCGGGGCGGGCCGGCCGGCATGGTGTGACGCTCGGAGTCCGCCTTTCGCGCGAACCAGCGCGCATCCGCTTCCCCGATCGGGGTCGACGGCGGACCGAGGCGGAAGGGCCAGATCTCCTCGCCGATCCGTCGCCAGTTGGCGGTCGCGTTGAGCTGCCCCAGCAAGGCGTACACGCCGAGGTTGATGCGCTGCATGACCACGTACTCACGGGGCACGTCGCTGTACGGGGCAAGCGGGCCACGCGCGTCGAAAAACCGCCTCACGATCGCCGACGAGTAGGCGGGCGTGATCGTCATCGGGGCATCCACGAGGACGGTCCCGTAGAACACGCCGAACCGGTCGACGACCAGGTCCGTCGACACCGGTGCCCCGGCGCGCAGAAAGCCGGCCCGCTCGAGCGCGGCGCGGAAGGCCTCTCCATCCTTCTCGAAGACCATGTACCTGACGGCGTCGACGAGCGGGTCGAGCGCGCGCTGCGTGAAACGCTTGGTGAGTCCGAAGTCGAGGAAGGTCACTCGGCCGCCGCGGTGGAACAGGTAGTTGCCGGGGTGCGGGTC
>Ga0070741_10010538_pt1 | contig 17419 bp, 16 predicted proteins | sample Coa_R1_4_FD_66440 | JGI IMG/M metagenome (GOLD analysis project Ga0070741, IMG submission 66440) | Surface soil microbial communities from Centralia Pennsylvania, which are recovering from an underground coalmine fire - Coalmine... | ecosystem: Environmental > Terrestrial > Soil > Unclassified ...
TCCCCCACTGTTTACCTTCTGGTTAAGATGCGTGAAGAGTTTATTAGATGCCCGTATGTGGCATAAATCGGCGTACTGGTAAAATCTGGAAGTGAAAGAAAACAAAAAACTTGGTTTGATTGCCGGAAACGGCAGCTTCCCTTTTTTATTGCTGGATGCAGCACGAGCGCAGGGTGCTCAGGTGGTAGTAGCTGCCATTAAGGAAGAGACCTCTCCAGCGATTGAAAACCGTGGCGCAGTAGCAGTGCACTGGCTCTCTCTGGGAGAGTTGGGAAAGTTGATTGATACCTTCAAGCGTGAAGGCGTAACCACCGCAATCATGGCCGGCCAGGTCAAGCACAAGCAGATTTTCTCCGCCATTCGACCCGACTGGCGTTTGGCGAAAGTGTTGTTCTCTCTGGGCACGCGGAACACAGATTCGCTGATTGGCGCTGTGGCCAAGGTGCTGGAAGATGAAGGCATTCACCTGATCAGTTCCACTTCTTATCTTGAGCCTCTGTTGGCCAAGCCCGGTGTGCTTACCCGCCGCGCCCCCTCTGATGCCGAACAAAAAAATATCGACTACGGGCGGCAGGTAGCGTGCCGTCTTGCGCAATACGATATCGGCCAGACCGTGGTGATTGCCGAATCTGCATGCGTGGCCGTTGAAGCCATGGAAGGCACTGATGCCACGATCCTGCGCGCCGGTGAAATCATGAAGAGCACGGCGCAGGAAGGCGAATCAGTGCTCAGCCGCGCGCTGACCGTGGTGAAAGTTGCCAAGCCCAACCAGGATATGCGCTTTGACGTTCCAGTAATCGGCTTAAAAACCATTGAGACCATGCAGCACGCGGGCGCAACCTGCCTGGCAGTGGACGCCGGCAAGTGCCTATTCCTGGATGGTGAGAAAATCATGACCGCCGCAGATCAGGTGAATATCGCAATCGTAGCCGGAGCTTAAAGCCCGGGTCGTCTCATTTTGCGCTGGCGGTCTGCTTGGCAGGAATTTTCAGCGCGATCTCTGAGCGTTCGCCGCTCACTTCCACCTCACCGCCAATGGAATAAACCAACTCCTGCACATACGTGAGTTCCTTGGCAAGAATGCTTTTAGCGTTGTAAGCCACGGTCTGAACGTCGTCGTTTGGCTTCCAGCTGAATTGCAACGTGCAGCGACCATCCCCACATTGCGCTGTTACCGTAAGCAAAAGCGGCCTGGTATTGCGTCCAACCAGCTTGCTCAGGAAAAGCACAATCAACTGCCGCAATACCGGGCTGCTTGTAACCTGCATGGATGTGTCCCATTGGCGGTCAAGGGCCAGCAAGCCGGAATGGATGAGCACCGGAAAGTCATTGAAAATATCGTTGAGCAGAGTATCGAGTGGCGTCCATGGCACGGCGGGCGTCGGCGCTTCTCTTACCAGTGCGGAGATTCCCTTGGTAAGTGAGATGGCGCGGTCCGTTTGCTGCTCAATATTTTTGAGATCATCAGGCTGGAGCGCTGTTTCGCCATTGTGCATACCCATCATCTCCAGGAAGCACCGCACGCTGGTAAGGGGTTGCGCCAGATCGTGGGCCAGTGAGTGAACCAGTGCGCGCAACGGCATTTGCTGCACGGCCATTTCTCCTCTGGAAGCTGCGAGTGCCACGGAATAACCCTGCCCATTTTCAAGACCAACGACATCAGGATGAGTTTTTGCCTGAGTTCCTCCAAGCTGTAGGGACACTGGTTTTCCAATCCGATATCCCGCTCCACGGATCGTATGAATGAGCTTGTTTTCATTGGGGAGATCAACTTTTTTGCGCAGATAGTTTACGTACACATCCACAAGATTGCTCTCCGTCTCCAGTTCAAGGCCCCAGGATTCCCGCAGCAACTCCTGCCGGCTCACCGTTTCTCCAGCGTGGCGCATGAGCAGGAAAAGCAACTCGAACTCTTTAGGGCTTAATTTGATTTCTCGCCGCTCGCGCCGGGCTTTCCGTGAAGCCGGATCAAGCTGCAAGTTTTCCACGCGCAGCACGCTGAGTTGCGGATCAATCTTGCGGCGAAGCAGGGCGTTGGCCCGTGCCGCCAGCTCCTGGAAGGAAAACGGCTTGGTAATGTAGTCATCTGCGCCAAGGTTAAGTGACTGAATGCGGTCAGCCACGCGATTGCGCGCGCTCAGCACTATCACCGGCGTCTCCACGCCTTCCATGCGCAGTTTTTCCAGCAGCTTTAGTCCGTCCGTCGCTCCAAAATTCAAGTCCAGAATAATGAGCTTGTAATTCTGCCGTTGCAGCTCAGCCAGCAGCGTATCTTCATTGAGGGCCGTGTGGACGGAATACCCTTCCGACTCGAGTGATTTGGAGAGAAATGTAGCTAGCTGAACATCATCGTCAGCAAGGAGTATGGACATGGTACACCCACCTTCCTGAGCGCAGGGCCGCAAGGGGGACGAACCTAGCCATCAGTAGATCAAAAAAAGCTTTTACGCAACCCCGGAAGAGGTCTATCAGTTGACGTGTGAATTTTAAAACAGAAATGCTGTTTTTGCGCAGATTAGAAGAATTTTATGAAACGATTAGGGTGGGCAAGGTGCTTGCATCCAGCACTTTAGAGTTCCCGGAAGCTATCTCTCTCAGAAAACCTAAGGCACTGCCACCTCCTAGTTGGGCTGAGAAACCATTTTTCCTGTCCTTGGAAATCTTGATACGATAGAGAGTTTTGATTCCCAGAAAGGCAGCCACTGTCTTAAATGCCGGCAAAAACTTTCAAGAACTTCATCGGCGGCGAGTGGGTTGAATCTCGCAGCGGCCAGACCTATGAAAACCTTAATCCAGCAGATACGCGGGACGTAATCGGCGTATTCCAGCGCTCAGATAAACGGGACATTGACGACGCTGTCTCCGCGGCGAAACAAGCGTTCCAGCGCTGGCGGCTGGTTCCTGCGCCTAAACGCGCAGAAATCATCTATCGCGCCGGTGAGATCCTGCTGGAGCGCAAAGACGAATATGCCCGGCTCATGACGCGTGAGATGGGCAAGGTGCTGAAAGAGACGCGTGGCGATGTTCAGGAAGCCATCGATACTGCCTATTACATGGCGGGCGAAGGCCGTCGCCTGTTCGGCGCCACAGTTCCTTCTGAGCTGCCTAGCAAGTTTGCCATGGCCGTGCGCATGCCCATTGGTGTCTGCGGAATGATTGTGCCCTGGAATTTTCCTATGGCCATTCCGTCGTGGAAGCTGCTGCCAGCGCTGGTTTGCGGCAATACCTGCGTCATTAAGCCTGCAGAAGACACGCCGCTTTCGACCATGAATCTGCTCAAAGCCCTTACTGATGCCGGCCTGCCCAAAGGCGTGGTGAACGTGGTAACAGGCTTTGGCCCTGAAGCCGGAGCGCCAATCGCCGAGCATCCCAATGTTCAGGCAATATCATTTACCGGCTCCAGCGAAGTTGGGCGCATGGTGGGTGAAACCGCCGCGCGCAGCTTCAAGCCTTGCTCACTGGAAATGGGCGGCAAGAACGCGATCATTATTCTGGATGACGCCAATCTTGACTTGGCGCTGGAAGGCGTTGTCTGGGGAGCATTCGGCACCACTGGTCAGCGCTGCACTGCGGCCAGCCGCGTGATCGTACAAAAAGGCGTTTACCGTCAGTTTGCTGACCGGTTGGTGTATCGCGCCCAAAAGCTGAAGGTAGGCAACGGCTTGGATGAATCGGTGGATATGGGGCCGCAGATCAATGAGCAGCAGGTGGCCACCACGGAGAAGTACGTACAAATTGGGAAGAATGAAGGCGCTAAGATTGAATCCGGCGGCAAGGCGCTCAACACTCCAGACCATGCTTATGGCTGGTTCTTTGAGCCGACCATCTTTACCGATGTGCACGAAAAGATGCGCATTGCCCAGGAAGAAATTTTTGGCCCGGTGCTCAGCCTGATTCCTGTGGACACATTCGACCAGGCAATTGAGATCGCCAATAACGTGCCTTATGGCCTTTCTTCTTCGCTCTACACGCGCGACGTCAACAAGGCGTTCCGCGCCATGCGCGATATCTACGCCGGCATTACCTACGTGAACGCGCCGACCATCGGAGCTGAGGTGCATCTGCCCTTTGGCGGCACCAAGTCCACCGGTAATGGCCATCGCGAAGGCGGCCTTGGGGCAATTGATTTTTACACGCAGTGGAAGTCAATTTACATCGATTATTCAGACAGGCTGCAAAGGGCGCAGATCGATACTGGGGAGTAATCTTTGTCTGGAATCCTGATTGCTTGAAATCCTGATCTTTCTGAAATCCCGAACCCCGCGACCTAGATTCTGCGAATCGCTATACACGATTCAGGTCGCGGGTGAGGGAACCCTATTTCCGCGATTCTCCTCGGGGGCGGACGGTTACCATCTCAGGATCTCTAAGACCGTATGGATCTCTCGCTCCGCTCGAGATTTCAGAAAAAGACTAATGGCTCACTTATAATGTCCCTCAGGACTCCGCGGATAAATAGAAAACGCGCGAGCAGTACCTGTGTCCGCACAGAAAACGGATAAGAGCAAACGTTCGCTTCCGCTTACGCAACGGCGTGCCCTGCTGATACCGCTGGCCCTGGGCATCGTGTTGCTGTTTGGCGTTGTCTTCTCTCAACAGGCTTTCAATCTCAAGCAACTGCGCCCTGACTCCGCCGAGCAAACTCTTGGCCTGGTCGCACTCTCCGCGCTTGTATTTCTCCTGCTGGTGGTCCTCACCTTTGTCCTGTTCCGCAATCTGCTCAAGCTTTATGCTGAACGCCGGCTGGGCGTGCTGGGATCGCGTTTTCGCACGCGCATGGTGATTGCTGCGCTGGTTCTCTCGTTTGCTCCGGCGCTGGTGATGTTCATGTTTTCTTACGGGCTGATGAACCGGTCAATCGACAAGTGGTTTTCCAGCCCGGTCACGGCGCTGCAGCAGGATTCAGGCAAAGTCGCGGCGCTGCTTTCTGCCTATGCCGGCGACAATGCCCTGCAGGAAGCAATAGAGATAGCGCAATCTCCAGACGTTCAAAATGCCTTTGCAACCGCGAACTACACTGGCGTGCTGCATGAGTTTCGCCGCCACCAGCCAACGCTGCAGGGCGGGTTTGCCCTGGCGCTCAGTGACGGCGATGCCGTGGCCAGTTGGAACGCGCCAAGTCCATGGGCCACACTGCGCGGAAAATTGCCTGATCTGCAGGCAATCCAGAAGTCGCCGCAAAAATGGACATTTTTAGATAGCGAATACCTTCTTGCATCTGCCACGACAGGCAAGACAGGGAAAATCCTGGTTGGGCTTCCGCTCCCCAAGAACTTTTCTTCCACGCTGGAACAGATCAACCAGAACCAGCGCGACTATCAGACCCTGAGCCGTGAGGCCAAGCGAATCCGCGGTCTTTACATGCTGTTGCTAACCATGTTGACTGTGCTGGTGTTGTTTGTTGCAACGTGGTTTTCACTGTTCGTAGCCAAGCTGGTGACGCGCCCTGTGGAAGCGCTGGCCGAAGCGACAAAGGAAATTTCTGTCGGGCACCTGGGGCATCGCGTGGCAGTTCCGGCAGCCGATGAGTTAGGCGAGCTGGTTGCGTCCTTCAATAACATGGCGGCTGAGCTGGAATCGAGCCGCACAAAAATTGATGAATCTGCCCGCGCCCTGACGCACACCAACACTGAACTGGAGCAGCAGCGGCGAAACATTGAGACCATTCTGGAGAATATTCCCACCGGCGTGCTCTCGCTTGACCCCGACCGGCGCGTGACCCACAGCAACGTTGCCTTTGGCCGCATGTTCTGGCCCAATGGCGGCGCGCCCATGGTTGGCTCAACCCTGCGAGAGGTCTTTAACGCGGAAACTGCCTCAGATCTGGACCATCTGCTGCGACGCGCAGACCGCATGTCTGTCACTGCCGCGCAGTTTGAAATTCCGATTGAAAAAGACAAGCTCAACGTGAGCGTGACCGTTTCCTCCGTGCAGCATGGGAAGCAACGGCTAGGCTATGTGATTGTCTTTGAGGATTACAGCGAGCTGCTCAAAGCGCAACGCGAGGCGGCATGGCGTGAGGTGGCTCGGCGCGTGGCGCATGAAATCAAGAACCCGCTCACGCCGATTGCGCTATCAGCGGAGCGTATTCGCCGCCATCTTGAGCGTGGCGCGCCGCCAGACCGGGCCTCGCTGGCGGTGATCCACGGCTGCACGGAAACTATTACTGAAGCTGTGCAGACCGTACGATCTCTGGTGGATGAGTTCTCTTCACTTGCCCGGTTTCCTGCAGCCCAGCCGCGCCCTTCGGACATCAACGAAATTGTGGAAGCAACTCTGGCCATGTTCAACGGCAGGCTGGATGGAATCCACGTGGAAAAGCAGCTCGACGTCCATCTGCCGCCGGCCATGGCAGACCCTGAGGCCATTAAGCGCGCACTGGCCAACCTGATTGATAATGCTGCGGAAGCCATGCAGGATTCGCGCGTGCGCGAGATCCACATCAGCACCGCGTTGCTGGAAAGCCGGGATGGCCTGGAGGTCGTGATCGCTGATACCGGCCATGGCATCGATCGTGAAGTGAAGGAAAAACTTTTCTTGCCGTATTTTTCTACCAAGAAGCGCGGAACAGGCCTGGGTCTGGCGATTGTGCGCCGCATTATTGAAGATCATCACGGCGCGATTCGCGTGGAAGAAAATCGCCCGGCCGGAGCAAAGTTTCTGGTGGAATTGCCATTGGCAAATGAAGTGACAGCGGAGTCGCAGAGTGCATAACATCCTGGTGGTGGACGATGAACGCGATATCCGCGAATCATTGCGCGGGGTTCTGGAAGATGAAGGCTACACGGTTACGTTGGCAGAGAGCGGCGAAGCCTGCCTGGAGCAGTTGAAAAAGCGCGCGCCCGAGATTGTGCTGCTTGATATCTGGCTGCCCGGCATGGACGGCCTGGACACCCTGGAGCGAATACGCCAGCTTGAAGATCCGCCGGAAGTAGTGATGATCTCCGGCCACGGAACCATTGAGACCGCTGTCCGCGCCACCAAGCTGGGCGCTTTTGACTTCCTGGAAAAACCGCTTTCTATCGATAGGACACTCATCGTTCTCAAGAATGCGCTGGAAGCACATCGCCTGCGCCTGGAGAATGCGGAACTCAAGAAGCAGTTCCAATCCAAGAGCGTAATCGTGGGTGAAAGCATACCCATGAAAGCGCTACGCCAGCAGATTGGCATTATGGCGCCCACCAATGGCCGCGTGCTCATCTATGGCGAATCGGGGACGGGTAAAGAGCTAGTAGCCCACGCCATCCACGCCAACAGCTTGCGCAAAGATAACCTGTTTGTGGAGGTCAATTGCGCCGCGATTCCGGAAGATTGGATTGAGAGTGAGCTCTTTGGCCATCGTAAAGGCGCGCTGCCCGGCGCCGCCGGCGATAAAGAAGGCAAATTCGAAAAAGCCAATGACGGAACGCTGTTTCTGGATGAAGTCGGTGACATGAGTTTGAAGACGCAATCCAAGGTGCTGCGCACGCTGGACGAACAGCGCTTCACCCGCGTGGGCGATGATGAATCCGTTAAAGTTGATGTGCGCGTGATAGCCGCAACGAATAAAGACCTGGAAGAAGAAATCTCGCGCGGCAATTTTCGTGAGGATCTGTTTTACCGGCTGAACGTGATTCCGTTTTATGTGCCTCCGCTGCGCGAACGCAAGGAAGACATTCCCCTTCTTTCAAAACATTTTCTCAAGGAATTCTCCGCCGCCTATAGCCGCCGCCAGCGCGAGATTACCGATGACGCCATTGAGACGCTCGCGCGTTACTCCTGGCCAGGCAACGTGCGTGAGCTGCGCAATGTAATTGAACGGCTGGTGATTATGAATCCCACTGTCCACAAGATTGAGCGTAAGCATTTGCCGCCGCTCGTCCACCGTGAAGGCGGCCGCACGGCTGCAGGATTCTCAACGCTTCATCAGGCCCGCGCAGCCTACGAGCGCGACTACATTTTGAAAAAACTCGATGAGAACCACGGCAACGTGACCCGCGCGGCAGAAGTCCTGGGGCTGGAACGCAGCCATCTCTATCGCAAGATGAAGACGCTGGGAATTGCAGTAAAGGAATAGCTTTCTTCGCTTTGCCGAGATGAGGCAAATACAGCTGACCACCGCAATCCCGCATCTCACTCTTTACAATACAATCCACTAAGTTAGAGGTGCGAGTGCATAAATTCAGAGTTTGCTGGATATTGCTTCTGGTCTCTTTGTGCGCGGCGCAATCAAGCAACGTTGCGGCGGCCAAGTCTCAACAATCCGCCATCACTATCAAAGTTTCTAAGTCAGGCTTGTTCTCTGGGTTCGCCCACGATCACATTGTGGTTGCGCCTATTGCCCGCGCAGACGTCGACCCTCAACGCCTCTCCGCCGAGATCACTGTGATCACCAAAGAAATGAAGGTGACAGACCCTGATGTCTCAGACAAAGATCGCGCAGAGATTCAGAGCACCATGCTTGGCCCCAAAGTGCTGGACCCGGAAAAGTATCCGGAAATTCATTTCAAATCGACGCGCATTGAGCAGACCAGCCCGCAGCACTATCGCGTAACCGGAGTCCTGGAGTTGCATGGAGCAAAACAGGAAATGACATTTGACGTAACCGGAGCGGAAGACCACTATCACGGCGCCACCAAGTTAAAGCAGTCCGATTTCGGCATTAAGCCGATCTCGTTGTTTGGCGGATCAGTGAAAGTCAAAGACCAGCTGGAGCTGGAATTTGACGTTTATTCGGCTTCGCCAAAGACCAGCCGCTAACGAACTTTTGTAACGAAACAGAGAAACAATGAATCTAAGCGGCATGGTACGTCTCTCAATTGTGCTGGCAGTGCTGGCGGGTGCGGTTTTTTATCTTTCTGCTTCAATGGCCAAAACCACTGATTTCACGCCTAAAAGAGCTGTGGTGGTGGAATTGTTTACCTCTGAAGGCTGCTCCAGTTGCCCTCCAGCGGACGAATTGCTGGGGCATTTGCGCCAGGACCTGGCAGCAAAAAATGTACAGGTCATTCCGCTGGGGTTCCATGTGGATTACTGGAATTCTCTGGGCTGGAAGGACCGCTTCTCATCGGCAGACTTCAGCCGGCGGCAGGAAGAATATGCGCGCAGCCTCGGCGTGGATGGCCCTTATACGCCGCAGATGATTGTGGACGGCACCATAGAGTTTGTTGGCAGTAGCGCCAGCCAGGCTAACCGAGAGATCACCAGGGCCGCGAGTGAGCTGGCCATCGCTGAGGTAAATGTTTCTCCCAACGGATCAGACAGCCTCGGCGTTCACGTTAAAGCCCCCGCAGCGGACAGCGGCAACGTGATGCTGGCCATTACAGAAGATAATTTAACTACTCATGTTGGATCGGGTGAAAACAATGGCCACACCCTGCATCACGCGGCTGTAGTGCGCGAATTACGGCAGCTTGGCCAGCTTCATGACGGAAGTTTTGACACAAACGTACCCATCAAATTACAAACAGGTTGGAAGCCCGCGGATTTGAAGGCAGTTGTATTCGTACAGGAAGGCCCCATGGGAAAAATACAGGGCGCGGCTTCAGTTCCCCTGTCGGGTCAGGCGCGCTGACGTGTGATCAAGCTTTCCTAGCTCTTCCTGAAACAGAGGATTGTTGGGAAATTGCTGGTGCAGCTCTTCAAGCTTCTGGCGCGCTGAGACAGTATCGTTCTTGCGAACGTCCTCAAATGCCACCAGGATGCGCGCAAACGGCGCAAGGTAGCGTGCATGGTCGGCGGCCAGGGCCAACTCACGCATTCCTTCCTGCTCGTCTCCCTTGTATCCGCCCATGCGGAGCACCCAGCGCACCGGCGCTGATTTGCGCCCGATGATGTATTTGCCCATTCCGGTGGCAACATAGGCGTCATAGGAATCAGGGGCCTGCGCCAGCGTCCGCTCAGAATACTCCGTGGCCGTTTTAATATAGGAAAGCGCCTTGAGGTCTTTTTTGGTGAACATACCAATATCATCGCCATGGAGACCATTGCTGAGCGAAAGCGCCAGAAGCGCGCGGGTATCATTTGGATTGCGCGCCAACCGGGCCTGCGCAAGTTTTTCAGCGCGGTCCAGGGCGCTATCGAAGATTTTCTTGTCAGCCGGGTCCCAGGCATAAGAGTCGCGGCTGTTGAAACCATCGTCTGTTGTGAAGACCTCACTGCGGAGCGCGTGCAGACGGTCCAGCTCGCGGAAAAATGCTACCCAGGCCTGCGCTATGGATGGCAAGGGATCATCCTGGCCCATCGCCACCGCTTCATCTGCGGCTTTGAATGCCTCCTGAAATTTCAGGTCATACATGTCGTGGTAAGACTCTGCCAATTTGTCTTCCACAGAAGGGCTTTTGGCCGGAGCTGCCTGCGCTTTGCCCACGCCATGCTGGGCCTGCGCCGGAATGAATGCCAGAAGAGACAGCGCAGCTATGATTGACAAGTAAGGCTTAGGGCGTTTGGCAGCGTCCAATGGTCTCTCCAAAATTCGTTCAAGGTATCGGCATGCTAACAGGTCAACATAGCTTTGCCGATGTACGAAAGGGAATGTCCCCGCAGTTGCACCTAAAAGTGGGCCTTGCGGCGAACACATTTGGCAGGTTAGTTCCGCGAATCTTGGTTAATTATACCCGAAATAGCGTGTTTCTCCGGTGCTTGAAGATTACTGTCCGTGTCCTGCAGGCGGATGGTCAAGCTTGGCAATCTCCTGGAGGAAGAGCGGATTGTTGGGGAATTGTTCATGCAGCCATTCCAGTTTTTTTCGCGCATCGGCTTTATCTTTGTGGCGCAGGTCATCAAAGGCCAGCAGAATCCGCGCAAACGGCAGCAGATAATGGCCATGCTCAGCCACCAGCGTCAGCTCTTTTACTCCCTCGTTCTGATCGCCTTTAAGTCCGTCCAGGCGCAACATCCAGCGGATGGGCGCAGCCTTGCCGCCGATGATGTATTTGCCAAGTCCGGTAGCAAGATAAGCATCGTAGTAATCGGGCCAGCGGGACAGCAGCTTCTCGGCATAGCCATTGGCCGTCTTAGTCAACGAGAGAGCGCTGAACTTCTTTTTTTCGATCAACGCCGCATCGTCCGCACGCAGACCATTTACCAATGTCATTGCAAAAAGCGCGCGGGGATCATCTTTATCATGCTGTAGTCCTGCCTGGGCCAGCTTTTCAGATCCATTGAGCGCGTCTTCAAACGCCGTGTGATTTTGCGGGTTCCAAACCAGGGCAGGACCATCACTGAAGCGATCATCCGTCCCGAACAGTTCGCTGCGCAGGATGTGCAAGCGGTCAAACTCGCGAAACAGAATCGCGCAAGCCTGTGTCATCCAGGGAATAGGATCATCTTTGTCGAGTCGCTTGGCTGCCTCAACCTGGCGCAGAGCTTCATCAAACTGCAGGTTGTACATATCGTGATAGCTCTGGTCCAGAAGAGCGTCAACATCATGGTGCGCGGAGGTAACAACCTGAGTGCCCTGAGCAACCAGCTTTTGCATAGGCAGCGCTATCAGCAGTGCGGCCAATGCAAAAACCATTCTGCGATATGTGCCTGAGTGCAAGCTTTTTCTCCGCACGGATGGACGCAGCATATTAACAGGTTTGATGCATTTCTTTAACCCGCTGCCCGTGCTCAAGCTCTCTTTAAAGCAATGACTCTTGCGATTCATGCAACCTGCATGGATCAGGTTTTCAATTCTTTACATTTTTCCTAACAACACGGGAATAACTGGGGGCCGCGGAAGTTAAATCCACGAACAGATTCTCTTTGATGAGCAATCTGCAAGGCCAGTCACCGCCTGATAAAAGGCGGCGACCGCCAAGGAGCAGCGCATGTCTAAAAAAAAGAATGATGTAATCCTGCATGACCACAACCATGACGGCATTGATCGTCGCGGATTTCTTAAGTGCATGGCTTGGGCCGGCACCGGGGCCTTTTGCGTGATGCAAGGCGGCGTGCTCAAGTCTTACAGCCTCAGCCGGCTTGCTGAACTGAGCCAAAAGCAAACCAAAGGCGAGCTGAGCTTTGTCCAGATCAGTGACAGCCACATGGGCTTCAACAAGGCAGCCAATCCTGATGTTGTGGCCACGCTGAAGGCGGCGGTGGACAAGATCAACGCTCTGCCCACTAAGCCAAGCTTCATCCTGCACACCGGCGACATCAGCCATCTTTCAAGACCTGAGGAATTTGACAGCGTCGAGCAGATCCTGAAAGACGCGAGCGCGAAAGACGTTTTCTACGTTCCTGGTGAGCATGACGTAATCGGCGACGATGGCAAGCAATACCTTGAGCGCTACGGCAAAGAATCGCAGGGCGCGGGCTGGTACAGCTTTAATCACAGCGGCGTTCACTTCATTGGGCTGGTCAATGCGCTGAACTTGAAAGCCGGCGGGCTGGGCAGTTTGGGCCAGGAACAACTTGAGTGGATGGAGAAAGACGTAAAACATCTTTCCAAAAGCACGCCCATCGTAGTGTTTGCTCACATACCGCTGTGGAGCATTTATCCGGAGTGGGGCTGGGGCACTGATGATAGCGCGCAGGCGCTTGGCTACCTGAAGAAATTTGGTTCGGTGACTGTGCTGAACGGACACATTCACCAAACCATGCAGAAAGTGGAAGGTAACGTGGTATTCCACACCGCGGCATCTACAGCCTTCCCGCAACCTAAGCCTGGTGAAGGGCCTTCGCCCGGACCAATGAAAGTCCCAGCAGAACAACTACGCAGCCTGCTAGGCGTGCGCGACGTTAACTACCTGCCGGGCAAGCGCGCGCTGGCAGTCATCGATTCAACTCTGGAGTAACTCCAGGCACAACAAAAGCAGAAAAGGAGAAGCAGCAATGAGACGGACAGGATTTACTTTAGGCTTTGCCGCGCTCGCCATCGTGCTAATCATGATGGCGGGCCGGACGAAGAGTTTTGGCGCAACAGCAGTGCAGGACAAGCCGGCGACGGAAGTCAAGATCGACAACTTTGTTTTTGCACCCAATCCAGTGACGGTGCCTGCCGGCACAACGATTCGCTGGACCAACCGCGACGACATTCCTCATAACGTCGTTGCGGAAGACAAGAGTTTCAAATCGAAGGTGATGGATACGGACGAGAGCTTTACTTATACGTTTTCCAAGCCGGGAACCTATATCTACTTCTGCTCCATCCATCCCAGGATGACGGGCAAAGTTGTGGTGCAGTAAGGAGCCGGACGTGAAGCCGTTTGACCTGAAATCGGCTCTGCTGGCCCGCCACGCTCAGCATGTGGTGCTCATACACTTTCCCATCGCGCTGTTTCTGGTGAGCGTGGCCTTTGATTTTGTTGGGCAGTGGAAGCGCAATGCGGCGCTAGCCACGGCCGCTTACTACAACCTGACCATCGCTGCCCTTTCGACCGTTCCAGTAGTAGCGACCGGACTGATGGCATGGCGATGGCAATTGGAAGGCCAGCGGCTCAGGGGAACTCTGTTGCTGCACCTTGTGCTTGGAATCGCGTCAAGCATGCTGATCTGGCTGACGTGGTGGCTGCACTTTCGCGGACGCAAACCGGAGAGGACACTGCCGCAATACAGGCTTGCTCTTGAGTTGTTGGGCGCTGCGGTTGTGGCGCTTACCGGACACCTGGGCGGCTTCTTGAGCGGCGTAAATTCGCCGGTGTGAGCAGGTTGCGTCGGCTGCAACATTAGCTGCCAAGTGTCCTAATTATTCGGCGCCACCAAGAAAACTTCAGCAAAAAGGGAATAAAATCATGGCCGCGGCAGTTCTTACCCAGAGGAAACGTGAGCGGCCTGGAAAACCACGAGTTCGAGAAGCTGGCAGTCCCGCTGTTAGACGGGCTGTACAACTTTGCCTGCTGGCTAAGCGGGAACCCCGACGAGGCGCGCGACTTGGTGCAGGAGACGTTTCTCAAATCACTGCGCGGCTTCTCATCGTTTCGTGAAGGCACAAACTTTCGCGCATGGATGTACCGCATCCTGCGCAACACCTTCCTCACCAGCCGCACCGGCCTGGAACGGCGCAACACGCAGCAGGAAGATGAAGAAGGCTTTGCCGATCTGGCAGTAAGCTCGGAAACGCCGGAACTCGCGTTGATACGCCGCGCGGACACAGAGCTGGTGCAGACGGCAATCGCGCAGTTGGCCCCAATTTTTCAAGAGGTGGTCCTGCTGGCTGACATGGAAGAGATGCGCTACCAGGAAATTGCCGAGACCCTGGATGTACCGATAGGCACGGTGATGTCGCGGCTGGCGCGGGCGAGGAAGCAGGTTCGCGCCTACATTGTAACGGCGCTGGAACAAAAGAAGGTTGCGGGTACCAAACGATGATTTGCGATTGGCGGGAAAAGACCGGATTGTACGTGGATGGTGAGCTGGAGCCCGCGTCGCAGCAGGCTTTTATCACTCATCTTGAAAGCTGCGATGGCTGCGCAGCCGCCGTGCTGGAACAGCAGGAGCTCAAGAAGGCGGTCAGGATTGCAGGCAAGCGCTTCACCGCGCCGCCTGAACTCTACGCCCAGGTCCGCATGCAGACGCATGCTGCAAAAACAAAAGCACTGCGGCCTTGGTGGACATGGGGATTTGCTGCGGCAACGCTTGTTCTGCTGGTTGCTCTAAGCGCAGTTCTCATCCGCAATAACAGGCCAGATCCAACAATTGCCGGGCTGGTGGACCAGCACATCACCACGCTCGCCAGTGCTCATCCCGTTGACATAATTTCTGAAGATCGCCACACAGTGAAGCCGTGGTTTGAGGGTAAACTGCCGTTCACTTTCAGCCTGCCTGAATTGAAAGGTACACCGTACACTCTTGAAGGCGGCAAAGTGGCTTACATTGAACAGTCGCCCGGCGCTGAGCTGCTTTACGATATAGGCCAGCACAAGACCACAGTATTCATTTTCAAAGCAAGCGGTGCTGAACCAAAGACCAGCAGCAACAGCACGTTTACGATAAAGAGCTGGAGAGAAGGTGCGTTGCAGTTTTACATGATTACTGACGCATCCGATTATGAATCCAGCCGCCTGGTTTCGATGTTGCAGGAAGCAAACCGGTAGCATGGCGGCATTTTCGTCCGCCATGATTGGCTTGCCGATCATGCTGATCTGGTAGGTTGCGACGGCAGAGCTATTGTTTGCCCGTCGGCTTCGGCTCAGATTTATCTGCCGGTATCACCGAGCTCACTTTAGACACGTAGCGGTCCGCCAGCTTCCAGTTGTCGCCGTCTTTCTTCCACAGGTCGATAACAAAGAACTCGCCATTCTCATTGTCGCCTTTCTGGGTGGCCTGCTGCAGACGTTCATACTTCACCACCGCAGCGTTTCCCAGATCAATCACCGACATCTGGTGAACCCCGAACTTCTCCAGCGTGAAGTCTTTAGACATCACCGAATCCACCCAATCTTCCCCGGCCATGCGGTCGGCATTGGGCATGTCAATGGCGAAATCATCGGTAAGCATGGCTGTCAGCGCGGCCTGATTTTTTTTCTGCACAGCCTGAAGCATCTGCGTCTCAAGGTTGGTAAATAGAACCACCTGCCTGGTGGAAGTCTTGATCCGGGAAGTCAACGGGGGTTTCCACGGCTCTTGCGCTGCCAGCAGCACGGTCAAAGCCAAAATCGGGATTACACGCATAATCAAGGGAACACGCATGAGAGCACTCTCCTGGTTCTATTTTAACTTTCAATTCTTCATCAAAAAAAAACCCGCCCGCTAAAGCGGGCGGGCCACAAGAATAGCGCTATGCAGCTATTCTGCAATCAGGAATTAGAGATGCTGGACGCACTTTCCGCCGGCAAGATTTTCCCACTGCTGCTGCAGCAGCCAGTTGTTGTTGCCAAAGGTCTGATTGTACGCGGCACGAGCTGAAGTACCGGCAGCCGAGCACAGTCCGTTCGTGTTGCAGGAAATAACCGTCCCAAAGTTAAAGTTGCACTTGTCTGAATCTTCCTGGCCGCTGGTATCAAACCAGGCATTCAGATCCGGGTCGGTGATGGCTTCAAACTGCTCGTGTGACATCACGTTGATCATGCCATCCGCGCCGCCCACGCCGGTAGCCGGGCTGTTTGGGCCGGTGGTCTGGGCTTCGCAACCGCTGGGGCAGCGGTCCGGGTTGCCGACGAACGCGTACTTAATATCGACTCCGCCCAGCGTTGCATGGGTATGGAAGCCGCAGTATTGCGTGCAGAATCCGGAGGTCTCATTGATGTTGGAGGAAGTCAGCACCATGTACACGCCATTGCCGTCACGCGGCAGAGCGCCACTGCTGAGAACATTGCTCACGGTCGTTTGCAGGCTGCGATCGGTTAAGTTTTTGGTGCTGCTGACAAACGCCGTGCCACCCAGACTCACGTTGCCGCTCACGTTGCCCGTGGTATCACCGTAGGTGGTGGCAATAAGTTCATCGGCGCTGTTGCCGAGCGTACTGATGAAGTGTTGGACCAGGCTGACGCTGGCTGCTGTATTGGAGCCTGAACCAGCCCAATTCCCGTAGAAGATCAGGTAAATCGGAACCGGGTTGCCCTTCAGCACTGGGCCACCGTGATAATTGATGCCATTGCCGGTAACAACTGCCTTTCCACCAGGGACTGCAGGCAGGAATTGAGTACGACTGCCCGTGTGTGTGTGATTGATGTCATCAGGCACCGGGTCCATGGCTGTTTGGCCCGGATTATCGACATGCTGCTTGAGGGCTTGCGCGACCATGAAATTCGCGGTAAGCAATACAGAGAGGAGAACTAAAGCGTATTTCATCTTTCCGAGGAGCGTTGTCATTTTTGTGTGACCTCGAGGTGCAATTTGCAATTCTGTTAAAAAAGACAAACAGATAAAGCCGGTATAAAAGTTGATCGGAAGTAGTAACAGGCTCATACAAGATACTCGGGAACGACGTCTCCGAGTCCGCGACATTGGGGCGAGTCTACTATGAAATTCCGAGGTAGCACAATAATTAATTAAATTCTTCTTAAGTATTGGCCAACTTGGCACAGAATAGGGCTTCCTGTCTTCCCAATTTGGGAAAGGCCGCCGAAGGAGACGGCGGCCCGCCATGTTTAAAGGTTCCTGCTTTAAAGGTGCTGTACGCACTTTCCGCCAGCAGCATTTTCCCACTGCTGCTGCAGCAGCCAGTCATTGCCACCGAACGACTGGTTGAACTTCGAGCCAGCCGCTTTGGCTGAGGCCGAGCAAACACTCGTCGAGGTGCATGTCTGGACTGTGCCAAAGTTGAAGTTGCACTTATCGGAATCTTCCTCGCCGCTGGTATCAAACCAGGCATTCAGATCCGGGTCAGTAATGGCTTCAAACTGCTCGTGCGATACCACGTTAATCAAGCCATCCGCGCCACCCACACCGGTAGCCGGGCTGTTCGGTCCGGTGGTCTGGGCTTCGCAGCCGCTGGGGCAGCGGTCCGGATTGCCGACGAACGCATACTTGATATCGACTCCGCCCAGCGTTGCATGAGTATGGAAGCCGCAGT
>Ga0070741_10010539_pt1 | contig 17417 bp, 13 predicted proteins | sample Coa_R1_4_FD_66440 | JGI IMG/M metagenome (GOLD analysis project Ga0070741, IMG submission 66440) | Surface soil microbial communities from Centralia Pennsylvania, which are recovering from an underground coalmine fire - Coalmine... | ecosystem: Environmental > Terrestrial > Soil > Unclassified ...
CAGTCCAACGCGCATTTTTGGACTGCACCTGACCGCGATGTTCTCGAAGTGGAGCGAGGAGCGACGCGCCCGTGAAATTCGTCAATTGCTGCAAGCCATTCAAAAATATCAAGAGGGCTTTCATGTGCTCGTAGGGGATTTCAATACGCTTGCGCCGGGGGAGGTATTGAATATCCATCAGATGCCCTCGTGGATTCGTGTGATGATTTGGGTCAGCGGGCGCGATATTCAACGCGAAACGATTCAAGTGATGCTCAAAGCCAATTACCTCGACGGCTTTCGCACGCTGTATCCTCAAGACAAAGGTTATACCTTTCCCACTGCCGACCCGCACCTGCGCCTCGATTATATTTTTGTCCCCGCGCAGTACGGCAAGCACCTATTGCGCTGTGAAGTGATTCGGGAACCGCCGAGCGTCGCGCTGGCATCCGACCATTTTCCATTATCCGCCGAACTGGAACTACCACCCATTGAACAACCTGCAATCTCCGCGCTTCAGGCTCTCGATTCGGCGTTCTTTAACCGCACAAATCCCTAATCTCGCTCTCTCAAAATTTCCACTACTTTATCATCCGTCACCTGTCCGAAATCTTCATAGAATAGTCCAACAGCGACAAATGGCTCTGGCGAATCCAAGATCACTAGCTCGTCACATTCCGCGCGCAAAATAGGCAATGATGGGCGCGGCGCGACGGGCACGGCGAGAATGATTCGCTGTGGATTTTGTTTTCGCAAGGCGCGCAGTGCCGCAATCGTCGTGGAACCTGTCGCAATTCCATCGTCCACCAGAATCACTATTTTGTTTTCTACAATAAGCGGCGCGCGACTTCCGCGATACAAGGATACGCGCCGTGCGATTTCGCGCAGCTGTTTCTTTCGCTCATGCTCGACCAGGATGCGGGGGATATGCAGTTGATGAATCAGTGCCTGATCTAAAAATACGGTGCCATCGCTCGCTACTGCGCCGAGCGCCAATTCGTGATTAAACGGCGCGCCAATTTTGCGGGTGATGAACACATCCAGCGGCGCATCCAATGCCTGCGCGATTTCGTCCGCCACGACAATTCCGCCGCGCGGGATACCCAAGACGATGACAGCGGACTGTCCTTTGAGCGCGATAAGTTTCTCGGCGAGTCGTTGCCCCGCTTCGCGGCGGTCGAGAAATTTTTCCATTAAGAATCCTCAAGACCTTTGAGGTTTGTGCGATGATTACGTCGCGAGAAACCTCGAAGGTCTTGGTTGGATGTCAGCATTGCTTTGTCCAGCACGGTATAAATAGGTCCTGACGGCTGCAAATTGCTTTGAATCAAATAGAGCGCATCTACGTGTAACGTGCCAACTGTTGTTGGGGGAAAATTTTTCACCAATTCGCCAAGCGCCGCGCGCTCGTGGTTCGATGCTTCACGGCGGACGCGGCCCAACGTTAAATGAGGGGTAAAGCCGCGTTCGTCGCGCGGAAAGCCACGCATGGCGCATTCCTCCTCAATACGTTGCGCGAGCAGGGCAGCGCGTGCTATATCGCCTTCCAGTCCGACCCAGATGTTATTCGGGCGGCGCGCGTTTGGAAAGCAGCCCAAGCCGCGCACGGTCAGGATAAATCGCGCGCTGCCTGTCGCGGCGCGCGCAAGTGCTTCCTTTAATAAAGGGATTTTGGACTCGGCTGTGTTACCCAAGAATTTAAAGGTCAGATGTATATTTTGCGGCGCGACCCAACGAACAACTTGCGCGGCAGATTCTTGTCTTAATCGCTGTTGCGCGCGTTTCAATTCGGCGCGCACGGTATCATTCAATTCGGCTGCAACAAACACACGAAGCTCTCGGTTCATAGGAAAATTGTCCCACTATCGAATTGAAATGTAAAGACACGCCTTTCTGTCGCAGATTGCGTTTGATTTCGTGGTTTTCGCAGCGTAGCGTTTTTGCACTATTCCGCGTTCAAAGTAAAATCAACGCCGTCATCGCTCCTCGCTTCACACCTGCGTTGAATCCCTCGAAGGATAAAGCATGAGTTCTCGCCCGATTTACAACCGCCGCCGCCGTGTACGTCAAGAAGGTAAGCGCGGCAATCACTGGCTTCCCCAAATTTTTCTGGTCGGCATTGGCGGTATCCTTGTCGGTACCTTGGCGGCTATCGTCATTACCGCCATTTTCGTTGCGCTCACCGTCGTCAACGTGTACGCCTCGTACTCGCAAGACCTGCCTTCACCGTCCAAGCTCTCGGAGCAGGCATCAACGCAGTTCAAGACGACGAAAATTTATGACCGCACGGGCAAAGTTTTGCTGTATGAGCTGTTTGACCCAACAGGGGGAAATCGGACGAATGTGTCGCTGTCGAAAATTTCGCCCTATCTCATCAATGCCACGATTGCGCTGGAAGACAAAACATTTTGGCAAAATGAAGGCGTGGACTATTTCGGCATGTTGCGCGCCTTTTACAATATGGCGCGCGGTCAAAATCTTCAGGGCGCGTCCACATTGACGCAGCAGTTGGTCAAAAAAGTTCTCATCCCCGAACGCGAGACGGAATCGCGCACGCTCATTGATTTGAAAATCAAAGAGACGATTATGGCGCGCGAGATTTCGCAAAAATATTCCAAGCAGCAAATCCTCGAATGGTATCTCAACACGATTTACTATGGCAACCTCGCGTATGGCATTGAAGCGGCGAGCGAAGCCTACTTTGGCAAGCACGCCGACCAGTTGACGCTATCGGAAGCAGCAACCCTCGCCGCGATTCCACAATATCCCGCACTCAACCCAATTGACAATCCCGACGAAGCCCAACAGCGCCGCGACATCGCGCTGGACCGCATGGTGACTGAAGGATATATCACCGAAAAGCAGGCGGACAATGCCAAGAAACAAGCGATTCAAGTTTTCCAGAAAAAATTTGACATCAAAGCCCCGCACTTTGTTTTTTATGTCCGCCGTTATTTGGAGGACAAGTATGGGCCCGACGCGGTGAACAAGGGCGGCTGGACGGTGTATACCACGCTCGATTACGACATGCAGACCAAAGCGGAAGAAATTGCGCGGAATCAAATTGCCAAGCTCACGAGCGAAAAGCGCAATGTTACCAACGCGTCCGTTGTCGTCCTCAAGAACAACACGGGCGAAATCAACGCGATGGTCGGCTCGGTGGATTATTTCAATCGGGACATTGACGGGCAGGTGAATGTGGCGATTTCGGACCGCCAGCCAGGATCGTCGTTCAAGCTCTATAGCTATTTACAGGCGTTCGAGGTCGGCGCGCAGGATGGCACAAAATTATCGCCCGCGAGTGTCGTGTACGATGTTCGCACCTCGTTCGAGGACCCGCCGAATCCGCCCTACGTTCCCGAAAACTATGACCGTAAATATCACGGCCCTGTGCGACTGCGAACCGCGCTGGCGTCGTCTTACAACATCCCTGCGGTCAAAGTTCTCGATATGGTCGGCATTCGCAATGTGTTAGACCTCGCGCATCGTATGGGCATTACGACGCTTGATAAAAATTATGGTCTCGCGCTGACGCTCGGCGGCGGCGAAGTAAAACTGCTTGACCATACGTACGCGTATTCTGTCGTCGCGAATGGCGGCGTCATGGCGGGTCAACCCGTACCGCAGGCCGATCAACGCCCTGGCTATCGCAAACTCAATCCTGTTGCCGTCCTCAAAGTCGTAGACGCTAACGGCAAGGTGATAGAAGAATACAAACAGCCGAGCGTCGAACGCATTGTTTCCGAACAGGCATCCTATCTCATCACCGATGTTTTGAGTGATAACAACGCCCGCGCGCCTGCGTTTGGTGTGAACAGCGTTTTGAAGCTCGACCGACCTGCGGCGGTCAAAACGGGGACTACATCCTCGTGGCGCGACAATTGGACGTTAGGGTTCACCCCCGATTACACCGTCGGCGTGTGGGTCGGCAATTCCGATAACAGTGAAATGGAACACATTTCCGGCATTACGGGCGCGGCTCCGATTTGGCACGACGTGATGGAATTTATTCACCGAAATCTGCCGGTGAAAAATTTCATCGAACCCGCGAACATCGTTCGGGCCAATGTCTGCCTCGCCAGCGGACTCTTGCCGACGAAAGAATGTCCACAGGTTGTACGCGAAACCTTTATCAAAGGCAACGAGCCGACCGAACCGGATAATATTTGGAAAGGCTTCCAAATTTTTGTCCCCAACGGCAAACTCGCCACTGCGTTCGACCCGCCCGACCAAGTCACGACGGTGGTGTATCCGATTTATCCGCCCGACGCCGCCGATTGGGTAAAAGAAAATAATATTCCACAGCCGCCGACGGAATTTGATACGACGTACGCGGCAAGCGCAGCAGGCGGCGACCTCGCCATTTTCTCGCCCGCGAATTATTCATCGGTCAAAGGCGCAGTCGAAGTGCATGGCAATGCAAAAATTCCCGACATGCGCGAATGGCGTCTGAACGTCGGCGTTGGGCTTGACCCGACGGAATGGTTGACGATCGGGCAGGGCGGCGGCGCAGTGGACAATGGTACGCTCGCGGTGTGGAACACGACGGACAGCGGTTTATACACGTTGCAGCTCACCGCGATTGATGGGTCGGGCACGCCGCATACGGCAACGTCGCAAGTGACGGTGGACAATAAAGCGCCGGTAGTTGAAATCATCAATCCCTGGGACGATAAACAATATCTCATGGAAGATGACGAATGGGTGAGCATTGACGCGAATGCGCGCGACAATCTTTCGATGGGGTACGTAGATTTCTGGCTCGACAATTCATATCTGGGGCGCACGCAGGTGTCGCCGTTCTCATTCAAATGGACAATCACGATGCACGATGCGCTCTCTCCGACATTGCGCGCTGCGCTCGCGCTGCCCGTAGATTCGCCGACGCTGCCAGTAATTGCCTATACTGCCAAGACGCGCCAACTTCAGGATGATGGTAAGACCATCAACACCGTTGATGAAAATCTCGAGGGAACGATTACGAAAAAAGCGGATCGCGTCGTGGCGGTCTTTCCGAATGGTTTCGGAATGATTATGGATTCCGGTGGCTATACGGAGACGCATGTTGTTAAGGTCAAAGCGTACGATGTGGCGGGCAATGTCGTAGAAAGTCCGACGGTGCGCTTTCTCGTTTCGCACAGACCGAAACCGAAAACGGAAGAAGGTTTGAACCAGTTTTGGAGAAATGATCCGTATGCGGAACTAATCGCCATGCTGGATCCGCGCGATTGGTTCAAGATACGGAGTTCCTAATAACAAAGAAGGCTGCCGATTTAAGGCAGCCTTCTTTGTTATTAGGAACTCCGTCGAAGAGTAATTCGTCGTGCTTTGCACAACGAACCAAGTTCGTGGGCTGAACAAAGAATAGAAAAACAAAGCGAGGTTGATTAGATGATGTTGGATGTAATGTTCCAAGAATTTGCAATCGCCACGATTTGGTCTTACAATCTGTAACTTAGACTTGTGAAATTCGTATCAAATAAAGGTCAGAAATAGTTGGCACAGCCATCTAAAAAGAGAACCTGATTCACGAGAATAGTAGGGAGGAATAACAATGTTTGGGCGCAAGTCACTACTTTTTGCAAGTGTGGTGCTGGTGATTGCCGCGATTATTTCCGCGTGTGGTGGCGGTGGTGGAAATACCAATCCCGATAACACCAGCGGCGGACAGACTGTGATGGTTCAGGGCAGTGAGTTTGAGTACCAACCGAACGTCATCAATGCCAAGCCGGGTGAAAAAGTCAACGTCCAATTCAAGAATACAGGAACGGTTGAACACACGTTTGTCATTAAAGACCTGAATTTCAAGATCGTTGCCGAACCCGGTCAAACCGTCACCAAGAGTTTCACGGCTCCGTCTTCTTCGGGCAGCTTTGAAATTCACTGCGATGTCGCCGGTCATACCGAAGCTGGAATGAAGGGCACGCTGAACGTCGTCGCCGCGAATAACTAGAGTCTGGCGGCTCGACTATAAAGACCTGCGAGGTTTCTTGCGCCGCAATACGGCGCAAGAAACCTCGCAGGTCTTTATATATTACTTTTGGGAGCTCGCGAAGAAAGCTCACTGTACGCGGCGCGGCGAATTTATTCGCTAACGGTATCGCGCTACAATAGCAACCGTTTTGGAAGACCAATAAATTGGTAAGCAGAGGCAGCTGTGAGTTATATTCTCGTTACCAACGACGACGGCGTTGATGCGCCCGGACTTTGGGCGCTTAAGCAAGCATTGGAAAAAGTAGCGAAGGTGCGCGTCATCGCGCCGGACCGCAATTGGAGCGCGGCGGGACATGCCAAGACGTTGCATCGTCCGCTGCGCGTCACGCTCACTAAATTACGCGATGGGAGCGATGCGTACAAGTCGGACGGCGCGCCGAGTGATTGCGTTGCGGTGGCACTGCTCGGCTATTTTACGGAACGTCCCTCACTTGTCGTTAGCGGCATCAATCCGAACGCGAATGTTGGCAAAGATATTATTTATTCGGGTACGGTTGCGGCGGCGATGGAGGCGGCGCTGGATGGTGTTCCCGCGATTGCGGTTTCGCTGGATATGAATGGGAATTCGGACAACTATGCGCCTGCGGCGGAATTTACCGCGCGGTTGGCGCAGCGCGTCCTTGAAAGGGGGATGCTGCCAGATACATTGTTGAATGTGAATGTGCCGGATGTTCCGGAAAATGAAATTCGCGGAGTCACCGTAGCACGGGCTGGCAAACGTATTTATTATGATGAGCTCATCAAGCGTGATGATCCGTATGGACGACCGTACTATTGGATTGGCGGTGAGAAACCGGGCGGAGATAGAGAATTGCAGGGTACAGATATTTGGGCGCTAGCGAATAATCTGATTTCTATCACGCCTGTCCACATTGACCTGACCAATCATGCGTTGATTAAAGAATTACAAACGTGGGTGAAAGATTTGTAATTTTTCTTGACCGTACTTGCGCTTGGTAGTATCATCGTTACAGAAAAGTTTTTTTCACGAGTGCGCGCCGCAATGAAGCGCACGCGCCCGCTACATCTCGTTTGAGGCGTAACGGAAATAAACTCACATTGAATGGAGGACTAATGGTCCAAACGTTTGCTCCAACTTTACCGCTGGTCTCGCAGCGCCGCGAGAAATCTCGACGCGTCGTGCCTATGGGCAAATGGGCGTTCTTTAATGATGAATTCGTTCCTTTGGAAGAGGCAAAAATCAGTATTGCCACTCATGCCTTTAATTACGGAACCGGCTGCTTTGGCGGGATACGCGCCTATTGGAATGAAGAAGAAAAACAATTGTTTGTCTTTCGCGCTCCGAAACACTTTCACCGTTTTCTCGAATCGTGTCGCCTGTTGAATATCGCGCTTCCGTATGACACCGACGATTTGATTGGAATTACTCTGGAGCTCTTGCGCCGCGACAATTATCAGCAAGATGCCTATATGCGTCCGATCGCGTACAAGGCGACGGAAGACATTACTCCACGTTTGTATGACCTCGAAGATGCGTTTGCTATGTTTACGCGTCCACAGGGAAACTATATCAATCTCGAAGTGCGCGCGGGAACATCGTCGTGGCGGCGCATAGATGACAACTCGATTCCGGCGCGCGGCAAAATCACCGGCGCGTACATCAATTCTTCGTTTGCTCGCAGCGAAGCGCACTGGAGCGGATATGACGAAGCGATTGTGTTAAATCAAGACGGTCATGTGTCGGAAGGCAGCTCGGAAAACATCTTTATCGTGCGTCACGGCAAGCTGGTTACGCCTTGCGTACAGGACAACATCCTCGAAGGCGTCACCCGCGCGACGATTATGGAGCTGGCGCGGGATGAATTGGGTCTCGAAATTATCGAGCGTTCGATTGACCGCAGCGAGTTGTATATCTCCGATGAAGCGTTTTTTACGGGAACGGGCGCGCAGGTCGCCGCCATTATCGAGATTGACCATCGCCCGCTCGGTAACGGAAAAATGGGGCCCGTGACCAAACAAATCCAAGAACTCTATTTTCGTACGGTGCGTGGGCGCAATCCGCGTTATATGCACTGGCTCACGCCAGTGTATCCGCGCTAGATTTTCCTTCCTCACCTTGTAGGGGCAAAGGCATTCTGCGTTCGCACGGCGTCGCACTCAATCAAGCGAAGCGAATATATCGAGCAGACAGTGCGACGACGTGCGAGCAAAAACGGCGGAACACGATGCTTTGCCCCTACTAGATTTCCATGCGTCAAGCCTCGTTTCCTCCGAGTGTTCTCAATCGGACTCCTCTCTGGCTGCAAGCGGCGCTGCGTGACCGTTATTTGTGGGCAATGGTCATCATCGCGCTCTTTGTGAACTTGGGATTGTTTGCGTTCCTGCTGCTGGTCTCCAGCCAGCTTCCGCCACTTGTTCCGCTGCACTTTGATTCGGCGGGACAGCCGGATCGCATCGAAGCCAAGCAGATGATTTTTTCGCTTCCCCAGATTGGTTTGATTATGATTGTGGGGAATATCGTGTTTGCGGGTGTGATTTATCGGCGGGAACCGATTGCCGCTTACCTTTTGGGCGGAGTCGCAATAGCGGCGCAGTTTCTACTTTGGTTCGCCGCAGTCTCTATCGTCCGCATCGTAATCAGTTGAACGCCGGAGCAATTGATTTTTCCTCCTGATGTCCCTTCCGGCAAGTCTCCTCGTAGGTCTGGTTCTTAGCAGTCTGATTGGATTTGCCGCTTACCTTCGTGGCTCGCTCACGCCGAGCGGAGTCGTGGGCGCGATTCTGACCGGCACCGTGATTTTTGGTTTTGGTGGATTCATCCCCGGTCTGCTCCTCGTCGCCTTTTTTGTTTCATCCTCTTGGCTCTCGTATTACAAGGCGCGGGCCAAAGAACAGTTTTCAGAAAAATTTCAAAAAGGTTCACAGCGCGATTTCGGACAAGCGATCGCCAACGGTGGTTGGGCGGCTCTGGTCGCGCTGGCGTATAGTGCCGCGCGCTTGCTCCAAGAGAACGCGCATGTCGAAATAATCTTGTTTGCTGCGTTCGTCGGGGCAATCGCGGCGGTGACTGCGGATACCTGGGCGACGGAATTGGGGGTGCTTAGTCCAACGCCACCGCGTCTGATTACGTCGGGGCGGGTTGTGCCTGCTGGAACATCGGGCGGAATTTCGCTGCTCGGCACGGTCACCGCGCTGCTCGGTGGCGCATTCATTGGTGCAGTGGTAATTCTGGGCGCGTGGATTGCGTCGCTCTTTCATCAAGTTTCGCTGCCGTTTAACGCGCTCGATCCAATTCTAGGTAAAGCCGCGCCCATTATTTTGATTGCAAGCGGCAGTGGGCTTGGTGGGGCGTTGTTTGACTCGCTGCTCGGCGCGACGGTGCAAGGGGTCTATTTTTGCGAATATGATGAGGTTCAAACTGAAAAAAAGATTCATACTTGCGGGCGCGCGACGCGACTGGTGCGCGGTTGGCGGTGGTTAGACAATGATATTGTTAATTTCACTGCTTCCGTTTTTGGCAGCTTGATCGCCACGTTGCTGGCAAATTTCGTTTTGTGACGCGGCGCGTTATAATGAATTGCCGATTATGTTATGCAGTTTTTGTGCAATACGGGAGATTTCTCGCAAAACCTGTCCCGAAGAATTGAGGGAACGGCTCGAAATGACAGTTGTGTGCGTTTTGCCCTTATTTCCGTGTCAGTGTAAAATGCTCGTCGTGCTGTTTACCCCCATTTTTATGGCAGGACGGTGACACTTTATCCCGTTGCAGCGGAGCCAGCGTGCGCGTAACCTTTTGGGGCGCGGCGCGACAAGTCACAGGTTCCGCCCATTTGATTGAGACCGAGAGTGCCCGCGTATTATTTGACTGCGGCTTGATGCAAGGGCACCGTGCCGAAGCGAACGAGCGCAATGCGACTTTGCCCTTTGCGGCAGACAGCCTTGATGCCGTTCTTCTCTCACACGCTCATCTGGATCACTGCGGTAAATTACCGACCTTAACAAAACATGGCTTTCGGCGTGAGGTGATCGGCACGCACGCCACCAACGATCTCACGCGCATCATGCTCCTCGATGCGGCAAAGATTCAAGAGCAAGACGCCGCGTACTGGAACAAAAAGAATGTTCCGCGCGGCCAGGCTCCGATTGAGCCGCTGTATACGCGGGAGGATGCGCTTGATGCCATTCATGTACTTTCAGGGCGTTCGTATGATTATTGGTTTGACTTGTCAGACGCTCGGGCGCGTGCACAATTTTTGGATGCAGGTCATATCCTCGGTTCGGCAATCACCGTTTTTCACGCGCAAGAAGGCGACCGCCTTGTCCGTCTCGGCTATACCGGCGACCTGGGGATTAAGAATAAATTGATCCTGCGGGACCCGGAGCCAGCGCCTCCACTAGATTATTTGATTATGGAGGGCACGTACGGGGATCGCGTTCATCCTTCGCGCAGCGACTCGGAAGCGCAGCTCGCGCGAATTATTACGGAGACAAAAGCGCGCGGCGGCAAAACCATCATTCCCGCGTTTGCGTTGGATCGCACTCAAGAAGTGGTCTATTCCATTCATCGTTCGATCTTGAATGGAGCGCTTGATCCTTTGCCCGTGTTTGTGGATTCGCCGTTGGCGATGGATGCGACCGAAATCTATCGAATGCACCCGGAGGACTTTGATGCGGAAACCGAAGCGTTCATGGAAAAGTATGAAGATCCATTCGGTTTTCGCCAATTGACCTATACGCGCGATGTCGAAGCGTCGAAAGCGATTAATGAGTTGCAAGGACCTGTGGTGATTATTGCGTCGAGCGGCATGGTTGAATCGGGGCGGATTCTTCATCATGTCAAAAACAATATTGGCGACAGTCGCAACACAATTTTATTTGTCGGCTATCAGGCAGAAAATACACTGGGGCGTCGAATTCAGGATGGCGCGCGGCACGTCCGCATTTTTGGCGAAGAGTATACGGTGCGCGCCCAGATCGAGCGCGTGGATGGATTTAGCGCCCACGCCGACCACACTGGGTTGCTCGATTGGGTAAAGCCCATCGCGCATGATTTGAAAGGCGTATTCGTCGTCCACGCCGAAGAACGCGCTGCCGATGCCCTCGTTCAAGGTTTACATGAGCTGGGTATTGAGAATGCTATCGCTCCGGAGTATGGACAGCAAATTAATTTGCAATAGCCAAGCGCGCTCATTGTAATTGAACCCGCTTGTTATCAGGAGTAGATTATGGATTTTGTGACCGCCGAAGAGAAATTTCAAGAGCTGCAAGCACGCATTCGGCGCGGCGAGCCAATGAGTGAAGACCAGTATCAGGAAGAGCTCGCGCAGTTGATGGTGCAGGATGACGCGGGCGTGTTCTGGTCGCTAGAACCGGGCACGGGACGGTGGTTGAGTTTCAACGGCACGGAATGGGTGCCGGGCACTCCGCCCAAACAAGCGCCGCCGCCACCACCGCCCAGCGCGCCGACATTTGCTTCCTCCACGACGCAGACGCCGAGCACCAACGAACCCCCCATCTACACGGCTCCGTCCTATACCGAACCTTCGAGCTACACCCCGCCGCCGTCTTATACGGAACCGACGCCCGAACCCTCCAGTTATTATGTCCCAAGCGATTCTACGCGCACGAGTGGATATTCGAGCAGCTACACGGGTAGCACTTCCTATCCCTCCAGTTCAGGACTTGAAGGACCAGCATACACAATGCCGACAAGCCCGCTCCCTTCGATGGAAAGCGAGAGTCTGCCGACGTATGTGCGTATGCCGGAACCTGATGTGCCGGGTACAGGTGGAGGCATTCCACCGCGACCTGTTCGCGAAGCATCGCCATTGGCTGTGCCGGGCGGAGAACGGGCGTGGCTGCCCTTTGCGTTTGGCGCGCTCGTATTACTATTGTGTGCAGTCGTCTTGTTCTTTGGCGTACGCGGCTTGCCTCAATTTAACGGCACAAGTGCAAGCAATCAACCAACCGAAGAGCCAACGCAAGAAGTCTCTGAAGTGTTACCGACGGAAACAGTGGAATTAGTCCCGACGGATGTTCCAGCGCCCACCGAAGCGCCGACCGAAGAAGTGCAACCAACGGAGAAACCGCAGCCGGTCAAAGCGACGACCACCGATGTTTTGAATATTCGTCAGGGTCCGGCACGCACAACGCCATCGCTTGGCAAATTGCCGAAAGGGACAGAAGTGACGGTCGTTGGTCGTAATGCGGATGCCAGCTGGCTTCAAATTCAAATTCCGGACAAGACCGACCTCGGTTGGGTCAGCGCCGAATTTGTGACCATTACGGGAGATGTGAACTCGCTGCCGAACGCGGAACCTGGCAGCGCCGCACCGGAACCGACTGCAACGCCGACTGGATAAAAATCTATCCGAAACCTTCGATGTCGGCGACGTAGTTCGTCGCATGAGACCCTCGAAGGTTTAAGAATCCTCCAAGGTTTTAAAGAGACACTATGGATTTTCTGCTGCATCCTGACCGTTACCTTGAAGCGCTCGGCCCTATCGGCATGTTCGTAAGCATTGCGATTATCTTTGCCGAGTCGGGTCTGTTTTTTGGCTTTTTTCTGCCCGGCGATAGTTTGCTCTTGACGTGCGGTCTGCTCGCCTTTAAGGGTATCTTTAACGTTTGGATTCTCCTCATTGGATTTCCAATCGCCGCGATTCTGGGGGATAACGTGGGCTATTGGTTTGGCAACAAAGTCGGTCCGCCGATTTTTTCGCGTCCCGAATCGCGCTTTTTTAAACCGCAGAATCTGGCCAAAGCCAAAGAGTTTTACGACCGCCACGGGCCCATTACGATTGTGCTCGCCCGTTTCTTGCCGTTCATCCGTACCTTTGCGCCGATTGTCGCGGGCGCGGTGAGTATGCGCTATCGCACCTTCTTTTTCTACAATGTCATTGGTGGGATTCTATGGGGTACAGGGGTTACATTGGTCGGTTACTTTTTAGCGTCAGTCATCCCCCCAGAGACGCTGGATAGATATTTCATTCTCATCGCCCTCGCCGCGTTTATTATTCCAGGCCTACCTACTGTCTTTCATCTCTGGAATGAGAACCGCGAAAAAATCCTCGCTCGTGTCCGCCGCCAACCTGAAGCATGAGGGCACGATCCCCAACCTAAACGGGTTGGGGATTTTCTTTATGCTATAATCCTCCCTCGATGTCTTGGGAAGCTCTCTTTCCGTTCACAGCGCGCATCAACGCCGCGCAGCATCTCGAAATTGGCGGCTGTGATGCGTCCGACATCGCCGAGCAATTCGGCACTCCGCTTTATATATATGATGAAACGACCTTGCGCGAGCAAGCTGGACGCGCAATCAACGCCTTTCGCTCGCGTTGGGAGAATGTTACTGTTCTATATGCGACGAAAGCGTATTTTGCGCCGTTCATCGCTCGTCTCGACCGGGAATTAGGGCTTGGGCTGGATGTTACGTCGGAAGCGGAAATGGTCATCGCCCAACGCGCGGGATTTGACTCGAACACAATTTATGTTCACGGCAATAATAAAACCCCCGCTGAAGTCTGCGCCGCCCTCAATAATCGCATCACCCATTTTGTCATAGACAATCTCGACGAAATTTCCAATCTCCAACTTCTGACCTCTAATTTCCAACCTCCAACTCCCAAGCTCCAGCTCTTGCTCCGCCTCTCGCCGAATATTGACGCCCACACGCATCGCTATATGACAACTGGCGTTGCCGATTCCAAATTTGGTTTGGGTATCCAAAACGGCATGGCGGAAGAGGCAGCGCGCGAAATTCTCGCACGCGCGCAAGCAGGAGCGAATTTTGAGCTCGTCGGGCTGCATTTTCACATTGGCTCGCAGGTTTTTGATACTGATGCGCTGCGCGATGCGTTATACGCGGTCCTGGATGTCGCGGCGGAGTGGCAGCACCGATTCGGTTTTCAATTGCGTGAGCTCAATATCGGTGGTGGCTGGGGCGTTGCCTATAACGAGGCGCAAACGGCGCTCGACATTGAAACGTTTGCGGAAAATACCGTCCGCGCGCTGCGTGAAGGATTGCGCGCACGTGGCTTGAACGAATCGCTGCGTCTCGTTGTCGAACCGGGGCGCGGGTTGGTTGCGCGGGCGGGCGTCGCGCTCTATCGCGTTGGCGCGGTCAAAAACATCCCCGGTGTTCGTAACTATATTGCCGTAGATGGTGGGATGGGCGACAATATTCGTCCTGCGCTCTATGGCGCGCGTTATCAAGCGTTTTTATCGAATCGGATGAATGATGCAGCGTCTCAAGAATATGCTATCGTCGGGCGCTATTGCGAGCAAGGCGACATCTTGATTGAACGCGCGCAGCTGCCCGAAGCGCGCGTCGGCGACTTGCTTGCGATTCCTATCGCCGGTGCATATCAGTTGCCGATGGCATCGAATTACAATCTGATTCCGCGTCCTGCGGTCGTCCTCGTGCAAGAGGGCAGGGCGCGCCTCGTTCGCCGCCGCGAAACTGTACAAGATATGCTCGCCTGTGATTTGGACGATTGAAACGTTTCCGCTACTCCGCTTCCCATCCGTTTCCACTGTGAACATTTTTCGTTTCCGCTTTTTTCCAGCCGTATTCCTCTGCTCAATAATTTTTACACTCGTCGCTTGTAATATCCGACCGACGCCTGGGGTGAATGCGCCGCCCGGTGCGACCACGCAAGCGACACAAGTCACTAACGCCACATCTGCGCCTGATTCCACTCCTACGACGATTCCACCTACAGCGGCTCCCGTTCCTACTCGTCCGACCGTTCATCATACGGTGGATTCCATTGTCATTGCTGGAGTGGGAACGCCTTCTCACGAAATTACATCGTTGCCGGAATTTATTGCCGATGGGATATTCGATTCGCTCCTGACCGTCAATCCCAAAGATGGCTCGCTCGCGCCGGGGCTGGCGGAACAGTGGCTAGTATCAGACGATGCAAAAACGTTTGAATTCACGCTGCGGCAGGGCGTGAAATGGCATGACGGTCAACCGTTGACGACGGCTGATGTGGTCTTTACGCTCAAAAGTCTTTCCGACCCCGCTATTCGCATCAAGCCTGCTGCTGATTTCGGACCGATTGCCGATGTGACCGCGCCCGACGCGCGCACTGTGCGCGTAACGTTCCGCGAACCGTACTGCGCGGCCTTGACGTATATCGGCGGTGTCAAAATTCTGCCCAAGCATCGTATGGAAAACAAATCGCTCACCGATGTCGTTCCCGAAGATTTGATTGGCACGGGCGCGCTCGTTTTGCAGAGCTGGGACGATAACGCGTTGACCTTTTCATCCAATACTACGTATTGGAACGGCGCGCCGCAAATTGTGAATTGGACATACAAGATATTTCCAAACGAGCGCGCCGCGCTGGACGCTCTTTCGCAAGGGCAAGCGGACTTGATGGTAGGCACAAGCGCTGGGCCAAGTATTCAAGACGCCGTTGCGCCCGCGAATGAATTTTACGCGTTGGCGATGAACCTCACGCGCAAACCATTTGATGATGTACGCGTGCGTCAGGCGGTTGCAATGGGGATTGACCGCGCGCAATTAACACAAAGCATCGGTGCCGACGCGCAAACGCTGGAAACCAGCGTGCTGCCGAGTTTTTGGGCAACTCCGAATGTCCGCCAACCTGAATATGATATTGCAAAGGCGCGCCAGCTCCTGTCCGATGCGGGTTGGCGCGATTCCGATGGTGACGGCATTTTGAATAAAGATGGCAAACCATTCCAAGTCAGCTTTTGGGCAGAAGCCGATGACCTACACGCGGAATTGGCGGCGCAGATTTTGCGCGCGCAGCTTGAGCGAATCGGCGTGCGCGCCATCATCAAGTTGGACGACCATATTCTCTTTTTGACGCGCGTCTTTTTGCAAGAGTATGATTTGAGTCTCGCGCATTTCAAGATTCCGCTTGACCCAGACCAACATTATTTCTGGGCGTCGAGCGAAAATAAACCGGGCTATGGGTTGAATGTGACTGGCTATACCAACGCGCGCGTAGATGATGCGTTGGCGGTCGGCAATCGCGTGAGCAAGTGCAACGCGCCCGCGCGCAAAAATGTGTACGCCCCCGTTTTCCAACAGCTGGCGTCGGATGTGCCAATGGTCTTGCTCTTTGCGCCGCCGCGTATTGTCAATACCAGTCCGCAGTTACAGGGCATCGCGCCCAGTTCGTTCGCCGGTCCATTTTGGAATCTCAATACATGGGAGCTCGCACCGTAACCCATTTTCGATTCCATGACGGTGGAACGTTTGATGTACTGTATGGACGCCATTTATTCCTCGCGCGTGCGACAGCGCGCGTGACATATACGGATGCCCTCGGCGTGCTTCACACGCTCCAAGCGCGCTCTGTGGACAATGACACAACTCTGTTCGCTCGCGATGAGAATGTGCAATTTCAGGCGCAACTCGTCGGGGATACTATCACGCTGAACGGCAAACATATTGGCACTGCGCCGATTCATCTGGAAAGTATCCAGCCGCTATACTGCGACACCGCCGCAGGCGGCTCTATTCACCTCGCCCCCTCCTCTAAATTACTCTATCTACATCACGGCTGGCAGTCGTGGTCGCAAACTGCCGTGCGCCTGCTGACTGCGCCGGAAATTCCTTACAGCGGTGACGAGTTTTTTCAAAAGCATTTGCCGTATGGTGTCGCGGGAATTGATGCACGCACAAGCGATTCCTTCATGCTCATTGGTAACGTCGGGAGCGAACAGGCCGCGCTCATCGGCTTTACCTCTGGCGCGCGTCACTTGTCACAAATCCATTGCACCGTTCATGGTGAACGCGTTGCCACGCTCTCGGCGACTGCATTTAGTGATGGAATTCGCCTCGACGCGGGTAAACCGTTTGAAACCGAACCGCTTGTGATTTGCTTTGGTGACGCGGGCGGGTTGTATGACGAATATGCGCGTCGCGTTGCGGCGAATATGGGGCGGCGCGGCAAGCGGAGGACGATTCAGGGTTGGTGTTCGTGGTATTACTATTTTGGAGAAAACACGACAGAGGATGTGCGCGCAAATGTCCGCGCCATCAATGCCGCGAATCTACCGCTCGATGTGATTTTGATTGACGACGGCTATGAGACGATGATTGGGGATTGGACGAGCATCCGCGCCGAGAAATTTCCGGAAGGGATGCGCGTCATTGCGGAAGAAATTCGCGCGTCGGGAAAAATCCCCGGAATCTGGCTGGCGCCCTTTGGCGCGCGACACGATTCGCAGCTCGCCCGGACGCATCCTGAATTTCTCTTGCGCGATGAATTTGGGAATCCTGTTCTCGCGTGGACACACTGGATGCAACCCGTTTATGCGCTTGACCTCACGCGCCCGGAGGTGCAGCAGTGGCTCCGCGAATTATTTCACATCGTTTCCAAAGAATGGGGTTATCAGGCCTTCAAGCTTGATTTTCTATTTGCGGGCGCGTTGGCGGGCAAACGGTTCGACCCGACTCTGACGCGGGCACAGGCATATCGGCTCGGATTGGAAATGAT
>Ga0070741_10010540_pt1 | contig 17416 bp, 15 predicted proteins | sample Coa_R1_4_FD_66440 | JGI IMG/M metagenome (GOLD analysis project Ga0070741, IMG submission 66440) | Surface soil microbial communities from Centralia Pennsylvania, which are recovering from an underground coalmine fire - Coalmine... | ecosystem: Environmental > Terrestrial > Soil > Unclassified ...
TGGCGGCGGCGCAAGGCACCATGAACAACCTCAATTTCGGCAACGAGAAATATCAGTATTACGAGACCATCTGCTCAGGGTCGCCGGCGGGCCCCGGCTTCCCCGGCACCGATGCGGTGCAGACGCATATGACCAACACGCGGCTCACCGACCCGGAAGTGCTGGAGCTGCGCTACCCGGTGGTGGTCGAGGATTTTCACATCCGCAAAAATTCCGGGGGCCGCGGGAAATGGACCGCCGGCGACGGCGTGTCGCGGACAATCCGTTTCCTCGAAAGGATGGAATGCACCATCCTGTCGGGGCACCGGCGCGTGCCTCCCTTCGGATTGGCCGGTGGTGAGCCGGGCCAAGTGGGCGAGAATTGGGTACGCCGGAAGGACGGCCGCATGCAGAAGCTTCAAGGCTGCGATGCGACCATGGTCGATCCCGGCGATGCGATTGCGATCCAAACGCCGACCGCGGGCGGCTATGGATCACCCGGCCGCTGATTGCAGCTCGCGTCGATCTTCGGCCGCCGGCGGCTCGGGAGCGAGCCGAACGTCGGGCCGGTGCGCGGCGCGCACCGGGCGGCCTCCCGAGTTGTAATGCGCCGCGTTCAGAGCCTCGTCAGCAACAACAACCCGGTTGCGGCCTGCCGCCTTCGCAGCATAGAGCGCCATGTCGGCCCGGCGCAGCATCTTGTCCACGGTATCGCCAGGTTGCCATTCGCTGACGCCGAAGCTGCCGGTAAAGGTATTGGGCTCGCCATCCGTTCTCAGCGGAAGCAGCGAAATTTCCTGACGCAACCGCTCCGCGACTTGGCGCGCGGCGGCGAGGTCGCTGCCTGGAAGCAGGACGGCAAACTCCTCGCCGCCGAGACGGCCGACAATCTTGCCGGCGGCCGCGATGGCGCTGGCTACTTTTTGGATGGCGCGGTCGCCTATGGCGTGGCCATGGACGTCGTTGATGCGCTTGAAGTGATCGATATTAAGCATGATGGCCGACACGGTGCCGATGGCTGGAAGTTGCGCGCGGATCTCCTCCGCCCGCTCGAAGAAGGCGCGGCGATTCAAAAGGCCGCTGAGGGAATCGAGCGAGGCGAGCTGCACCAAGTCGCGATGCATGGAAGCCAATCGCTCCCCCGCTCGCAGCCGCGCGTAAAGCTCTTCGGCCACCGGCGGCTTGCCGATGAAATCGTCGGCGCCGGAATCGAGCGCTTCGACGAGATTACGCCGCTCCTGGTTGGACGACATCAGGATCACGTAGATCGAGCGCTTCTCGCCCGTAAGCAACCGCGTTTCCCAGCACAATTCCAGGCCGGACATGGAAAGCGGCTCGGCACTGGTGATGAGCGCACCGACCCGCGGATCTTCCTTGATGTAAGCGAGCGCCGCGCGTCCGTCGATAAACGGCTGAACGGTGTCGCCGCGCGCTTCGAGGAGACGCGAGACGAATTTCAACACCGTACGGCTTGGGTCGACCAATACCACGTGCATAGCACGCCGCTATAAGCCCAACAGTCATACCGCCCGATTAACGGCCGCGGACAAATTGATGCAAACCCGCTTTGGCGGCCGCTCGGTCATTTCCGGTTAACCACAACGGCTCGGCTCAGTTATCGAAAGCATCGTCCCTATCCTCCTCGGCGGCGTCTTCGCCGATGGCGAGGATACCCGCGTGCTGCTGCCGATTTGCGATCGAGCCGGTGATCGCCGGATCGCGGCGAGCGTATTGATGGCTGGCTCGCGCGGCGGCGACTTCGCCCGGAATTGCCGCGGGCTCGCAGATCAGGCGGCGGCTGGCGCGGCGCATCAGATCGACATGGATGTGGTCGTAGTGAAACGAATTGGAGCCGGGGGCCAGCACTGTGGTGAAGTCCTGGCACGCCGAGCCTTGCACGTCGTGCAGGAACCCTTGCTCCTCCGGTGTTCCCCTCCAGGCGGTGCGCACCACGATCTTGCGTCCGTCGGCCAGCGTGAAGCCGGCGATGTCGAGCGCGTTGCCGAAGGCGTGTTCGGAAATATTGGCGCCGGGCCGACCGTTCATGGTGCGGCAGGAATAGGCGGAAATCTGTTTGATCTCGACCACAGGCTGGCCGAACCAGCGCATGGCCGCCGGCTGCACCGATTCCTTGATCCACTGATCGAGCACCGAGACGATCGGACAGGCAAGCGTGGCGGCGGGCGTGACTTCGACCGGGGGGATCGCGCCGGCAAAGCGCGGATCGCGCTGCGGGCCGAGCCGTGGCGGCGCCGGTGGCGCAGCGAGGGAAGGATTCTGCCGATAGGAAGGCGCCGCTGAATTGGCGGGGTATGCCGCGCGGTCGGGCCGATAGGATGGCGACGGCGCATAGGATGGCTGCAGCGGCGCAGCGCCGCTCGCCGGCGGCAGGCCGGGCGGCGCGAGCGACAGCGGCTCGCCGGACGGCGCCCCATAGCTCGGCAGCGGATCGTGAAGCGGCGGCGCATTGTCATATGGCGGCACAGAATCCGGCGGCATCGCATAATTCGGATTTGAGAGCGGCGGCGGGTAGGCGGGGGCCTCTGTATAGATCGGCGCCGGGGGATAAGCGTGAGACACGGGAGGATAGGACGGCGTCACCGGCCATCGCGGCGGCGGCGCGGCGTTGGGAATTGAGCCGGGCGGACGCGGATCGTCGGCGAATCCGAGCGCCGTGCTCTCGCCTAACGCCGAAACCTTCAGCGGGAAATCGGCGCCGCACATGCCGGGGCCCTCGATCGGGCTGATGCGCACCACGCCCGCTCCTTCCTTCACCGCGCCCGATTGCAGACATTCGACTTCCGCCTCGTGACGCCAAGGGGCGCGTTCTTCGAACTGGAAGAATCCGCGCCCGCACCCGGCGAGCGCGCCGAGCGTCATCGCCGCGACCAGCGAAAAAGGAAGCCTCCCCTTCATGCCGCGACAATGCGAGGCTTTGATTTAACGAGCCATCAATCGTGATCTGGCGCGGCGCCATTAAGGATAAGGAAGTGTTGACGCAGGGCGCGCGCCGTGCCGGACGATCGGCCTGCGGTCGCGCACCCCCGCGAAATTCGCGGCGCGAAGACCGGATTTCGGGCAGCAATTCTTACGTGATTGCCGCGGCAGCCGGCCCGCAGGCTTTTCCACAGGCCGAAATTTCACGTGTGAAATCAACGGCCGGGACGGCGCCCACGATCACATTTCGCGGCGCAGCCCCGTTTGCTCTTGGCGCATTATCGGCGTCTGCTAGCCTCGTGAGCGCAACAGGTGGGAGGCACGAACGTGGACCTTACCTTGCGACTCAATATGCTCGTGGCTTGCGCCGTGTTTGTGTTTGTCGGCGCCATCTTGTTTGGCGTATTCTGAGTCAAGGCGGACGACGAGCGCGCGAACTTCAAACCGACCAATTCGAGCACCGGAGAGAGCGATCTCTCCGGTGTTTTGGTTTTCGAATGCTGCCCTCGCGCAGCGAGGCCATCCGGAATCCAAATGCGGGCCCTGGCTTCTTGCCGCTGGATTCCGGGCTCGCGCTTCCTACGCCACCTTCTCCGCCTGGAGTTTCGGATCGTAATTGAGGATGGGCGCGAGCCAGCGCTCGGCCTCCGCGACGCTCCAGCCCTTGCGGCGGGCGTAATCCTCCACCTGATCGCGCTCGATCTTGCCGATGCCGAAATAGTGACTTTGCGGATGGCTGAAATAAAGGCCGCTCACCGCCGCGCCCGGCCACATGGCGAAGCTCTCGGTGAGCTGTAGCCCGATCTTGTCCGCGGGCAGAAGGCGGAAGATCGTCGCCTTCTCGGTGTGGTCGGGCTGCGCCGGGTAGCCCGGCGCCGGGCGGATGCCTTGATATTTTTCGGCGATCAGGTCCTCGTTGCTCAGCGCTTCGTCCGGCGCATAGCCCCAGAATTCCCGGCGCACGCGCTGGTGCAGGCGCTCCGCGAAAGCCTCCGCAAGGCGATCGGCCAAAGCCTTCACCAGGATGGCGGAGTAGTCGTCGTTCTTCAGCTTGAAGCGTTCGGCGATCTCGTCCTCGCCGACGCCGGCGGTGACGGCGAAGGCGCCGACATAGTCCGGCACGCCCGAGGCGCGCGGCGCGACAAAATCCGAGAGCGCCTCGTTGAAGCGGCCTTCGCGCTTGGTGAGCTGCTGGCGCAGGCTGTGCAGCGTGGCGATCGGCGTCTTCCGCGCCTCGTCGGGATAAAGGAGGATGTCGTCGCCTTCCGCGTTGGCCGGCCAGAAGCCGATCACGCCGCCGGCGCGGAACCATTTCTCCGCGAGGATCTGGTCGAGCATCGCGCGCGCGTCGTTGTAGAGCGAGCGCGCCGCCTCGCCCTGCTTGGCGTCGTCGAGAATGGCTGGGAATTTGCCGCTCAGCTCCCAGGTCTGGAAGAACGGCGTCCAGTCGATGAAATCCACGAGTTCGCGCAGCGGATAATCGTCGAGCACCTTGGTGCCGATGAAGGTAGGCTTCGGCGGCGTGTAATTTTTCCAGTCAAGCTTGAGCGCGTTGGCGCGCGCCGCGGTGAGTGATAGCCGCTGCTTGTCGGCCTGGGCGCGCGCATGCGCCGCGGCGATCTTGGCGTATTCGGCGCGGATGTCGGTGATGTAGTTGCTCTTTGCCTCTTTCGAGAGCAGCGCCTGCGCCACGCCGACGGCGCGGCTGGCGTCATTGACATAGACCGCCTGGCCGCGCGTGTAGTTCGGATGGATCTTCACCGCGGTATGCACGCGGCTGGTCGTCGCCCCGCCGATCAGTAGCGGCAGATCGAAGCCTTGCCGCTCCATCTCGGCGGCGACGTGGCACATCTCGTCGAGCGAGGGCGTGATCAGGCCGGACAGGCCGACGAGATCCGCCTTCACCTCTTTGGCGGTCTCCAGGATCTTCGCCGCCGGCACCATGACTCCGAGGTCGATGACCTCGTAGTTGTTGCATTGGAGCACGACGCCGACGATGTTCTTGCCGATGTCGTGCACGTCGCCTTTCACCGTGGCCATGACGATCTTGCCGGCGGCGCTGGATTGCGCCAGTCCGCTCTTCCTCTTCTCCTCCTCCATGAAGGGAAGGAGATAGGCCACGGCCTGCTTCATCACCCGCGCGGATTTCACCACCTGCGGCAGAAACATTTTTCCCGAGCCAAACAGGTCGCCGACGACATTCATGCCGTCCATCAACGGGCCCTCGATCACGTCGAGCGGCCGCGCCGCCTTTTGCCGCGCCTCCTCGGTGTCGCCTTCGATGAATTCGGTGATGCCGTGCACGAGCGCATGCGAGAGCCGCTGCTCCACCGGCCATGTGCGCCAGGCGAGATCGGCTTCTTTCTGTTCGCGCGTCTGGCCGCGATAACGCTCGGCGAGGGCAAGAAGCCGCTCGGCTGCGTCCTCGCGACGGTTGAGCACGACGTCCTCGACGGCTTCGCGCAATTCCGGCTCGATGTCGTCATAGACGACGATCTGCCCGGCATTGACGATACCCATGTCCATCCCCGCCTTGATGGCGTGGTAGAGGAAGACCGCGTGCATCGCCTCGCGCACCGGCTCGTTGCCGCGGAAGGAGAAGGACAGGTTCGACACGCCGCCGGAGACATGGGCGTGCGGCAGGTTCTGGCGAATCCAGCGCGCCGCCTCGATGTAGTCGATGCCGTAGCTGTTGTGCTCGGGAAGTCCGGTAGCCACCGGGAAGATGTTGGGATCGAAGATGATGTCTTCCGGCGGGAAGCCCACCTGATTGACCAGGATGTCATAGGCGCGCGCGCAGATGTCCTTGCGCCGCTGCAGCGTGTCGGCCTGCCCCTGCTCGTCGAAGGCCATGACCACCACGGCGGCTCCATGCCGGCGCACCACGCGCGCATGCGCGATGAAGGCGGCCTCGCCTTCCTTCAGCGAGATCGAATTCACCACCGCCTTGCCCTGGATGCATTTCAGCCCGGCCTCGATGATGGGAAACTTCGAGGAGTCCACCATGATGGGCACGCGCGAGATATCCGGCTCCGCGGCGACCAGATGCAGGAAGGTCGTCATCGCCTGTTCGGAATCGAGCAGCCCCTCGTCCATATTGACGTCGATTACCTGGGCGCCGTTCGCCACCTGCTCGCGCGCGACATCGAGCGCGGCGGCATAGTTGCCGTTGGTGATCAGCTTGCGGAAGCGCGCCGAGCCGGTGATGTTGGTGCGCTCGCCCACGTTGACGAAAGGGATTTCCGGCGTGAGCGTGAAGGGCTCCAGTCCGGACAAACGAAGAAGCCGCGGCACTTCCGGAATCTTGCGCGGCGCTTTGCCGGCTACGGCCTTGGCGATGGCACCGATATGCGCCGGCGTGGTGCCGCAGCAGCCGCCGACGATGTTGACCAGCCCCGAGGCGGCGAATTCACCGAGCAGGCGCGACATGGTTTCCGGCGTCTCGTCGTAATGGCCGAATTCGTTGGGCAGCCCGGCATTGGGATAGGCGCAGATGAGCGTATCGGCGACGCGGCCGAGTTCGTCGATATGCGCGCGCATCTCCTTGGCGCCAAGCGCGCAGTTGAGCCCGATCGAGAGCGGCTGCGCATGACGCACGGAATTCCAGAAGGCCTCCGGTGTCTGCCCCGACAACAGCCGGCCGGAAAGGTCGGTGATGGTGCCGGAGATCATCAGCGGCACATGGATGCCGCGCGCTTCGAGGATCTCCTCGATGGCATAGATCGCCGCCTTGGCGTTGAGCGTGTCGAAGATGGTCTCGATCAGCAGCAGGTCGACCCCGCCGTCGAGCAGGCCTTTCACCTGTTCGCCGTAAGCCTCGCGCAATTCGTCGAAGGTGATGGCGCGGAAGCCGGGGTTGCTCACGTCCGGCGAGATCGAGGCGGTCCGGTTGGTCGGGCCGATGGCGCCGGCGACAAAGCGCGGCCTGCCGTCCCCCGCCTCGGCAAGCGCCGCGGCTTCCTTGGCGAGCTTGGCGCCCTGCACGTTCAGCTCGTAGACGAGCGCCTCCATGCCGTAGTCGGCCTGGGCGATGCGCGTCGAGGAAAAGGTGTTGGTCTCGACGATGTCGGCGCCGGCACGGAAATAAGCCAGATGGATGTCGCGGATCGCCTGCGGCTGACTGAGAATCAACAGATCGTTGTTGCCGCGCACGTCGCGCTGCCAGTCGGCAAAGCGGGCGCCGCGGTAGCCGGCCTCGTCAAGGCGAAGCGCCTGGATCATCGTCCCCATGGCGCCGTCGAGCACCAGAATGCGCTCCGCCGCGGCGCGGCGGATCGCGGATTCGACTTTTGACTTTTCTTTGGCCGCTGACATTGCCGCGTACTCAGACAGACTCCCTCTCCCCCTGGGGGAGAGGGTTGGGGTCAGGGGGTTCGGGACTGTGTTGCTTTGCGGTGCTGAGTATCGTCTCAAGCACGCCATCTAGATTGTTCAGCACATCGTTGTTCCAGAAGCGGAGGACAAGATAGCCCAACTCCTCAAGCCTCTTCGCTCTCGCCGTGTCAGCTTCAGCATGCACTCCATGTTGACCGCCATCCAGTTCCACGATCAGGCGCGCATCTGAGCAGCAGAAGTCCATAACGTATTGGTAGAACGGCACCTGCCGCTTGAACTTCGATCCTTCCAAGCGGCGGTCGCGCAGCCGGAACCAGAGCAATCGCTCGGCATCTGTTTGACTGCGGCGAAATCTTTTTGCGGCGGCGAGGTTGTGCGTCATGACACCGTGCCCCGAGTGGCCGCCGGAACCCCCTCATCCCTGCCCTCTTCCCGCTGGGGAGAGGGAGAAGGTTGTGCTTGCTGCACCGGCCGCAGGCCCAGCAGATGACATATCGCGTAGACGAGATCGGCCCGGTTCATGGTGTAGAAATGGAAATTCGTCACGCCGCGATCAACGAGATCGATCACCTGCTCGGCGGCCACTGCGGCGGCGATCAGCTTGCGCGTCGCCGCATCCTCCTCCAGCGCCTCGAAGCGCTGGGCGAGCCAGGACGGCACCGAAGCGCCGCAGCGGGCGGCGAAATTCCGCGTCTGCACGAAATTCTGCACCGGCAGGATGCCGGGAACGATCGGGACGTTTATGCCGCGCGCGCGCACGCGGTCGACGTAGCGGAAATAAAGATCGTTCTCGAAGAAGAACTGCGTGATGGCGCGGCTCGCCCCGGCGTCCACCTTGGCCTTGAGCATGTCGATGTCGGCTTCCACGGTCGGGCTGTCGGGATGCTTCTCCGGATAGGCCGACACCGAGACTTCGACGTCCGGCACGAGACGCTTGATGCCGCGGACGAGATCGGCGGCATTCACATAGCCGCCGGGAAAGGGCGCGTAGCGCTCGCCGACGCCGCCAGGGGGATCGCCGCGCAGCGCCACGATATGCCGCACGCCGGAGGCATGATAGTCGCGGATCACCTGATCCACCTCCGCCCGCGTGGCGCCGACGCAGGTCAGGTGCGCGGCGGGCGTCAGGCGCGTTTGGTCGAGAATGCGCTTCACCGTCGCATGCGTGCGCTCGCGCGTGGTGCCGCCCGCCCCATAGGTGACGGAGACAAAATCGGGAGCGAGCGGCGCCAGACGCGTGATCGCCTCCCACAGCGTCTTTTCCATCTCTTCCGTTTTCGGCGGAAAAAACTCGAAGGAGACGCCGATCCGGCGGGCGCCATGGGTATCTTCGCGGCTTGCCCTCATGGCGACAACTTTCGTGTCCCGGATGCGGCGCAGCCTGCAACGGTGCGCCGCTGATCCGGAACCCAGCTAAATCGCGGAAGCGGATGGGTCCCGGGTCTGCGTTGCACCACTTCGCGCTGCAATGCGCCCGTGACATGGTTTTGATGCGCCGCCATCACGCCACCTCGCGGCTGGAGGTGACGGTGATGCGCGGATCGCGCGCGAGCCACAGCGAAACGGCGATCTTTCCTTCCGAATCCGGCTCCGGCTTCAAAGTGCGCTGAAGCACCGGCTCGAGCCCGGCCGCCTCGGTCCATTGCGCCACTGTCTCGGGCGCGAAGCCGAGGCGGCGGTGCGCATGCTGCTCGCGCAGGAATTCGAGGTCGTGCGGGGCGAAATCGACGATCAGCAAGCGGCCGCCCGGGCGCAGCACGCGCGCCGCCTCGCGGATGGCGCGGGCGCCGTCATCGAGGAAATGCAGAACCTGATGGATGATGACGAGGTCGAAGGAATTCCTCGGCAGCGCCAGGTCGTAGATGTCGCCCTGGCGCACGGTGCAATGCCGCAAGCCGGCACGGTCGAGCCGCGCGCGCGCCAGCGCCAGCATGTCGAGGGAAAGATCGAGCCCGAGCCCCCGCTCGATCTGCGGGCCGAGGAGCTCCAGCATGCGCCCGGTGCCGGTGCCAAGATCGAGCAGCGCCCCCACCGGCCGGTCGGCCAGCGCGCCGAGGATCGCCTTCTCCACCTCGGCATCGGCAACATGCAGCTTGCGGATGCGGTCCCATTCCGCGGCGTGGCGGCGGAAATAGCTTTGCGCCGCCGCCGCGCGCGCCGCGCGCACGGCGGCGAGCTTCTCGCGGTCGCGGGCGATCACCGGATCGCGCGGCGAGAGCCGGCCGATCAGTTCGCGCAGCGCCTGCGCGCCCGCCTCGCCTTCGGCGAAGCGGAAGAAAGCCCATGAGCCTTCGCGGAAGCGTTCGACCAGCCCGGCTTCGCTCAGGAGCTTGAGATGGCGGGAAATGCGCGGCTGCGACTGGCGCAGGATTTCGGTAAGGTCGGAAACGGTCAGCTCGGCCTCGGCCAAAAGCGCAAGAATGCGCAGGCGCGTGGTTTCGCCCGCGGCTTTGAGCGCCGTGTTCAGGGTGGCAAACGGCAATTCGGCGGTTTCGGCCATCGCCCAACTCATCATAATAATCCGGCCCGAACGCCTGGGCCTCATATAAAGATATCTTTATACGCTTAAACGGTATAAATCAAGTTGCCTCAGGAGACCCTCATGGCCGACGATCCTTTCGGCATCCGCCCGGGCGAAGTGGCGGCCGAGCTTCCGGCGAAGCCCGATGCTTCGCTCTACTTCATCGGCTGCATCCGGACCCCGTGGACCCGGCGCGAGGACTGCCCGAAGAATGCGCGGCAGTCCGATGCCGAATGCCGCATCGAGGTGGATCCGCGCTGGGCGCCGGCGCTCAAGGACCTGGAGACCTGCTCCCACGTCATCGTGCTCTATTGGATGGACAAGGCGCGGCGCGATCTCGTCATCCAGGTGCCGCATCATTACGGTGAAGCACGCGGCACCTTTGCCTTGCGCTCGCCGGCGCGGCCGAACCCGATCGCGCTGAGCGTCGTGGCGTTGCGCGGCGTGGAAGGCGGCACTCTGCGCGTGCGCGGCCTCGATTGCCTCGACGGCACGCCGCTCATCGATATCAAGCCGTATTTCGCCTCGACGGATTCCGTGCCGGATGCGGTCACCGGCTGGCACGCGCAGCAGAAGATATAACAGGTCGCTAAACCCCTGACCGCTTCTTGCTCCTGCGGCCATCCAAGGCGCCGGACGCCGCGGCGCGCAGGTAGCGGCGGAAGCTCGGGCATTCCATGTGACTGCGCGCCGGACAGGCGGCGGCATGGCGCAGCCCGTCGCGCATGAAGGCGAGCCGGCGGATGGTGCGGTCGAGCTGCGCCGCCTTCTCCGCGAGCATCGGCCGGTCGATGCGCGGGCGGCCGTCCGGCGCGAACATGCGCGCAATCTCCCCGAGCGAGAAGCCGGCGGCGCGGCCGAGCGCAATCAGCGCCAGGCGCTCGAGCACCGCGGCATCGAACAGCCGGCGCAACCCGCGGCGGCCGATCGAAGCGATCAGCTTCTTCTCTTCGTAGAAGCGCAGCGTCGAAGCCGGCACACCGGACCGGCGCGCCACCTCGCTGATGTCGAAAGCCCTCATGCCCTTGACCTCAAGTTGACTTGAAGTGGCACAGTGCCGCCTTCCGCCGCGCGAAGCAAGCGCGGAGCATCGATCCAGCCAGGAGGCGGCGCATGTCAGAGGTGATGAATTATCTGTTGGCGGCGGTTTTGATCGGCGGCGGAGCCACCGCCTTGCTGGATGTCTGGACGATCGTTCGCAAGAGGCTCTTCGGCATTCCGCTGGTGAATTACGGCCTTCTTGGCCGCTGGCTCGCGTTCATGCCGCGGGGACGCTTTTGCCATCGTCCGATCGCCGCCACGCCGCCCGTCGCGGGCGAGAGCCTGATCGGCTGGACCGCGCATTATCTGATCGGTATCGCCTTCGCCGGGCTGCTGCTCGTCATCTGGAGCCTCGACTGGGCCCGGCATCCGACGCCCGGTCCGGCGCTGATGATCGGGCTCGGCAGTGTGGCCGCTCCCTTTCTCTTGATGCAGCCCGGCATGGGCGCCGGCATCGCCGCGTCGCGCACGCCCCGGCCCGGCGCCGCGCGCCTGCAAAGCATCGTCACCCATGCCGTCTTCGGCCTCGGGCTTTACGCCGCAGGCTGGATCACAAGTTTGTTGAGCTGGTTCTGAGCGCGCCCCGCCGGCCCTGAAAAGCAAGAAGCCCGGCGTGAGCCGGGTGCAGGAAGAAGACGCGTCGCTTTCTGCTGCGCAAAAGCGGCGCGAAAATCCGTTAGCCCTAATTCATTGCTGCCGGATTTGTTCCGCATTGCGCGGGATTTACCGCAAATTACCGGGCGGAACCTTGCAACCCCTTTGGCTTTGTTTCGTACGACTTCGGTTTTCGAAAGAGGGGTGTCATGCGCCTTTCCTTCATTTGCTTGCGCCTCGCGGGCGCGCTGCTCGCCGCCGGCGCTGCCTTGACCGTGCCGGCCGCGGCGCAGTCGCTCGCCTATGGCGAGGCGCCGCCGTTTCCAGTAGCCCTGTTTCCGCCGATGATGCCGCAGCAGGACACGTTGCAGCAGCAGTTGCAGGCGCCGGATCACCAATTCGATCGGTCGGCTATTCCGGAAACGGATAAATCGGCCGAAGTGCCGGAACGCCTGCGGCGGCGCGTCGTGGATTATCCCACGCACGAGCCGGCGGGCACCATCATCGTCGATACGCCGAACACCTATCTCTATTACGTGCTCGGCGGCGGCAAGGCGATGCGCTACGGCATCGGCGTCGGCCGCGAAGGCTTCACCTGGTCCGGCGTCAAGAGCGTCGAGCGCAAGACGGAATGGCCCGATTGGGTGCCGCCGCCGGAGATGATCGCACGCCAGCCTTATCTGCCGCGCTGGATGGCCGGCGGGCCGGGCAATCCGCTCGGCGCGCGGGCGCTCTATGTTGCCGGCACGCAGTATCGCATCCACGGCACCAACGATCCCTCGAGCATCGGCAAACACGTCTCCAGCGGCTGCATCCGCATGCTCAACGAGGACGTGGAAGACCTTTATCGACGCGCCGCCGTCGGCGCCAAAGTCGTGGTGCTGCCGGCCAATGCGCGCAGCACGCCGGCTGTCGCCAAGCAGCGGACCGCGCCGGTCGCGGCGGTGCGGGTGGGACGCGCGCCCTCCGCGGCGCCGACGACCAGCGGCTTCGGCGGCATATATTGACCTTTCTCGTCATTCGGGGACGGCGCTGTAGCGCCGGACCCGGAATCCAGACGAGCGCTTGCACCTTGCCGCCGGATTCCGGGTTCTCTGGCGTCGCCCGCGCTTCCGAACGACGCTTTGCAATTGCGCGTCGCAGCAAGCCGCCAAGAAATATATAACGCCGTCACGAAGGCTTGGGGGAAACTCATGCATATCGCGGTGATGGCGGCCGGGGCGGTCGGCGGCTATTTCGGCGCGCGGCTCTCCGCCGCCGGCCATGACGTGCACTTCATCGCGCGCGGCGCACAGCTTGCCGCTCTGCGCAAGGACGGGCTGCGCGTCGACAGCCCGCTCGGCCATCTGCATCTGAAGCAGGTCGCGGCAACCGACAATCCACGCGACGTCGGTGCCGTCGACATCGTGCTTTTCGCCGTGAAACTGTGGGACACCGAAACTGCCGCCAAGGCGGCGAAGCCGCTTGTCGGATCCCACACGCGCGTGATCACGCTGCAAAACGGCGTCGACAGCGTCGAGCGCATCGCGCCCATCGTGGGCAAGGAACATGTGATTGGCGGCGTCTCCTACATTTCCAGCGTCATCGCCTCGCCGGGAGTGATCAGCCACACGAGTCCCTTCGCGCGCATTCTCTGCGGCCACGCGGACCGGCGCGCCGACCCCGCCCTTTCCGCCTTCGTGCAAGCGGCCCAGCAGGCCGGCGTCGACGCCGCGCTGTCGGACGACATCGAGCGCGAGCGCTGGCAAAAATTCGTGTTTCTGGTCGGGCTCTCCGGCGCCACCGGAGCGACGCGGATGGCGCTCGGCCCGATCCTCGCCGATCCCGATACGCGCGCCTTCTTTCGCAAACTCATGGAGGAGGTCATCGCCGTTGCCCGCGCCAAGGGCATCGACTTGCCGCCGGACTATCTCGCCGATCGCATGAAATTCGCCGATGCGGCGCCCCCGGCGATGAAAGCGTCGCTGCTGCACGATTTGGAGCGCGGCAACCGCCTGGAGGTCGATTGGCTGTCGGGGAAAGTGGCGGCGCTCGGCCGCGAGCTCGGGGTGCCGGCGCCCGCCAATGAGGCCGTCTACGCGGTGCTCAAGTTGCACCGCTTGGGGGGCTCATGATTTCGCGCCCTGGATCCGGATTCCGTCAACAATTTGGCGGATTAAAGCCGCTCTGCCCTGTCTTTGCTGCTGGCTTAGCAATGAAGCGCCCATTACCATCGAGCGCCGATTCCGCGGGGAGACCGCAGCCCAATGCGTAAGATCATCGCAGGCGCTGTCGTCGTCGTATTATCCTTTTTCGCCACGTTATGGGCGACCGGATCGCTTACCCCGACCTCGACGGTGGCGCAGCCGAAACTCGAACAGTCGCCGCCGCTGCCGCCGGTGACGCGCACCTCGATCATCGTCGCGCCGACCTCCATTTCGCTCGCGGCGATCCGCGACGCGCTGGAAGCGCAAACCCCGCGCAATTTCTCCAACCAAACGGCCAGCCCGGCGAGCGATTTCCTCAGCAAGAACGAGATCGGCCTTTCCATGGCGCGGGGCCCTATCACGGTCGGCGGCCGCGCCGATGGCTTGCTGCTCAAAGTGCCGGTCAACGGAACGCTGCGCGTCGCCGGCAAGCTTGCCGAGCAAGCGGGCAAGCTCACCGGCGCCATCGGCAATCTCATCAATCAATCGGTCGGCCAGCAGGCGGCGACCTTGACCAATGCGGCGCTCGACCAGAAAGCGGACATGCGCGGCGACGTCGCCATCACCGCGCGGCCGCAACTCACGCCGCAATGGCGGCTCGAGCCCAATCTGTCGGCTCAAGTCACTCTCGACAATAATTCGGTCTCGGTCTCCGGCGTCAAGGTCAGCGTCGCCAAGGAAGCGAAGCCGCTCGTCGACAACGTCGTCGACCACGAGATCAAGGGCCTCGATGCCCGGCTGCGCGACAATGCCTTTCTTGAAAACCTGGCGCGGGCGCAGTGGCAGAAGATGTGCCGCTCGGTGCCCCTCGGCGGCGGCAATTCCGGCCTGCCGGCGCTATGGCTGGAACTGCGGCCGGTCCGCGCCTTCGCCGCGCAGCCGCAGATCGAGCCGCGCAATCTCATTATTACTATGGGCGTCCAGGCGGAGACGCGCATCGTCGACAAGGCGACGACGCCCACCTGCCCTTTCCCGGCGGAATTGCAGATCGCGCCGCAACCAGCCCCGGCGCAGATGCGCAGCGTGATCGCCGTGCCCATCGATCTGCCATTGGCCTCGGTGAGCGGCCTGCTCGAAGCGCAGCTCAAGGGCCATCATTTTCCTGCAAGCGACGGCAGCCCCGTGGACATCCAGGTGCTGCATGCTTCACTGGCGGCGTCGGGCGACCGGCTGTTGATCGCGCTTCGGGTCAAGGCGAGCGAGACGAAAAGCTGGTTCGGCCTCGGCGCCGAGGGGAATGTCTATGTCTGGGGCCGCCCGGAGCTCGATGCCGCCAAACAAATCATACGCTTCAAGGACGTTGCGCTGAGCGTGGAGTCGGAGGCGGCGTTCGGCCTGATCGGAGCCGCGGCGCGCGCGGCCCTGCCTTATCTTCGCGACTCGCTGACCGGCAACGCGGCGCTCGATCTCAAGCCGATCCTCGCCGACGCGCGGCAGAAGATCGGTGCCGCGCTCGCCGACTTTCGCCAGGACAACGGCAGCGTGCGCGTCGATGCGGTGATCCAGGATTTACGGCTTACCGGGATCGAGTTTGATTCAAAGACGTTGCGCCTCGTCACCGAGGCGACCGGAACCGTGCGCGGACAGGTCAACAAGCTCGCAGGATTGTAATTGCCGCCACCGGGCGTTATCCCCATCCGCAACGGGAACTCATCTCTGACAAAATCAATTAGCTATTCCGACAATCCCCGCTCGCCGTCGGGAGCCTGACGCTTTGCTCCGTATTATGACCTATAACGTGCATGGCTGCCGCGGCCGCGACCGGCAATACGCACCGCAGCGCATCGCTGAAGTGATTGCCTCGGCAGAGCCCGACATCGTCGCCTTGCAGGAACTCGATGTCGGTCGCGCGCGAAGCGGCGGCATCGACCAGGCGGAAACCATCGCCTTGGCGCTTGGCATGCGAGCGCAATTCCACCCGGCCATGCAGGTTATGGAGGAGCTTTACGGTGATGCCATTCTCACCGCGCTGCCGAGCCATCTGATGAAAACCGGAGCGCTGCCGAAGCTGCGCGGCGTCGGCCGCTATGAGCCTCGCGGCGCATTGTGGGCTTCCGTTTCGGTCGGCGGTTCGCAGCTCCAGGTCATCAACACGCATCTCGGGCTGCGTTCACGCGAGCAGCGGCGGCAGATCGATACCCTGCTCGGTCCCGATTGGCTCGGCCATCCCGAGTGCGGCGAGGCCGTCGTCCTGCTCGGCGACTTCAACGCGCCGCCGCGCTCGCCGAGTTACCGGCGCTTGAGCGCGCGGCTCACCGACGCGCAGCGCCGCCGCCGGGGCCGCGGGCAGCCGACCTTTCCTTCGCGCTTTCCGACGCTGCGCATCGATTATGCCTTTGTCGGCGCCGCCATCCACGTTGCCGAGGTCAGCACCATCCGGACTCCGCTGGCGCGCATCGCTTCCGATCATCTGCCGGTTGTCGTCGATATCGAAATCGATTCTGCGGTCAGCTTAACGCGGGCGGCGCAGTGATAGCGCCGAGGCAGCGCAGCGGAGGCCACCGGTTCTGGTTGATGCGCGCGCTGGCGCTGGCGGTAACATTGGCCGCGGTCATTCTGCTTTACCGCACCGTGAGTCAGTTCAGCCCGCGCGAAATCTACAGTTGGGTCCGCCAAATCCCCCCGCGTCATTTGCTTCTCGCCGGAATTTACGCCGCCGGCAGCTACCTTTCGCTGACTTTATTCGACTGGCTGGGGCTGCGCTATGCCGGCAAACCCCTCGCCTACCGGCGCGCGGCCTTGGCCTCGTTCTGCAGCCTCTCGATCAGCCACAGCATCGGCGTCGCCGCTCTGAGCAGCGCGCCGCTGCGTTACCGTTTCTATTCCCGCTGGGGGCTGAACGCAGGCGACGTGGCGAAGGTCGTGCTGTTTTCCGGCACGACCGTCGCTCTCGGGCTGATGACGCTGGGCGGCCTCGCCCTGTTGCTGCACGCCGATCTCGGCGCCCTGCTCACCGGCTTGACGCTGCCGGCCGCGCGCGCCGCCGGCATTGTTTGTCTCGCCTTGTCGGCAGGCTACGTGGCGCTGGCCGCCGCATGGCGGCAGCCGATCGCGATCCGCAGGTGGCCGCTGCGGATGCCGGAACCGAAGATCGCCGCGGCGCAGATCCTCGTCGGTTCGGTCAATTACGTATTCGTCAGCGCGTGCCTGCATCAGACCATGAGCGGCATCGTCGAGGTGCCCTACGTCTCCGTGGCGGCCGTCTTCGTGTTGGCCAATTCGCTGGCGTTGATTCTGCACGTGCCGGGCGGGGTCGGCGTCATCGAAGGCGTGGTGACCTTTTTGTTGCCCGCCGGCGGCGTCATCGGCGCGGTGCTGATGTTCCGCTTCATCTATTTTCTGATTCCGCTCGCGATCGGCACCGTCGTTTTTGCGGGTGCCGAATGGCGCTTCCGCCACCAGCGCCGCCGCACATAGGCGTCCTTTACGGCCAAAGCCCGGGAAATGGCCGGCTGCGGTCGAGCAGCCAGGTGCCGAAGACTTGGCCGCCGCGGGGCGAGGTGAGCGGCGGCACCGGCTCAAGTCCGCGCGGATTGTGATGCAGCCGCGCGATCGCGCGCAGCAGCGAATCATCGGCCGCCACGGCATCGCGCAGCACCTGCGGCGCCACGCCGATATGCTCGGCGAGCAGCGTATCGCGCAGCCCGGCGATGATACGGCGGGTTTTTTCGTCTCCCGCTTCGACGGTGAGATCGAATTCGCTGTCGAGCCCGATGGAGCGGTTGTTGAGATTGGACGAACCGATACGCAGCAGGTCGTCGTCAACGATGACGACCTTGGAATGCACGGCGACCGGACCGCCCTGCACCACCGGGCAAAAGAC
>Ga0070741_10010541_pt1 | contig 17414 bp, 15 predicted proteins | sample Coa_R1_4_FD_66440 | JGI IMG/M metagenome (GOLD analysis project Ga0070741, IMG submission 66440) | Surface soil microbial communities from Centralia Pennsylvania, which are recovering from an underground coalmine fire - Coalmine... | ecosystem: Environmental > Terrestrial > Soil > Unclassified ...
TGGAGCTATCACAACGATTACAATCCGGCGACGCGCCAGAAGATGCAGCACGTCGATCTGGAGCAGCGGTTCAAAGATATCGGAATCGAAGTGGAGCTTGGCTTCGACGCCGCGCAAACGGCTCGCGAGGCCCAGCGCTGCCTGAACTGTGACATCCAGACCGCGTTTTATCCCGGCCGCTGCATCGAATGCGATGCCTGCATCGATGTGTGCCCGCTGTTGTGCCTGACCATGCTGCCCGATGCGGAAGAAGAATCGCTCCGCCAGCGGCTCTCCGCGCCGGCCGCCAATTTGGATCAGGCCCTCTACGCGTCCGCTCCCCTGCCCCAGACCAAGCGGCTCATGCTGAAAGATGAAGATCTGTGCGTCCACTGCGGACTTTGCGCGGAACGCTGTCCGACTTCGGCGTGGGATATGCAGAAATTTGAGCTCGAGATCCCCTACGCGGCCAAGCCGCTAAACGAAACCTCATGCGTACCGGCGTAAGCATCGAAACCAAAGTCAACGACTTCGCATTCAAACTTGCCAACGTGAACGGGACCGGGTCGGCCAGCGCCAACGGTCTGATCATGCAGGCGATCTTTCGCATGGGGATTCCCGTCTCCGGCAAGAACCTTTTTCCCTCAAATATTCAGGGACTGCCCACGTGGTATGAGATCCGCGTCAACAAGGACGGCTACACCGCGCGCGCGCTCGATTACGACCTGATCGTCGCCATGAACGGCCAAACCTACGACCGCGACGTTCGCGAGGTCCGCCAGGGCGGATACCTCATGTACGATTCGACGTGGCCGATGGACCCGGTGCTCCATCGCGCCGACATCACGTACCTCGGCGTGCCGCTATCGCAGATGTGTAATGAGGCGTTCCGCGACCCGCGCGAACGCGTCCTCATGAAGAATATTGCGTACGCCGGAGCGCTGATCGCGGCGCTCCACATCGACATGGATGTGGTCGCGCACCTTCTGGATGAGAAGTTCGCGGCGAAAAAAGCGCTTCGCGAGTCCAACCACAAAGCGTTGCACCTCGGCTTCGATTACGCGCAGGAACACTTCGAGCCGCTTCCGTTTCGTCTGGAGAAAATGGACGCCAACGGGGACAAGATTCTTATCGACGGCAACACGGCCACCGCGCTCGGATGCTTGTATGCGGGGGCGACGGTCGCCGCGTGGTATCCCATCACGCCATCGACCTCCGCCATGGACGCTTTCAAGGAATTCTGCGAGGAGTACCGGAAAGATCCGGAGACGGGCAAGAACAATTACCTGATCCTGCAGGCGGAAGACGAGCTGTCCGCGATCGGCATGGTGATCGGCGCCTCGTGGGCCGGCGCGCGCGCGTTCACCTCCACCGCCGGTCCCGGCATCTCGCTGATGAACGAATTGCTGGGCTTGGCCTACTATGCCGAAATTCCGGCGGTCGTGATCGATGTGCAGCGTGTCGGACCTTCTACCGGCATGCCCACGCGCACGCAGCAGGGTGACATCCTCGAGTGCGCGTACGCGTCGCACGGCGATACCAAACACATTGTGCTCTTCCCGGCGAATCCCGCCGAGTGTTTCGAATTGGCCCCGAAAGCCTTCGATCTCGCCGAGCGGTTCCAGACGCCGGTCTTTTTTTTGACCGATCTCGATATTGGCATGAACGATTGGGTGGTTCCACGCCTCACTTGGGACGATTCCTACAAGCCCGACCGCGGCCGCGTGCTGGGCGCCGAAGAGATCGAAAAGCTGGAACGGTTCCTGCGGTATACGAACGAGGACGAAAATCATGTGGCCCCGCGCACGCTGCCGGGCGTCGATCCGAAAGCTGCTTATTTCACGCGCGGCTCCGGACACGCCAAGACCGGCGCGTACACGGAGATCCCGGACGAGTATCGGGAGGTTGTCGATCGCCTGGCGCGCAAACATCACGCCGCGGCACGCTTGGTACCGGAACCGATTGTTATCCGGCGGCCCGGGGCGGCGATTGGTGTCATTACGCTGGGCGGCTGCGATGCAGCAGTCCGCGAAGCCATTGATCTGCTTTCCGCTCGCGGCATCCCCACCGATTTCCTGCGCGTTCGCGGCTTCCCGTTCAACGAAACGGTGGAGACATTCCTGAACGAGCACGAAATCTGTTACGTGGTCGAGCAGAACCGCGACGCCCAGCTCCGTTCGTTGTTGACGCTCGAAACCAGCGTCCCGAAAGAAAAGCTGCGATCCGTGCTGATCTACGGCGGGTTCCCCCTCAGCGCCAAGCATGTGATCGAGGCGATTACCAGCCAGATGGGAGAGCCGAGCCTTGCCGTCCATCAATAAACCCGTCGCCGTTCATCCCAGCCTCAAACGCAATGAGCTTGGGCTGACCGTCCGCGATTACGAAGGCACCATGTCGACTCTGTGCGCGGGATGCGGCCACGATTCCATCACTGCCGCGCTAATCCGCGCCATCTGGGAACTGTCGCTGCCGCCGCACATGATCGCCAAGCTGAGCGGGATCGGCTGCTCGTCCAAGACACCGGCCTACTTCGTGAACGGCGCACATGGCTTCAACTCGGCGCACGGCCGCATGGCGCCGATTGCTACCGGCGCCAACGCCGCCAACCGCGAGCTCACCTATATCGGTATTTCCGGCGACGGCGATTCGCTCTCGATCGGCCTCGGCCACATGTGCCACGCCATTCGGCGCAATCTAAAAATCCTGTATGTGATCGAAAACAACGGCGTGTACGGCCTCACCAAAGGCCAGTTCTCAGCCTCGGCGGACGTCGGCTCCAGGAGCAAGCGAAAGGAGCCGAACCGCATGGCCCCAATCGATCCGGTTTCGCTCGGCCTGAGCCTCGGCGCAACCTTCATCGCGCGCAGCTTCTCCGGCGATAAAGAGCAGCTCGTCCCGATTCTGAAGGCCGCCATGACGCATCGCGGCTTTGCGCTGGTGGATGTGCTCTCCCCTTGCGTGACCTTCAACGATCACGAAGGTTCGACCAAGAGCTACATGCACGTGCGGCAGCAAGCACGAGCCGCGACCGAAACCGATTTCGTGCAGCCGGCGGCTGAAATTCTAGCTTCGATCGGCCAAAATGGGGCGGTCAACGTCACGATGCACGACGGCAGCGTGGTCGCATTCAAAGGCGTGCCGCCGGATTACGATCCAACGGATCGCGAGAAGGTCTTCGGCTTCATGCAGGAACGCCAAAGCAAAGGCGAGATCGTCACCGGTCTGCTCTATATTGACGAGTCGGTACCTGATTTGCATGAGATGAACGAGACACCGGCCACCGCGTTGATCAAAGTGCCGTACGAGAAGCTGTGCCCCGGCTCCGCGGCGCTCGATAAGCTGCAGGAAGACTTCCGATAAGGCACGCTGTCAGGCGGCTTTACGCCTTCCTTAACCAAGGTGGTGAGCGCGGTCAGCGCCACAGCCGCTCGCTCGCCAGACGCGCCCCTTCTGCCATAGCTTCGAATTTCGCCCACATCACCGTCGGATGGACTTCCGGGTGATAGGTGGCCTGGGAAGAAAACCCACAGTCTGTTCCAGCGATGACATTCTCGCGTCCCACACGCTCCGCATAGCGGATAATCCGCTCGGCGATCAGTTCGGGATGCTCCACGATATTGCTGGCGTGCGTGATCACTCCCGGGATGAGCACTTTGCCTACGGGCAACTTCACCTGCTCCCAAACATGATATTCATGCTCGTGCCGCGCGTTGGCCGCCTCAAACGAATAGGCGCCTGCATTGATCTTGAGCATGACCCCGACGATGTCGCTCAGTGGCGCATCGTGCACGCGCGGCCCTTCGTTAATGCCATAGCAGGTGTGGAACCGGATCTTCTCGGCGGGGATTCCGGCCAGAGCGTGATTGAGCGCTTCCACCCACATCTCCGCGGATTTGCGCCGCTCGGCCCGGCTCACGGAAGGCCGGCTGAAAATCTCGGTGAGGAACGGGTCATCGATCTGAAGGATGAACCCGCCATCCACAATCGCGCGGTACTCGTTCCGCATCGCTGCGCCGACCGCTTCGAAATACTTCTGCTCGGTCTTGTAGTATTCATTGAAGCCGACGCCGCTGGGCGCCACCGAAGGCAGGAAGGCGTCCACCGGATGAGCCCCGGCCAGCGCCGCTTTCAGGTTCTGAATGTCGCGGGCCACCGCCGCCTCGCCCCGATACCGGACCGGGCCGGTGCAGACCAGCGGAATAATCGGCATCACCGCCGCCCCCGTCATGGCACGCCCCATGTACTCGGCATAGTATTCCGGAAACGCGTCAGTCTCGGCCGTGAAACGCGGGAACCGCGCCTCCGGCCGCGGCTCAAACCCTTCGAGACGCTCGCGGACGTAGGCAAAGAATCCGAGCTTTCCCTGTTCTCCATCGGTGGGTATATCGATGCCAGTCGCCAGTTGTCGCTTGACGATCTCCGCCACGGCCGCGCGCACCCGCCCAGCATAGGCCTGCTCGTCGTAGGCTGCCCCTTGGGCCTTGGCCTTCATCAGATCGAGCAAATCCTTCGGCCGCGGCAAGCTGCCGCAGTGCGTAGTCAAGATCCGTTCCGTGCTTCGATTCATGTCCTGCCAGTGTACTTCAGGAACGGGGTTGGCATCTGTTGGTCGTCGGAGCTGGTGTGGCGTTTCCAAATCTTTTCACTCGCGCGCGGAGTCGCCAAGAATCATCGGAAGCCGGACCAGCGGTCCGGCGCGCACGAACGATTGCGCGTGTGCGGCGGCATTCCCGCCTTTGGGATCGGGTCATCCCGTCGGCGGGGCAGTTGGGAGTTATTTACACTGTTCGTCAATGGCTTTTGTGATCGAAGGTACTGGCACGCATCGTTCAATCATTGACGAACAGCAACGCTGCGCATAAGATCAGAACCAGTCATGGTTAGCTCACGGTCGGGAATTATTTGTGCGATGTGCTTTCTCGTATGTATCACTGCGAAAGCTAATACGACGCAATGGAATGGCTTGGGCGGTTGGTTTTCGAACGAACCGGCGGTCGGGAAGAATGCTGACGGCCGTCTGGAGGCCTTCGTCCGCGGGGGCGATAACGCATTGTGGCACAGGTCTCAAGTTACTCCAGGCAGCGGCGTCTGGTCTTCATGGACCAGCTTGGGCGGCGTACTCATTAGTAACCCAGCCGTTGGTACTAATACAGACGGCACCTTAGATGTATTTGTCTTAGGTACAGACAATGGGATCTGGCACAATCGGCAAACCACCGCCGGTAGCAGCTACTGGTCCGGTTGGAGTGGGTTAGGAGGCCAAGGCAAAGACGACCCGGCGGTGGGTGTAAACGCCGACGGTCGCCTGGAAGTTTTTGTCCACACAACATACGGCTCCCTTTGGCATGTCTGGGAGCTTTCTCCTAGTGGAAATTGGGCTGCCGGAGACGAGATTGTAGGTTCGGTGGATCGTGCGCCCTCGGTTGCGCGGAATGCGGATGGGCGGTTGATACTTTTCGTCGGCGATTCCGATGGCAAGTTCTGGTGGACCATACAGAATTCCGCCGGCGTGGACTCCTGGTCTCCTTGGTGGTGTCTCTTAGGTGGCACCGTCAGCGCTCCCGTGATCGGCACGAATTCCGACGGCCGGCTCCAGCTATTTGCCGTCCAGCCTGACGGTTCAGTCTGGACCTCATCACAGACGGCACCCGGAAGCTACTCCTGGACGGATTGGAGTTCGCTCGGAGGTGTAGTGTCCGGCAACCCGGGAGTGGCAAGGAATGTGGACGGACGGCTCGAACTTTTCGTCCGCGGAAGCGACAATGGCCTGTATCACAACTGGCAGACCAGCGCAGGAGGCGCCTGGTCGGGTTGGAGTGGTCTTGGCGGTACTTTAATTGATAGCCCTATGGCCGCTGCAGACGCGTATAACCAGTTACAGGCATTTGTCGGCGGCACTGGCAACAGCCTTTGGTACATCGGTCAATCATCGCCTGGCGTTTGGTTTTAAAGCGCTCTCGGTGAGAAATGCCTGCTCCAAGAGGCAGTGGATATACGGCGCTGATCTTGATGCTGGCACTTCCGGCGTTTGCAGCCAGCGAAGCACCGATTTCTGATCGATTATCCTTTCCCAATGCGGCTGGATCTCAGTCGACGTACCGCGTGGGTGGTGGCTCGATCGATCTCACAGGTGTCTTCTTTAAGCCGTTAGGTGCTGGCGGACGGAGTTGCGGATCCTGTCACAGGCCGGCTCAGGGGTGGACGATCTCCGCAGACGAAGTGAGCGCCCGCTTCGAGGCTACCAAGGGACTCGATCCCATTTTTAGAAGTAATGACGGGTCGAATTGCGACCACGATATCGACACCTCGACCATCAATGATCGTCGCGCTGCCTTTCGACTGCTCATTGAGAGAGGTCTTATCCGCATTGTTCTTCGGGTCCCGCCGAACGCCGATTTTGAAGTCGTCCGCGTTGAAAACCCGTATCGCTGCGATGACCGGGCTGCTCTCTCGATCTACCGGCGCCCGTTGCCCGCGACGAATCTGCGATTCCTTAGTTCCGTCATGTGGGATAGCCGTGGGTCCTCTCCGCAAGCCGGCACTCGGGCCCTACGGGGACCAATGGATTCCACCGACCTGGCTTTTGACCTGGCTCATCAGGCTTTGGATGCCGCCGATGTTCACGCCCAGGTGGCTGCTCCCCTAACTGCTCAGCAACAGCAGGCGCTCGTCGAGTTCGAGATGAGCTTGGTGACCGCGCAGTCGCTCGATCACGAGGCCGGGTCGCTGAATGACGCCGGAGCCAAAGGAGGACCCGCCGTCCTGGCGATGGATACCACGCCTGCTTTCTTTCTGGGCATCAATGACTCCAAGAACGGAGATCCACACGGGATCAAGGCGGAAAATGCTTTCCGCCTTTTTGACGCATGGTCGAAGCTGCCATACGGCCGCGTATACACGGAAACTCCGAATTTCACGGATCCACAAATCAGACGCCGCGACCAGATCTCGCGAGGACAAGTACTGTTTAATCAGAAGCCATTCGATATCAGGGATGTCAGCGGCCTGAACGACGATTTGAATCTCCCTTCCATTACGGGCGCCTGTGGGACCTGTCACAATTCGCCGAATGTCGGCAATCGTTCCGTTGCTATTGAGATGAATACTGGTGTAGCAGATCCCAGTAATTCCTTGGGCGTCGGCTATCTTCCACGATTCACTTTGCGAAATACGAGTACGGGTGAGGTCAGAGTCACAAGTGACCCGGCACGCGCTCTTATTACCGGACGCTGGAAAGACACGGGGAAGGTGAAGGTGCCAGTACTACGGGGATTAGCGAGCCGTGCACCTTACTTTCACAATGGCTCGGCGCGCTCTCTTGCCGATGTCATCGAATTTTACGATAGGCGTTTCCATATCGGTTTTTCGGCTCGGGAAAAAGAGGATCTCCTTGCTTTCCTGGAAGCTCTCTAGAACCTCTACTCGTTGACGTATTGATGTGGCTCGCGAGCTGACGATATTGCCGTCCGACTGCGACCAATAACCGTTGGAACTGCTGAAACTTCGTCCTTGTGAACGAGGAGTGGTTATTTGCACACCGGAACCAAAGTTGCGAATACGTGGACCATTATGCAGATACACCGAGTATTGGCCTTATGTATTCCTTTTCTCTTTGTAGGATCGATGCTGCATGCCGACAGCAGCCAATGGTCGGATTTGGGAGGGAACTTCACTGGAGGGGCAGTAGTCGGAAGAAATGCCGATGGACGATTGGAGGGTTTTGTTCGAGGAACTGACAATTCGCTTTGGCACCTTTCTCAGACAGCTCCGGGAGCGGGTACTTGGTCGGCTGCGGCAAATCTGGGCGGTTCGTTGACCAGCGATCCGGCAGTGGGACTCAACTCAGATGGGCGTCTTGAAGTTTTTGGGATCGGTGGGGACCATGCCTTGTGGCATATTCGACAAGCAACGCCGGGAGGCTCAGGTTGGTCCAACTGGAGTTCGTTGGGCGGGCAAGGGGAAGGTCAACCGGCGGTGGGTGTCAATACCGATGGCCGGCTCGAGGTAGTCATCCACACAACCAATAATTCGCTCTGGCACTTTTGGGAACAGAGCCCGAGCGGGAACTGGACTGCCGGAGATGAGATTGTGGGTTCGGTGGATCGCGCGCCGTCCGTTTCAAGCAACTCGGATGGCCGGCTGATTCTGTTTGTGGGCGACACCGATGGCAAGTTCTGGTGGGTGATCCAGAATAGCGCTGGTGCGGACTCTTGGTCCTCGTGGTGGTGTTTGCTGGGCGGCACTGAGAATGCCCCCGTGATCGGGAAAAACTCGGACGGGCGCCTTCAACTTTTTGCCGTACGTACCGATGGTTCCGTCTGGACATCTGCGCAAATGACGGCCGGTAGCTACTCCTGGACAGACTGGAGTCCAGTCGGCATGACAATATCCGGTAACGTGGCTGTCGGCACCAACGCGGACGGGCGCCTGGACGTATTCGGCACGGGCCCGGGTGGCATGCTGATACACGCTTCGCAGACGTCGCCGGGCGGCGCTTGGTCGAGCTCGTCTGGTTTAGGAGGTACGCTGAACGGAACGGTGGCGGTCGGACAGAATTCGGACGGGCGCCTGGAGGTATTCGCCGTGGGACCGGACAATGTCCTCCGGCACATTGCGCAATCGTCCCCCGGCTCGTGGACCGTCGGTCCTTCAGGCCCTCCCGTAATCTCATCTGTGGAGAACGGAGCTAGTTTTGCAGCAGGCCAGGCCGTAGCGCCCGGCTCCTTGGTGGCGATTTTCGGTAACAATTTCGGTTCTGGTCTGACCCTGGCAGACTTTCATTCAATTCCGTTGGCCACCACTCTAGCGGCGGATAGCATCACCTTCAACGGCCTTCCGGCGGCGTTGGTCGGAGTCTCGAGCGGTCAAATCAATGCGGAGGTACCTTGGGCGCTGCTGGCGGCCGGGTCCCCGAGCGGCACGGCCCAGGTCGTCGTCCATACTCCCAGCGGCGCCTCAGCAGCAATGACAGTCCCGCTCTCACCAGTGGCTCCTGGACTTTTTTCCGTCCTCAAGGACAGCACCGGCGTGACACGTCCGGCAGTCTACAATAACACCGATGTCACGCTTCCCTACCCTTCGAGTGTGACGGTTCCGGGATACAGCACGCGTCCGGTAATGCCCAATGAAATCTTGATCCTGTTTGCCACCGGACTGGGTCCGGTGACGAATCCGCCGGTTGATGGTGCTCCAGGGCTGGCCCAACCCCCCTATAGCACGACTTTGTCCAGTCCCACCGTTTTGGTGGGCGGCCTCCCGCAAAATGTCATCTTCTCGGGTCTGTCGCCGCAATATCCTTCTATGTACCAGATTGCGATTATCATTCAACCTGGAACTCCGGCCGGTGACGCGATACCGATGCAGATCCAGATGAACGGCATCTCCACCAGCGATCAACTGAAGATCGCGGTCTCGAACTGAAGGGGAGGGGTTAGCGCCGCGGCTGGCGATCTCGGCGCCGCGGCCGGCGATCTCGGCGCCGCCACTCCGCCTGATCAGCTGCGCTGCGCGCGACGGGACGCCTCGACCGGCAAATCGGGATGCAGGCTGCAGACCGATCCAGTCCGGCTCTCGACACGCGGCAAGCAGGTGATCGTGCGGCCTCAGCGCCCGGGCCCATTCTATTATGAAGCGCCGCACCTCGTAATCGCTGCGACCCGAGAAGCGGTTGGCGAGGTTTCCGAAAGTTATTAGCACCCCGCCACGCCGTGTGCTACACCAGAGCTTTGAGATGAGTCCTCCGGACGACAAGTACCGAGGATTGCGGCGTCTGCCGCCCTTCCCGGCAGTCGCAACGAAGTTGTTGCGACTGCTCTCCAACGACGAGGTGGCCGTCCGTGAAATCGTCGGCTTGATTCGCGCGGACCCGGCATTGGCCTCCGAGCTGATGCGGGTGGTGAATTCTCCGCTGTATGGTTTCCCCGCCCATATCAGCAGCATTCAAAATGCCGTAACGCTGCTCGGGCTGGCAACGGTACGAAGTTTTGCTTTGACTGTCTCAATGAAAGGTTTTTTGCACACCGCCCTGCGCCTCGACCTGCTGCGCCGGATCTGGCGTCATAGCCTGGCGTGCGGCATCATTTGCGAGGAGATATCCGGTGCATGTTCCTCCTCGCAGGGAGGGGATGACCGCGCTTACACCGCCGGACTACTCCACAATGTGGGCCGGTTAGGCCTGTTCGTCGCTCATCCTCGAGCTTATGCCGAACTCCTGACCCAAGCTTCCGAAGAAGATATTCTCGATCGCGAGCGGAAGACCTTCGGGCTCGATCATTGCGAAGCCGGCGCGTGGCTCGCGCACTCCTGGGGACTACCTCAGGATCTGGAGGGCGTGATTGCGGGCCATCACCAGCCGCTCTCCGCAACCGGCTTCGAACTCGCCGATCTGGTCCGTGTCGCCGTGCTCCTGACCGACGCTCTCGGCTTCGACATTCTGCCTCCGGCTCGCGCGTATTCCCTGGCCGAAATCCGTGCCATGCTTCCGCCGGCGGCGCAATACCGGTTCGATCCCGAGCCCGAGGTCCTCACCGCGAAACTGACCGATCGCCTCGATACCTTCGACTAGCCGGTGCTTACGCGCTTACACCGGGCAGCCACAAGGCGGCGGACGCAAGTTCCCCCTGCCTCCTCAGCGCGCCAACCACGAAAAAACAGACCGCAACCGCAACCCACCCCAGAATTCCGTGACCTTATTTCCTCCGCGTCTCGGCGTCTCCGCGGTTGCTGCCGCGCTCAAAATTTCAGCGTGCCCACCAGTTTGCTGACGCTGGCTATCTTTTCCCGGCGCAAGAAATCGCTCAACTCGCCCGCAATCCTCAGCGGGGCGCGTGGATCCCAGAAAATCGCAGTGCCGACTTCCACCGCGGTTGCGCCCGCAATCAGAAACTCCGCGGCATCAGTGCCGCTCGCAATACCTCCAAGACCGACCACCGGAATCTTCACGGCGTGCGCCGCTTGGTAGACCAGCCGCAGGGCGATTGGCTTGATCGCCGGACCAGACAGCCCGCCGAAGCCGGCGCCAATCCGAGGCTTGCGTGTATGCGAATCAATCGCGAGCGCGATAAACGTGTTGACCAACGAGAGTGCGTCCGCGCCGCTTGCTTCGGCCGCGCACGCCAGCGGCTCGATCGCACTCACATTCGGCGAAAGCTTCACGATGACCGGCCGTCGCGCCACCCGCTTGACTGCCGAGACCACTTCGCCAAGCAGCGCCGGATCGCTGGAAAAATAGATGCCCCCATGTTTCGTATTCGGACAAGAGACGTTCAGCTCGTAACCGGCCAAGCCTTGGTGGTCTTCGAGAATCCGGACCACTTCCACGTAGTCATCGGTGGCGTACCCAAAGACATTGGCAAAGACCGCCGTTCCGCACTGCGCCAGCACGGGCAATTTCTCGCGCACGAACTCACGGACGCCGATGTTCTGCAAGCCGATCGAGTTGATCATCCCGGCTTCGGTCTCGTAGATGCGCGGCGGCCGGTTGCCTTCGATCGGATCGCGCGAAAGGCCTTTCACTACCAGGCCGCCCAGAGCCGCGAGATCCACAAGCTTTGCGAATTCCACTCCGTAAGCGAACGTGCCAGAGGCGGCAATCACCGGGTTCCGCAGGCGAATGCCGCACAGCGACGTCGCCAGCGCGGGATCGGAAGGATTCATCGGACTGGTTCTTCGGAGCCCTGATACGCTTCGCCGAGCACCCGACCGACGCTCGAAGACGGCGGCGATACGCCGATCGCCCGTGCCAGGGTGGGCACAACATCCACCAGCTCCACCGGGGATTCGAACGCGCCGGCGCGGAACTGCGGCCCGAACAAGCAGAGCGGGACTTTGATGTCGTAGTCGTAGATGGAACCGTAGGAGACGCCGCGTCCGGTACCGAATTCTTCAACGTAATCCGGCTGATAGGAGAGCATCACATCGCCCGAACGGAGAGGGTGGAAACTGTTGCGGAAGCGGCGCTCCCATTCGTTGTGGATTGAGCACTCCCCGCCCGCCGTGTAGTACGCAGCGATTTCCGATTCCTCGAGCGCAGCGCGTCCTGCTGCGAGCGCTGCGTTCTCCGAGGCGCGGGAGGCGCCGCCATCCAGATAGAGAAAGGGATAGAGGTATTTCTCAACACGCCCGCCTCTGGTCAGCGCCAGTTTCCGTTGGATAGCCTGGGCCAAGGCCTCGCCGTCTACGGCCATCCTCGGCCGCGCGAACAACGGCGGCTCCGCCGGGCAACCGTGGACTCCACTGAGGACCAGGTTGTAGGTATTTGCTCCGAGCGCGTGATCGAGCTGGTCCAGCAGACGCTCCAAATTCCGATCGTGTTGAAGAATCAGTTGTTGCATCAGCGGCGAGCGCGCACCGGTTTCGTATCCCAGGTGGCCGCTGGCGCTCGATACGACACACAGCATGTCAAACGTGTTTCCCTGACCCAGTTTCTCCCGGGTGATCAACTCGCCGACGAAATCAAACAGCGCTGTTTGGGCGAAGGGAGAAGCTTTGAACAGCGCCAGGAAATCCTGCGGCCGGGTTGCGTCGAATTTCAGCTTTCGCAGCGGCGGCGCGCCCGGCTTGGCGCCGACAGCCAACCAGTCGGCATTGTGATATTCCTCCAGGGAATGGGCGCGATTGTAATCCGCCAGCCACCAGGGATTGTCGCCACGAGTCGTAGCCCGGCCATCATCGCCCAACCAGAACAAATGAGCGAGCGGAGTCCCCGCAAACAAAGCCCCCTTAGCTTCTTCGTGAGCGACCACGAAAACCCGGGAATTGGGCGCTTCGGCGACCTGTGAGGCAAACGTGGTAGCCAGCAGACCGTCCACGGAGGCTCGAAGCGGACCCCGCTCTTTGCGGTCATACCATCGGTCGGCCACGATGCCGTGCTGCGCGGGCCAAGTGGCAGTCGCCAGGGTGGCCAAGGTAGTGAACGGGAAGCTGGAGGCGACGTGACGGCAATCCGGGAAGTACGCCCCCGTTTCCACCAGCCGGCGGAAGCCGCCGCGACCTACTTGAGGCCAAATGGAATCCAGGTAATCCGGCCGGATTTGCTCTAAGACTGCCAGTACCAACAACTTGGGCCTGGGTGGTAGAGCGAAGCTCTGACGCACCAGGCCGGAACCGAGACCGGCCAGGATACACGCACCGAATTTTCGGCGGCAAATATCCACGTGAAAAGAGTTTAACAAATGCCGAAGAGATGATATAGTGTTACTTTCTGAGTCGGCTAGTACCGGCCCCCGGGGAACGTCCGACGCAAAAGGTGGATCCATGAAAGAAGAGCGTAGCGTTCTCAGCCTTGCCACCATTCGCCGCAATCGGGGTATCTCCCTAGAGCAAATCGCGCAATCGACCAAAATCAGCGTTCGGTCGCTGGAAGCAATCGAGCGCGGCGATTTCCAGAAACTCCCTGGCGGAATTTACAACACCAACTACATCCGCCAATACGCCCGGGCTATCGATTACGACGAGAGTGCGATTCTTGCCGTCTATCATCAATCTGTAGGCTCTCCTGAGGCTCAGAATTCGGCGGCTAAAGGGAACGGCAGCGGCTTGCTCGGCGGCTACCGGCCGGCCTCCAGCATTCTGGGCTCATAGTCAATCGTCGGCTCACTTTGGTTCGGCAAGACAACGCTCTTTCTATTTCCGCCGAATCTATTTTCTCTTCTCTGCCTGCCTGGCCGCGAACTTTGCGACATTCACGATCGTTCGTTCGTGAGATCCCTCACCAATTTTTTCCCGGTCCGTTGAAGCTTCGACGCGAAATTGAATTCGACGATTGCCAACATCGGTGACTTCCGCCTTGACCACGACGGGGCTGCCGAGAGGCGCGGCGGCAAGATGAAACACGTCTACATGTGTCCCGACTGTGTCGTAGCCCGGGTCCAGTAGCGGCAACACGGCATCGCGGCAAGTCCGCTCCATCAGGCGAATCATTTCCGGCGTGGAGAGCACCCGCGCATCCTCGATTCCCAAGAAGCTGATTGCAATATCGGTTGTCACACGAGTCTTGTACTCGCCGGTGGTTCCAATCGGTATGTTCGCCATGGCTCAGCGCGGTTCTAAGATTTCGCCCCAAATCACCTGGTAGGCTTCCACTTCATTGTAAAGAGTCTTGCCGGTTCGAATGAAAACGCGCATATTCGGCTTGAGCTGGTTAGAGCCGACGACCGCACCGTCCTCGAGGTAGCGGGTGTCCTGACGCAACAGGATGGTCTGATCGCCCCCGCGCGTATGGAGGACGACGTGGTCCGCGTTCAGGTGCGAAACCACTCCTGAGAACCCTACGGAGCCGGAAGGAATCGCGCGATCGATGAATGGCATCAGGCGATCGGCGGACTCGCGGTAAGGGCGGGGCCGGGTTTGGGAGAGCGGGCGTGGGGGCACGGGCGCCGGCAAAACATGGATCGTACGGGCGTAGCGCAGCAAAGCCCCGGACGTGTCGTCGGAAACTACCTCGATTTTTTCACCGAGCTGCAGGCGAGAGACATCGATCCGCTGCTGATCACGTTCGACCTCCGTGCCCGCGTCGAATAAGAACCGAAAGACATGGAAATCGGCGGCGCGTACACTGAATTCTCCCGACGCTGTCTGCGGGTCCCGTTCGAGTAAGATGCCCTGTAACAAGGCCGGCGGCGGGACGATCTGCGCAGGAAGCACGATCGGCAAGAACAGCAACATCCATGGTGTGCGCATCCGCGGCCTCTGTCTTTGCTACACGATACCACGGGAGTCGGGACGTATCGGTGTCCGTGTTCACCGTGGCCATGCGCGAGCGTCTAATAGAAAGAGGGAGGCGATATGAGCGAACACGTCTGCCCGTGGTGGATCGGTTATTTTCTGATCAGCCCGTTGCGGCGTTGGCGGCAGGACCCACACGAGATCCTCTCCCCGTATGTGCGAGAAGGTATGACCGTGCTGGAACCGGGTCCCGGAATGGGTTTCTTCACGCTCGAATTGGCGCGGCTTGCGGGTTCGGCCGGACGTGTGATTGCCATCGATGTCCAGAAACAAATGCTGGAGAAGCTGAAGCGCCGCGCAGCCAAACATGGCTTGTCGGAGCGGATCGAAGCGCGGCTGGCAGGCAAAGAGTCAATGGCGCTGAATGAGTTGGCAGGCAAAGCCGATTTCGCGTTGGCGTTCGCGGTGGTGCATGAGATGCCGGCAGCTGCCCGGTTCTTTCGGGAAACGGCGGAAGCGCTGAAGCCGGGGGCCTCGCTGCTGCTCGCGGAACCGAAAGGGCATGTGAAGGCGGCTCAGTTCGAAGCGGAGCTGAAGTCCGCGGCCGAGGCTGGGCTTGAACTTGAGTCACAGCCGCCGATTCGCGGCAGCCACACGGCGTTGCTGCGGAAGCGCGCCTCGGTGCGTCAGGACCGGATTCGATAACGATGGCCGTTGTCCTGAGCCGTGACCCAGGGAGTGTCAGGCCTTTTCCAGAATTGCCATCAGGCGTTCCTGGATGATTTCCGCTGTCGGACTGTCCGGCAAGATCACAAGAAGCGTGTTGTCGCCTGCAATAGTTCCGACGACTTCCGGCCACTCCTCCTGATCGAGCGCCTGCGCAACCGAGTTGGCGTTGCCCGGGGCCGTTCGGACGACCACCAGATTTTGAGCCACGCGCACGTCAAGCACGAACTCGGCCGCCAGCAACTGCAGGCCCGGACCTTTTTCCTCGGGCGCCATTTCCTGGTAGCCTTCCCGGGTCTTGACCAGGCGGAGATCGCGGATGTCGCGCGACAGTGTGACCTGCGTAGCCGAAATGCCTTGCTCGCGCAGTTCCTGCGCGAGATCGTCCTGCGTCAAGATGCGCTTGCTGCGCACCAGTTTTAAGATTTGGCCTTGCCGGTAGCTTTTACTCATTGTGGTATACGGCTCAGCATTTCGCGGGCGCGCGCCAGTGCTTCGCGAACCGCCACTGGCCCGGTCCCTCCCGCGATATTGCGCGACTCCATCCCCTTCTTTGGATCCAAAAGGGCCGCCACCTCCGGACCGAACTCGGGCGCGAAAGCCTGCATCTCTTGCGCCGTCCAATCGGCGGGCCTCTTTTCGTGCTGCACGCTCTCCAACACGAACCGGCCGACGATCTGGTGCGCTTGATGAAACGGCGTGCCGCGCCGCGCCAGAGCTTCCGCGAGATCAGTGGCGACCACCCAGCTTTCGGCCGCAGCCGTTTGGGGTCTGGATGGATTGAGCTTCGCCGACTCAATGACCACACGCGCCATTTCCAGCGAGCCGCCCGTCTGATCCGCGGCTTCGAACAGCGGTAGCTTGTCTTCCTGCATGTCGCGGTTATAGGTCATCGGCAGGCCTTTCATAGTGACCAGCAGAGACGTGAGACAGCCCATGACGCGTCCGCTCTTGCCGCGAATTAATTCGAGCGAATCGGGATTTTTCTTTTGCGGCATCAGGCTCGAACCGCTCGTGACGCCATCGCCCAGTTCCAGCCAGCCGAACTCCTCGCTCGAATAGAGAATCCAGTCTTCGGCCAGGCGGCTCAGGTGAATCATCGTGACCGTGCACGCGTACAGGAAGTCGAGCGCGAAATCGCGGTCGCCGGAAACATCCATGCTATTGCGCGTGATCGATCCGAACCCGAGATCTTTAGCGATGGCTTCGCGATCGAAAGGAAATCCGCTGCCGGCCAGGGCGCCCGACCCCAGTGGCAATGCGTCGGCGTGCCGCTTCGCCGCCTCGAAGCGCTCGCCATCGCGGGCGAACATTTCGAAGTACGCCAGCAGGTAATGGGGCCAGAGCACCGCTTGCGCGCGCCGCAGGTGCGTGTAGCCCGGGATCACGGCATCCGGGTATTTTTCAGCTAAGGCGACGAGCGCGCGCATCAGGCCGCCAAGCGACGAGATCATGCGGTCGCACTCCTCTTTCAACCAGAGGCGCGTGTCGAGCGAAACCTGCTCGTTGCGGCTGCGGCCCGTGTGAATCTTGTCAGCGACCGCGCCGGCTCGCTCTTTCAGCTTACGAATGACCAGCGTATGAACATCTTCATCGGTCGCGCCGGCGAAGAATTCAGGATTCGTGTCCTCCGCCCGAATCTGCTCGAAACTTCCGACGATCGTCTCCCGTTCAGCGGCCGATAAAATCCCCGCTCGCTCCAGTGCTCGCGCGAACGCCTGCGAGCCACGGATATCGGCATCGATCAGCCGCCGGTCGAAATCGAGCGACCCCGAGAATCGTTCGAAAACCTCCGACGGCCCCGACTCAAAACGCCCACCCCAGAGCTTCATTTCGCCTTGCCGGCCGCAGCCTGGCCGCGAAGCGCCGCGCGCACTTTGATGGGAAGCCCGGTCAGGTTGATAAAGCCCAGCGCGTCCTTCTGGTCGTAGCTCGCGCCCATGGTGAAGCTCGCGATGTCCAGCGAGTATAGCGAATAGGGCGACTTCCGGCTGAGCGGTTCGAGGTTGCCTTTGTAAAGGCGCAGCTTCACTTCGCCTGTGACC
>Ga0070741_10010542_pt1 | contig 17412 bp, 16 predicted proteins | sample Coa_R1_4_FD_66440 | JGI IMG/M metagenome (GOLD analysis project Ga0070741, IMG submission 66440) | Surface soil microbial communities from Centralia Pennsylvania, which are recovering from an underground coalmine fire - Coalmine... | ecosystem: Environmental > Terrestrial > Soil > Unclassified ...
TCGGCCAGCTTGCCGGGCAGCGAGTTGGACTCCAGGGCGCTCTGTCGCTTGACCAGGTCGGCGGCTTTGCGGGCCGCTTCGCGGGCGCGCTGCGAGGTCAGCGCCTTCTCGATGATGCGCTTGGCGACGGCTGGGTTCTCTTCCAGATACTCCGACAGCTTCTCCCCGACAATCGAGTTGACGGCGCCCTCGACATCCACGTTGGTCAGACGCACCTTCGTCTGCGACTCGAACTGCGGACGAGTCAGCAACTTGACCGAGATGACCGCCGATAGTCCTTCGCGCACATCATCCCCGCTGAAATTGGCCTCTTTCTCTTTGATTAGGCCGTTCTTGCGCGCATAGTTGTTCAGCACGCGGGTCAGCGCCGTCTTAAAGCCGGAGAGGTGCGTGCCGCCGTCGGGCGTGTTGATATTGTTGGCGAACGTCAGGATCGTCTCATAATAGCTCAGGTTGTACTGCATAGCGATCTCAACGATGGTGGTGTCGCGCACGCCGCCGAAGTAGATAGGTTTGTGTAGCGAATCTTTCGTCTCATTGAGATGCTCGACATACTCGACCAGCCCTTTCGGGTAGTGAAAGACTTTCGTGCGCGGCTTTGCCGGGGCCTGCGCTATGGTTGCCTCCGAGCCTTCTGCCGATTCAATATCAATGTCATCCTCTGGATCGCGCTCATTCGTAAAGGTGAGCGTTAGTTCCTTATTCAGGTAGGCTAGCTCCCGCAGACGATGCTCGATTTTCTCCGCATTATACTGATGCTCGCCGAAAATCAGCGGATCAGCGTGCCAGCGCACCAGCGTGCCATGTTCACTCGCCTTCGCTTTGCCGATAACTTTCAGCGGCTCGGTCGTGATGCCGCGCTCGAATCGGATCTTGTGGACTTTTCCATCGCGCCAGACGGTCACTTCCAGCCAGTCGGAGGTCGCATTGACGCAGGAGACGCCGACGCCATGCAGTCCGCCGGAGACTTTATAAGCGCCGCTGCCGAACTTGCCGCCCGCGTGCAGCTTGGTCAGGGCCAGTTCCACACCGGGAATACCATATTGCGGATTTATATCTACGGGAATGCCACGCCCATTATCTTTGACAGAGACACTGCCATCGGCATGCAGAACGACATCAATCCGATCGCAGAAACCGGCCAATGCTTCATCCACCGAGTTGTCGCTGACCTCGGTAAAGAGATGATGCAGTCCTTTGGCATCCGTACCGCCGACATACATAGGAACGTTGCGGCGCACGGCCTCTAGACCCTCAAGCACCTGAATCTGCTCTCCGGTATAGGCCGTAGAAACATGTCCAGCCGTGCTGATTTTTTCTAACTGAGCAGCTTCGGCGGCGCGTTCTTCCGAGGTACGGATTACCTCGCTGTTTCCGCCGATCTGTGCAGTGCCGGGGCCGGTCTCTTCCAGAGAAATTTTGGTTGCCGCCTTGCTTGCCATTTATCGGGTATCCTCTCTCGACGCGGTTCGCGCTCTCTCTTATCATTCGCTATGCAGTCCGGCTTTTCCTGCGAAAGGCTCGATTTCTAAAGCGGAAAATAGAGACGCACAACGAGTATCAACATCTTTGCAAAAGCTACATTATTGTAGCACAAAAGTAGACAAAAGTCAAGATTTTGGCCGCATCCGCCCCCCGGAGAAGCCCCTATTTTCGCCCGCCGGACGGCTTTCCGACGCAACTTCTGCACGGTGGCTGTGTCTACCGAAATATCTATTCCACCCGCAGCGGAAAGAGCGGAAAACGCCCGCCTGTGCCGAAGATTTACAACGGTAAACTAAAGATTGACTTAGGAAGGACTGCGTGCTATAATCTGGCAGCGATATGTACTCTTGCCGGTAACTTTGAAGTAGAGGAGAGCCATGCCTGCTCCCGTCATCAATATCGGATTTCATAATTTTGTGGTTGCTGACAAAGTCATTGCCATTGTGAGTTGGGATTCGGCCCCCATGCGCCGACTGACTCAAGACTACCGCAAGCGGGGGCGGCTGATAGACGTGACCCAGGGACGACGCAGCAAAAGCCTCATTTTTCTGGAAGACGATTACGCCGTCCTGTCGGCTATCTCCCAGGTGACACTGGCCCGGCGGTTCGTCAAGCCTGATGCCGGCCTGGAAGAGGAGACTCTGGAAACGGGAACATGAATCCTGTCGAGGCTTCTTCGTCTGGCGTGGGAACGCTCCCACAGCATGGACGGCTCTTTGTGGTATCCGGTCCCTCCGGCGTCGGGAAGGATACCGTGCTGGCACGGCTCTTTACGCGCGTGACGGGAGCCGTGCGCAGCGTGAGCGCCACGACACGCGCCCCGCGCCCCGGCGAAGTGGAAGGCAGAGACTACTATTTTGTCTCTCCGGCGGAGTTCGAGGCGGGCATCCGCGCGGGACGCTTCCTGGAGTACGCCCGGTACGGCGAATATCTCTACGGCACGCCGCGCGACCGGGTCGCCGAGCAGCGTGAACGCGGCCTGGATGTGATTCTCAAGATCGAGGTGCAGGGCGCGCTGCTGGTCAAGAGCCTCGTGCCGGATGCTATTCTTATCTTCCTGCAGCCGCCTTCGCTGGAAGAGCTGGAGCGCCGCCTGCGCGCCCGCGCCACCGACACCGAAGCCCGCATCGCCGAACGCCTCGCCATCGCCCGCACCGAACTGGCCGCCCTCTTCCAGTACGACTATCTCGTGACCAACGACGATCTGGAGACGGCGGTGGAGACGCTGCGCGCCATTCTCATCGCGGAACGCTGCCGCATCAAGCATCCATAAGGGATGAAGGATGAAGGCGGGAGGATGAATCTGGCTCTGATTCATCCTTCATCCTCATTGCAGGGGGTGAGGGCCACGCTAACCGACAAAAACATTCTGCTCGGCGTGAGCGGGAGCATCGCGGCGTACAAGGCGGCGGATATTTGCAGCCAGCTTGGGAAGCTGGGCGCGGAGGTTCACGTCATTCTGACGGCGCACGCGGCCCAGTTCGTCGGCGTGCCGACGTTTCGCGCGCTGACCCGCAACCCCGTCCTGACCGATGTGTTCGACGAGCCGCACGCCCGCCGCATCGCCCATATTGATCTGGCGCAGTCCGCCGATCTGGTGCTGGTCGCACCGGCCTCCGCGAATCTGCTGGCGAAGATGGCGCACGGCCTCGCCGACGACATGCTGACCACCTGCCTGCTCGCCACGCCCGCTTCCACGCCCCTGCTCGTCGCGCCCGCCATGAATACGGTGATGTGGGAGCATCCGGCGACGGTCGCCAACCTGGAGACGCTGCGGGCGCGCGGCGCGCAGATCGTGCAGCCGGGCTACGGCGTGCTGGCGTGCCAGGACGTGGGCTACGGCAAACTGGCGGACGTGCCGGAGATCGTGCGCGCGGTCGTGGATCGGCTGACGCAGAAGCAGGAGTTCGCCGGACGCCGCTTCCTTATTACCGCCGGAGCCACCCGCGAGCCGCTTGACCCGGTGCGCTTCCTCTCCAATCGTTCCAGCGGCAAGATGGGCTACGCGATCGCGGCGGAAGCGGCGGCGCGCGGCGCGCAGGTCACGCTGGTCAGCGGGTTCGCGACCGTGCCAGTGCCGGACGGCGTGGAGGTCGTGCGAATCGAGACGGCGGAGGAGATGCTGCAGGCGTGCGCGGCGCGCTTCCCGGAATGCCAGGTCTTCATCGCCGCTGCCGCCGTCGCCGACTATGCGGCGGAAACTGTCGCCTCACAGAAGATCAAGAAGACGACGGACAGCAGCGCGGACGAAGGCATGACGCTGCGCCTGCGCCGCAACCCCGATGTCGTCGCCACGCTGGGCGCGCGGAAACAGCCAGGGCAGATCGTGATCGGGTTCGCGGCGGAAACGCAAGACCTTCTCGCCAACGCCCGCAAAAAGATTCAGGACAAGCATCTGGACCTGATCGCCGCCAACGATGTGACCGCCGAAGGCGCGGGCTTTGAGGCGGACACCAATATCGTCGTGCTGCTCTGGCCGGATGGCCGCGCTGAATCTCTCCCCAAGCTCTCCAAGCGGGAGGTCGCCCGCCGCCTCCTCGACGCTGTGCGCCCGCTGCTCGGCCCCTCTCCTGCTGTCTGAACTGTGATTTATCGGATTAACAGATGGACTATGATTGGGTCAGGCTTAATCACAGTCTATCCTGTAATCCCATAAATCACAGTTCAGACAAGAGAGCCTTACTTCTCCCCCGGTCTCCGGCTGCTGTGCGGCGGAGGCGCTTCGGAGGAGCCGCCGTTCGGATTGGCGTTGGCGCTGGCGGCGATGCCGATTCCGCCTTCGGCCCGGGCCGTCGTGTCGGCGTCCGGCAGCGTCTTCAGCGCCGTCTCGACCGCTACTTCTAGCTGCCGGTCATGGTGGGCGGCGATGTCCTCCGGCGTGTTCTCCACGACGATATCCGGCGGAATGCCCAGGTTCTCCATGTTCTTGCCGTCCGCCGTATAGAAGGCCCAGGAGGGCAGGCGGAAACTGGTTCCGTCCACAAGCCGCCCCTCATAGGTCCCGATGACGTAGCCCGGCGTCGGCACGCCCACGATCTTGCCCAGATGCAGGGCGCGGAAACCGGCGGGAAAGACCTCCGCATCGCTGGTCGAAGTCTCATCCACCAGCAGGACGACCGGCTTTGTCCAGGCGCGCTCCGGCTGGCTCTGGCGCAGACCATCGCGCGGCTGCGTGTAGCCGTAGATGCGCCGGGAGAGGGCCTCCAGAATGTCGTCGTGGACGTTGCCGCCGGGATTGCCGCGAATATCCAGAATGAGGCCGTCTTTCTCCATCGCATCGCTCCAGAGTTCCCTCTGGAACCGCTCCAGTGAGGCGGCGTCCATCTGCTTGATATGGATATAGGCGAGGCGGTTGTCAGAGAGCTTCTCGACCAGTTCGCGATTGTGCCGCACGCGCGCCTCATACTCCAGGTCGAACCACTGGCCGAACCCTATCGGCTTGATCTTGATCGTCCTCGCCCCGTCTTTGGTCGGCCTGCTGTTGACGAGCAGTTCGACCGTCTTCCCGGCCTTGTCCTGAAGCGTCTGGTAGAAGTCCTCGGTCATCTTCACGTCGGTTCCGTCCACGCTCAGGATGTAGTCGCCGGGGCTGACGCGCGTGGAGGGCTTGTCCGCCGGGCCTTTGGGCAGGATCCCGCTCACCTTGAGGCCCGGCCCGGCGTAGCGGTCGTCGTAGAAGATGCCGAGCGTGGCCGTCTGCGGGCCGCCCGGCTTGCTGGCCGCATTGATCTCCGAGTGCGACGAATTCACTTCGCCCACCATCTGCGAGAGCAGATTGGCGAACTCCTCCGGCGTGCCGACGCCCTGCAAGAGCGGCTCATATTTGGCGTGCAGCGCCTTCCAGTCCACGCCGTGCATCTTGGCGTCGTAGAAAGCCGCCCCGTAGCGGCGATAGAACTCGTTGAACGCCTGCTGATACTGCACGCGCCGGTCGAAGAGCAGTTCGGCTTTGAAGGCGACCACGCTCGGCGGGGCATTGCCCGCGACGGGCAGCGAGCGCGGGGTGCCGCCTGCGCCGATATAGAAGAAGCGGGAGCCGTCCGGCAGCATCCGAATTGCGCCGCCGCCCTCGCCCTGCGGCGTGAGAAGCTGCATTCCGCCGCCCTTGATGGGAACGGCCCAGAACCGGCCCGACATCTGCACGATCACCTTCTGGCTGTCCGGCGTGGGCGCGTAGTCGTTCACGTTCCCGACGGGCAGGGTGATCGGCTTGGCGCGCAGGTGGATGTCGTCGAAATCTATCTTGACATCCTTGCTGCGGTCGGGGACGAGTTTCTTCTTGTCGTCGCTCTCGTCGGCGGGCGGCGCGTCATCCTCCGTTTCCAGGGGAACCTGGAACAGCATTCCGGGGCCGTTGCGGTCGGAGACGAACAGCAGCCGCCGTCCGTCCTTCGTGAACTGCGGCGCGACGTTGTTGCCGGGGTAGCGCGTGACATTGACCGCCGCGCCGCCGACCGCCGGAACGACCCAGACATCCCGGTTTTTGTAGCGATCCATGCGCGCGAAGGCGACCCACTTGCTGTCGGGCGACCAGGCGTGCGAGGTGATGCCGGTCCCGATGTTGTTATTGCCGTTGCCCTCGGCCAGCCGCCGCGCCTCCCCGCCGCCGCTCGGCACGATATAGAGGCCCGGCTGCGCGCCCGCTTTGGCAAAGGTCAGCCATTTGCCGTCCGGCGACCAGAGCGGGCTGCTCTCGGCCTCCGGGTCGTTGGTGAGGCGGGTCAGGGCTTTCGTCTTCACATCTATGGTATAGACATCGGTCTGGTTGCCCCGGTCGGAGATAAAGGCCAGCTTCGTGCCGTCCGGCGACCAGTAGATGTCGTTGTCGGTGGCGGGATCGTTGGTCAGACGCTTCGCATCGCCGCCCGCGACCGGGATCAGCCAGAGATCGCCGCGCAGCACGAGCGCCAGCTGCTTGCCGTCCGGCGAGAGTTCCGATTCGGCGGCCTCCTGGGTCAGAGTCAGGCGCTCCTGGTTGTTGACCTTGTCATCCGAGCGCGCGATGAGAGAGACTTTGGTGGGGCTGGAACCGTCCGGGTGGACGGTGTAGATGTCCCCGTTATAGATGTAGGCCAGCAGGGAGCCGTCGCGCGCAATGGTCGGGAAGCGGACGGCATCGGACGTGTAGTGCGTGATGGCGCGCGGTTCGCCGCCTCCGAGCGGAATGCGCCAGAGGTTGGGCGTGTTGCTGTTGCCCCAGATCATGGTGACGTAGAGCGATTTCCCGTCCGGCGCATAGAGCGGCCAGAGCTGCTGCCCGTTCGTCTTGAACAGCGTCCTGACCTTGCCTGTCTCCACATCTTCGAGAACGGTGCTGGCGGCGATGCTGCCGCGATACCAGGCCCGCCACCAGGGAAAGCCGGAGCGGGTGTAGGCGATGGTCTTGCCATCGGGCGACCAGGTTCCGTAGCGCAGGGGGGCGTCGTCGTTGGAGAGGCGCTTGACGGCGCGGGTGCGCAGGTCTATGGAGTACATGGCGAAGGCGCGGGTGTCGCGCATGGAGTAGAAGAGCAGCTTTTTGCCGTCGGGCGACCAGTCGTTGACGATGTCGCTGCTGCTGTGGAACGTGACCTGCCGGGCCTCGCCGCCCTGCGCCGGAACGAGGAAGATGTCGTAGTTGCCGGTGCGCAGACTGGTGAAGGCGATCCATCTGCCGTCGGGCGACCAGTGCGGGAAGGCGTCCAACGCCTCATGGACGGTGAGGCGGGTAGCGACGCCGCCGGTGGAGGAAGCGGTCCAGAGATCGCCCAGGTAGGTGAAGCAGAGCCGCTTGCCATCGGGCGAGAGGGCAGGATAGCTCATCCCCCGCACGGGCTTTTCGGCGGGCAGGGCCAGCAGCCCGGAGTCGCCGTTGCTGCTTTGCGCAGTCGCGGCGGGCGCTTTCTCCTGCGCTCGCGCGCCGATTCCTCCGCCATAGATCATCACGATGCTGAGCAAACAGCCAAGCAGCGCCGTGCCGCGCTTTCTGGCCGACGTGTACAAACGCTCCATGTTCTACTCCTGGGTATCTTTCCGCATCTCAAGCTGTCCAAGCGTTATCAGACTTTCTAAATCCTCGCCCTCATCGGGGAACCACTGCGCGAAGACGGTACGCACTGCTGCTAACTGTTCTTCCGAGGCTTGCCCCAGCATTCGCGTAATATCTGCCAGGTCTTGCACCCGGCTTGCCTGGAACTTCATCAGGACGAGATAGGGCAGGGGCAGAATAGGCATTCCCTGCGCGCCCCGGTTCGACTGCGCTGCGGCAAGGGCCGTTTTTGCCCATAGCTCCTCGCACTCAAGCACATCCAGAGGAAAACCGTCCGGTAATAGCCACGAACTGCCGCCGATGCTCAACTCTCCCTGATACTTCGCTCCCGCCTGAGCCAGCTTCTCGCGGGCTGCTGCTCCATCCTGCGCGCTTATAAGGATGTCCAGATCGTTGGTGGCGCGCTCCGGCATATAGAGTCGCGTTGCAGCTGCCCCCACGACGGCCCACGGGAGGGAGGCAAATAGCGGCGTGAGATCGGGGAACTGCATATAGGCTGTCCTCTCCGTGAGAAACGACGGCACGCTGCCGCTGCCCGCCCTCTGGCGCTTGCGCGCCATCGCAATCAGTAAGCGCCGTGTCTGTGTTCCGGTCGCGGTGCGTGCCATTGCCTTGCTGTCAACTCCTGGGAAACTTTCAACCGGGGCCGGATATGAGGGAAGGCCCGCCTTCCCGAATCTCTATACGTGCAAAAGAGGCCATTGTGATGCAGCGCCGCCCGCAATCTTGCGGGTTGGGCGCATCTGCTGCAATAGAAGTGTCGGGAGTCCAGACCTGCTTCCTTAGCCTCGCCTGGGAGCCTGGCTGCGGCCTCCATGTATATGCCGTCACTGTCCCTCCGGCTTGCCACAGACCTCGGATTCGATCCGCTTGATCGCCTGCATCGTCTCCAGCAGTTCGGCGTGGATCGTCTTGATCTCGGCCAACTCCGCCATGAGGGTCTCGTGATCCTCCGCCGCGCGCCGCTCGCTGGCGCGGTTAAGAACGATGCCTCCGACCATGAGCAGAGGCAGCGCCCATAGCTGAATCCAACTCCCCCAGTAAAGGAATTTATCCTGGTAGGGGGCCAGCTGCGGCAGCAGCGGAAGAAAGCCGTACAGGAAGAACGCATAGAACATCCACATGCTGCCAAAGATCAGGGTACTCATCACGGCGATCCGCTCGTTGACCGCCGCGACATGAAGATACTCCAGGCGCTTCACGGACTCCAGCCGCCGGGCCAGACGCTCCCGCGCGGCCTGTCGCGCCGCCACGACTTTCGCTTTCAGATCGGAATTCGCAGCCGACACAGGCATATTCCTCCTCGGCCCTCCTCCAATGCGGTGGAAGAGGGGAACTATAAGGGGCCGGGTATTTCCCTCAGTTTACCCGGCATTTGGTAAGACTGCTCTCAGGCCAGCCGGAAGATCGAAGGGCAGGCCCTCTCGTCGGAATCCCTCCTGTATTTTGTCCTCTCTGCGTTCAGGCAGGGGAGAGGGCGGATAAGTTTTTGGCCTTCATTAGAAAGTATCTGGCCCTGCCGCTTGCATCCATCACGAACTCGCTATATAATAACGGGACAACTCCCCTTGCCGCCAGACCGGAGGCCAGCGCGTTTCGCCTCTGACCCCGCTCGCCATCGCGGCGGCCAGGCCGGGTAAACATCACGCTGCTGAAAAGGAAGAGTGTCCATGGTTTCCCTGAAAATATCTTCAGACGAGTTGCAGAGCGGCCAGATGACGCCGGAACATCTGAACGCGGCGGTACGCGCCATCGAGGAAGACGGCTTCGTTATCCTTGAGAACGTAGTGGATCGCGCGCATCTGGAGATACTGCGCGAACGGATGATCGCCGATGTGCGGAAGATACTGGAACGGCCCGACGCGCCTTTCAACTGGAATACGGGCAATATCCAGCAACAGCCCCCGCCCTTTCCGCCCTACCTGTTCCGCGATGTGCTGGTCAACGACATGGTGGCCGCTGTCGTTCATGCCGTTCTCGGCCCCGGCGTGACGAACCGCGCCTATACGGGCAACACCGCCCTGCGCAGCGAAACGCGGCAGCCGGTTCATGCCGATGGCGTGCCGACTTCGGGAGACGAGCCGCCCGGCCCGCCCGATGCGCTCGTGGTCAATATCCCCGTCGTGGACATGAGCGCAGAGAACGGCAGCACGGAGATCTGGCCGGGTACGCATCGGTTCACCCTTCCCAAAGGCGTGGCGAACGGCATCACCATCCCCGAAGCCTATCTGGAACAGCGGCGGCAAACCGTTCCGCCTATCCAGCCTACTGTCGCGTGCGGCAGCGTGATCATTCGGGACATGCGCGTGTGGCACGCAGGAATGCCGAACCGCACCGATACGCCGCGTCCGATGATCGCGCTGATTCCTACTATCGGGGAAGGGGGAGAGGAGTACGCGGTCGTCGCGCCCAAAGGCACGGAGAGCTATTTCGAGCATCCGCTGCTGCGCTGGGCCGTCCGCTTCGAGGAGCAGCCGGCGGATCATATCCAGCACGCACATGCTTACGACTACCATCCATAGCCCCGCGCCGAGTGTGGAGGGTAGGCGAGGATAACGTCATGGGTTCTATCCGGCAACGGAAGGGGGCGAGCGGACGCCTGCGACTTGGCCTGGCGCTGCTGGCGAGCGGGCTGCTGCTGGCTGCCGATGGCTGCGGGCGCAGAGGAGATTCGGCTCCCGGCGTCGTAGAAGTCATCATCTGTTCGGGATGGACGGGGCCGGAAGAGATCGGTTTCCGGCATCTGCCGCGCCGCTACGAACAGCCGCGCAAGCCCTTGCCGAGGTGCGCGTGCGTGTTCAGAGGGAGCTAGATCACCAATGACCGTTTTTGCGTCTCGCCGCCCTGCGCTGCTGGAGTCGCCCCGCGCCCGTCGGGATTTCTGGCTGGGCGTGGCCTTCGTCTCGCCCTGGATCGTCGGGTTCCTCATCTTTACCCTCTATCCCATTCTGGCCTCCTTCTACTACAGCTTCTGCGAATACCGCGTGCTGAGTCCGCCGCACTGGGTCGGCCTCCGCAACTATGTCGAACTGTTTACGGACAGGGACTACTTCCTGCAATCGCTGATCAACACGGCCTTCATGTTCCTGGAACTGCCGCTGGCGCTCGTCCTCTCGCTCCTGATCGCGCTGCTCTTGAACCAGAAGCTGCGCGGCATGGCCTTCTTCCGCACGCTCTACTACATTCCGTCCGTCGTGCCGACCGTCGCCTCCTCGATCCTCTGGCTGTGGCTGCTCAATCCCGACTACGGCCTGGTCAACAAGACGCTGGCGCTGGTGAACATCCCCGCGAGTTCCTGGCTCAACGACCGCACCTGGGCCAAGCCCGGCTTTATCGTCATGGACTTGTGGGCGGTGGGCGGCAGCATGATCATCTACCTGGCCGCGCTGCAGGGCGTGCCGCAGCATCTCTACGAGGCCGCCGACCTCGACGGCGCTTCTGCCTGGGACAAGGTGCGGCACGTCACGTTGCCCTCCATCTCGCCCGTCATCTTTTTCAACCTCATCCTGGGCGTCATCGGCACGTTCCAGTACTTCACCCAGGCGTTCATCATGACCGGCTCCGGCGGCTCCGGCAACGTGGGCGGCCCGGCGAACGCGACCCTCTTCTACGCGCTCTATCTCTACCAGAACGCCTTCCAGTATTTCCGCATGGGCTACGCCTGCGCGATGGCCTGGGTGCTGTTCCTCCTGACGATGATCGCCGCGCTCATCGTCTTCAAGACCTCGGCGCGCTGGGTCTACTACGAAGGCGGGGATAAATGAGGGAGTAAGAGCCATGCCGACCGCAAACGCCTCTCCTATCCACTGGATGCATCTCTCCAGCAAGACCGGCGACCTGGCCGCGCCGCCCGGCTCCGATCAGCAGACCGCCTGTCTCCTGCTGGACGCCGATAGGGATGGCCGGAACGAGTTCATCATCGCCTGCCGGGGCAAAGCGCCCGCGCTGGCCTGGTATCGGCCTGCGGCGCAGGGTTGGTCGGTCTACGTCATCGAGGACGCGGCGATCCCCATCGAGGCGGGCGGCGCGTTCCACGACATTGACGGCGACGGCTATCTCGACATCATTGCCGGGGAGGACTATCAGGGCGGCAAGGTCTACTGGTGGAAGAACCCCGGTCCGCACTATGCTCCGCACACGCCCTGGAGACGCTACGAGATCAAGAGCGAGGGCGCGCATCAGCACCACGACCAGATCATCGGCGACTTCGATGGGGATGGGAAGGCTGAACTGGTCTTCTGGAACCAGGGCGCGAACAAGCTCTTCCACGCCAGGATTCCCAAGGACCCGACCGTTCAGCCCTGGCCCTACACCGAGATATTCTCCGGCGCGGGCGAGGGACTGGCGAAAGGCGACATAGACGGCGATGGCCGGATCGAACTGCTGGCGGGCGGACGCTGGTTCCAGCACAACGGCGGAACGGACTTCACCGCCTACACGATTGACCCTGAGCAGACGCATCCCCGCATGGCCGTCGGCGACCTGAACGGCGACGGGCGGCTCGAAGTCGTCATGGTTCCCGGCGATGGCGTGGGGCGCTTGAAGTGGTATGCCTGCAAAGGCGATCCGAAACAGACGGACTCCTGGGTCGGACACGACCTGCTCGGCTTCGACGTGAAGCACGGCCACAGCCTCGCCCTTGCCGACTTCACCGGCAGCGGCTCTCTGGACATCTTCTGCGGCGAGATGGCGAAATGGACGGAAGCGGCGAAGGAGCCGGATAACCCGCACTGCAAGATGTGGCTCTTCCTCGGCGACGGCAAGGGCGGCTTCACGCAGACGGAGATCGCCACCGGCTTCGGCATCCACGAGGGCAAGGTAGGCGATCTGGACGGCGACGGTCGCCCGGACATCTGCGCCAAACCCTATAACTGGGACGCGCCCCGCATTGACCTGTGGCTGAATGCGCGCTGATTCCATCTCCCTCGCTGGCAACCTACGACACCTGGCTACTGATCACTGACCACTGTCCACGCTGATCTCCAGCGCCCTCTCTGACAACCTGCGACACTCTCTCCCTACTGCCCAGAATCGGCGGATTCTGCCCGTTATTATTTCGGAACAAAACCGAGCAAAGCGCCATTCTACTATGCAGGAACGATTACCGGCTGCCGATGATAGAGTACGCCTCGCACGCAGAGAGGCGCGCACGGTCAAGTCGTTCACTCCGGCATAAATGAATAGCGAGCTATCGGGTATCCGGGAGAGAGACAAATGAAGATCGCCAGAGAGAGTTGGATCATCGCAGCGATAGGGATCGCTGACCTGATAACGACCATCCTGTTCATCCGGCATCACGGCGCGGAAGAGGCCAACCCCCTGTTTCGTCATTTCTGGGAGATGGGTCTGCCCGCCTTCATTCTTGCGAAACTGGCGTGCGTCATCGGCCCGCTCTGCATTCTGGAATGGGCGCGGCAGCGGCGCGGGCAGTTCGTGACGCTGGCCTCCCGAAGCGTCATTGCCGCCTATCTTGTCTTATATTGCCTGGGCGTCTCCCAACTGAACGGGCCGCAGGCGCAGGCCAACGAGGTGCGGCGCACGTCGGTGGCGATGGCGGGGAATTTCGCGATGCCTCCGTATCCTCTCTATAGGGGCCGCATGTCGCCGGAAGTATGGCGCTACCGCATGTTTCGGATGCGGCAGATGGGGCGGCTGGCAGACTCTCCGATGGGAGCGCCGCGCCTGCCCGCCCGCGTTACGCTGTCCAGGGGCGAGTAGACGTTACAGGGTTTACAGGCCAGAGGCGCGGAAGGGGAGCGGCAATCTGCCGCTCCCCTTCTTTCATTAGGAAGATCGTTTCTCCCGGCCTTGCCGGTTCAGTCCGCGCGAGCCTCCTGGATGTCGTCGGCGCGATAACGCTGCGGCTCCTCCCCACGCGCTTCGAGAGCCTGGCGGGACAGCTTGGAGGGCAGCGCGACCGAGGGAAAGGCCGTCACACCGCCGTTCTCGATGCGAACAGGCAGCACATCGTCACTGGCGAAGCGTGCGCCTGCATCCAGCAGCTTCCAGAGCAGGGTGGATTTGCCTGTGCCGGAGGGAGCCAGAATACCGATGAGTTGACCGTCGAGTGCGACGCCTGCACCGTGCAGAGGCAGGTCGCCTTGCAGCAGCGTGCAAATGGACAGACCCAGGTTGATCGCCATCGCCGCAGCCAGCGCCCCGGCAAAAGCGTCGGCAGGATCGAAGGCAACGGTCAGGCCGTTCTCCTGGGCCAGCATTCGTACCGTCTTGTCGGCGCAGACCAGCACGCCACAGCCGGTGTCGTAGGCACGCAGGTAGTCGCCGCCATACCGACGGCCCAGCCAGCGCACACAGGCGAACTCGGTCAGCGCGCCGGGGGCATACTGTATCCTCAGAGGTTCTCCAGCAGGCAGGCCGTCGGGCAAGGCGACAGGAGGACAGGGCAGAGGCAGGTCGCTTTCGACGCGGAACTGGTTGAGGCGGTAGCAGGGCAAGAGGACACCTCCGCGCGCAACTGGTTCAGGCGGTCGGGGCGTAGCGTCCCCGTCGGATAATCTCCTGTTCCATTGGGTTCAAGTGTGGGTGCTTGCAGTGGAAGCGGGTCAGGTTTTGAGCCAGGTCGCGCGGATTGCCGGGCTTATCGGGCCGTAGCTGTCGCAGGGTGATGGCTTTGGGAGCAAAGCGCAACGGCACGCCTGCCTGATGCAGGCGGCAGGCCAGGTCGGTCGCTTCTAAGCCGAAGTCCAGCCCGGTATCGAAGCCGCCGACGCGCTCGACGGCTTCTTTCGGCACAGAGGCGTTGGCAAGGGAGAAGCAGGCCCAGGGGAACGGAGGAGACTGCTTCTGCTGGTCGAAGTAGGCAAAGAGCGGCGCATAGTTGTTCTCGCCAGGGAAGGTGAGCGTAGCCATCTGCTGCGGATCGTTCAGATCAGCAGGCGTCAAGAGAGGCTGAGGCAGAATGCCTTCCTGGGCGAGTTCATCGGGCGCGAACAGATGGGTATAAATGCAGCGATGGTCGTCTCCTATGACGACGCACTCTTTCTGCATATGGAGCAGGAGGTGTTGCATTAGGAAATCGGGTTGAGCCAGACGGTCATCACTGAGAAAGACAAGGATATGGCCCTTTGCAACGGTCACTGCCTCGTTGAGCAAGGTAGCTCGTTCACACCGTTTCTCGGAGCGTAGGCATACCAGAGGCAGGTGGGACTCATAGCTATCTAGCACAGCAGGCGTGTCATCCTGGGATGCTTCATCAACGACGATTACCTCCCAGGACTTCCGGGGGAGAACCTGGCACTTTAGAGAGGTAAGCGTAAGATCAAAGTATGACACTCGGTTTCGCGTCATAAGAAGAGTAGAGGCCGCTAGTCCATCATCGCCAGATAGCTGATGGATCAACATTTGCAGGCTGACCGAAATAAATTTTTCTCGTATGAAGGTAAGCATATAGATGAAACGCCTGATTCCATATAACAGAATAGGACTTACGCACATTTTGTCCGTAGTAAACTGGCCTTGACAGAGTCGCCCCTGACCGGGAATACTCTGCCATGCCTACCTTACCTAAAGTCGAAGACCTCGACTACATTCAGTTCTTGTTAGCCGCCCAAACCGCCTTCTCGTGTGTCGAAGCGGCGTCGAGCCAGAGGGGAGCGCAGGACGAACCGCCTGCCCACGATGCCTACACCCGCCTGCTACTGCGACAGCCTCCTGATACCGAGGCGCTCTGGCAGGAGACACAGCCGTTGGTGGACACAGCCTGTGGCCTGCTGGTGCTGGATGACAGCACGCTGGACAAGCCCCATGCCCAGCACATGGCGCTCGTTCACAAACATTGGTCCGGCAAACATCATCGGAGAGTGCTGGGCATCAATCTGGTCCCCCTCTTATGGACCGACGGCGCAGCGAAACTGCCCATTGACTGTCGCCTCTCCAACGCTCCGGTGGATGGCGTGGATAAGAACCAGCACTTTCGCGCGATGTTAAAGACCGCCAGGGAGCGCGGTTTCTCTCCCGATTATGTCGGCTTCGACAGTTGGTATAGCGGGCTGGACAATCTCAAAGCCATTCGCTTCCAGGGTTGGCAGTGGCTGACCAGGGTTGGCAGTGGCTGACCCGCTTCAAGAGCAACCGGGCGGTTGACCCGGATGGCACGGGCAACCGACCGATCTATCTTCTGGACATTCCGCCGGAAGGCTTGGTGGTTCACCTACGCGGTTATGGCTTTGTCAAGGTCCTTGTCACCCTCGATGCCGACCAGGAAGAGGCCCGGTTTTGGGCCGCGAGCGACCTGGCGATGACCGAGGCGCAAAGACAGCAACTCGCAGGCGCGGCGCTTGCCATCGAAGAGTACCATCGCGGCCTCAAGCAGTGCTGTGCGGTGGAGCGCTGTCAGGCCAGAAGCGAGCAGTCGCAGCGCAACCACATTCTCTGGGCTATTCGGGCGTTTATCCGCTTGGAATGGCAGAGATTGCAGACGGGCCGCAGTTGGTATGAGAGTAAGAAGGCGATTGTGCGCGAGGCGATACGCGCTCATCGGGCGGATCCAGTTTTCACGCTCCCAACAACTGCGTAAGTCCTACAGAACTTTCCCTTTATTTTATCTAGGCTTTTGGATGATGGTTATCAATAATACATCGTTCTTAGCTAGGGCAGGCAAAATCTTATCCTTTCTGCTGTAAGCATTTCCTGAGCTATCATCTTCCACGACAAATAGTTTATGTGTTAAGCAAATTGTTGCCCAATCCGGGAACACCCATATCCCATCTTTTTTAATGAACGGCTTTTTGTTTTTTTAAGAATATACGATTGGTTTAAGCGAAAGCGCATAAGGCATTGCTTATTTTTTCGCATATCTTGTATTTCTTTTGCGGAGAACATAGATTTAAAATGAAAAGTTTTTTGGTGACTTACACAGTTAGTGTTTCTGACATTGTTAAACAGAATATGTGTACCGTTAATAGCGTATTGATCAAATGGCTCGAAGTTTTCTTCTACTATTGCAAGTTTAACAGAATGCATAGAGAATCCATCGGGTTGTCGCCAAACTTGATCGGGCCTAAGAAATATTACTTTTTTTGCATATACACGATCAAAAATAAACGTAGGATTCAATTTGTTTAACTTGGTAAGTGTCTGATTATCTGAATCTGGATTGGCAACCTCGAATCTGCTTCCTATAATGTTATGATAGCGGGGTTGATCTATTTTATCCAAAGGTGGTTGTGTTCGCCATCTCGGACGGACAACACGTATTATGACTTTATAGAGCCGTGGAGATTTGATCTGGTCAGCTTTTGAGAAAGTCTTATAACTGTCCAAAGCGTTGCAAAAAGTAGATAGCATAAAAACTGGCAATAACAAGAATAGTGGCTTGTGTGGATTCCTTCTCATTTCGTTCCTCATTTTGATATGGCATTGAGTGTAATGTTGGTTGGCACTCCACTTAGTCGCCAGATTCTCTCTAATAATGTAGAACCTGAGTTTCCATTTATTTCAAGGTAGAAAATACTTTGGCTATTTTCTATCTTTAGCTTTAGGCAAGTATACTGAAGCATCTCCTCAGTGAAATTCGCATTGCCAGACCATATTAAATGAATAAAGTCTTGCCGCATTGATTGTGGAAGATTATAAACGTACAGTCCCTCATTAAGGAGACGTTTCTTGCTAGAAGAAGTTAATTTCCGGTAAAACCGTAGAATATCACGCGCTTGTTGAATAAGATATAAAACTCAACTTGCTACCCGACGTATGTCGAGTAATCTAACCATTTAGGCTTTGCATAGCGGCCTCTTCCGGTAAACTTTCGGTGACCAAACCTAAGTAGGGTGTCAAAAGTTCTTGCAGCCTGAAGTCAGTTCGCTTGCTTGTTCGTATTCCATCGCGGAGGTACGTCCGCCGTGGAACCCATCGAACTGAGCGAAACCGACTACAAGCAA
>Ga0070741_10010543_pt1 | contig 17411 bp, 18 predicted proteins | sample Coa_R1_4_FD_66440 | JGI IMG/M metagenome (GOLD analysis project Ga0070741, IMG submission 66440) | Surface soil microbial communities from Centralia Pennsylvania, which are recovering from an underground coalmine fire - Coalmine... | ecosystem: Environmental > Terrestrial > Soil > Unclassified ...
TCGCGGTCGGAGTCAGTAAAACATTTAATGAGCATCTGACCGGCGACCTTTACTACATGCGGCAGAATGATGGTCACAGCCGCCCGGGTGATCTCCACATTATCGGCGCGGTGGTCAGGACACGGCTCTCGGGCAGATAAAGAGGAGCGCCAGCCGCTATGAGCGTTTTATCCGCCGGCGCGACCTCTATCCCATAAAGCAAAAGAGGCCTTTCGGCCCCTCGTTCGGCAGGCACCTCAGCCATAAGGTATATGCCTGCCAGTTGCTCACACAATACGATCAATCGAGAGAGCTTTCAATCGCGCGGGCCAGTTCACTCAGTAAAAACAACAACGGACGGCCTGATGACCGTCCGTTGTTCTGCTTTTCAGCAGGTGGGGGTGGTAATTCTGTCGGGGTGATAAACGTATCAATCAGGAGGGAGAAAGCAGAAGAGGGGCGACTGGTGGCCCCGAACCGATACCGCCGAACAACCCATTCAAACTACGGCACCGGTCAACCAGCCGCCCTCATTCCAATTCTATTGATTGCGAATCTGATGCCACGGCTCAAAGGGATGTCCGGCGCCAGAAACGTGGCATTTATCAATCCTGCCGGCCATTCACGGGGAAGGCGCGGCAGTCAAAATGACGAAATGTGTTCGGCCATCGTAACGGGTTCCGTCAGTCTGAGGAAGCGGTCAGAGAAGGTGACGGGAGATTACCACTGCCCGCCTTCATCCCTGTTCTCATATTTCGCCTCAATCAAGCTCGTCACACAAATCTCTGACTATTTCCCGAGGCTCCCAAGTGTACAGGCCGGATGGTCATCAGATTCTGATTCCATGCCCCGAACTTTTCGGAGTCGGAAGCGCAAGCCACGTCCTGTCACCCGGAAAGTGCGGGAGCCGCGCCTGAAGAGCGCATTGATCACCCGGCCGGTTCAGCCGGTGGGGTGATTCGATTGTACGGCATCGTACAATCCTGATATACTCTGCCCAATCTGCTTGAAGAGCAGATGTTTTCCAGCAAAGACCTCTCGACATCGGGACCGGACTTCTTCCAGCCCACTCCTTGTGCCGTCTGTGTTGCTCCAACAACGCGACTAACCAGGAAAGGCCCCGATGCGCAGATCAAAAGCGACCAGTCCCCCGATCACATACCTGCTCCTTGCCGCACTGCCCAGGAAGGAATATGAACGTCTCCGTCCCCACTTGGAGCTTGTCTCATTACATATCAGCGAAGTCCTCTACGAGGCTGGCGCATCTATTCGGCACGTCTATTTCCCTCATTACTCGATGATCTCTTTGCTCACTCTGAGGGTGGGTGGCGAGAAAGTGGAGGTGGGTGTCATCGGCCGCGAAGGAATGGTCGGCCTCCCTGTCTTTCTGGGGACTGACATCTCCCCGAACCAGGTGATCGTGCAGGTCGCAGACGGCGCGATGAGGATGAAGTCCGAGGCGCTGAAAGCCGAACTCAGGCGAGGCGGGGCGCTGCCGGGGTTGTTGCTGCGCTACACACATGCGCGAATCACCCAGATTTCCCAGACCGCGGCCTGCAACAGCCTCCATACAGTGGGAGAGCGACTCTGCCGCTGGCTGTTGATGGTCCATGACCGGGTGGAGTCGGATGATTTCCTCCTCACCCATGAATACATTTCCGAGATGCTCGGAGTGCGGCGCGCCGGCGTCACCTCCGCCGCCCGCCTCCTCCAGCAGGGGGGGCTGATCCGGTACAGCTACGGCAAAGTCACGATCCTCAATCGCAAGGGCCTGGAACAGACCGCCTGCGAGTGTTACCGCATCGCCATAACAGAGGTAAACCGCTTCCATAAAACTTAGACATCCAGGCGCTGCTGAGGCGGCTTGCAACGCTCATCCAGGAGGTCGCAGTGATGAGTGCGGTGCGAGTCATATCGGCGCCTGCCACAGTGGAGAATGAACGAATGAAGGTTTTACTTTACAACCCTGACAACGGAATCACGCGCAATTACATGCCGCACCTGTGGATGTTTCTTCTGCAGGCGCTCACCCCGCCCGGCCATGAGGTGATCCTGATTGACGGTAACGCGCGGGCAATGAATGAGGAAGAACTTGTGCGGTTCGCGCGCGAGCAGGGTGTCGGGCTTGTCGGGATCGGTGCGATGACCAGAATGGTCGCGAAAGCCTACCGGATGGCTGATGCGTTGCGCGCCGCAGGCGTGCCCGTCGTCATGGGCGGGCCACACGTGACCGAAATGCCTGATGAAGCGCTCGGCCGGGACGGCGGGCCGCGCCATGCCGATGCAATCGCGCTCGGCGAAGCCGATGAGACGTGGCCGCTGATCGTCGAGGATGCCGCGCGCGGCGAACTGAAGGATATTTATCAACCGGAGACTGACGCGAAAGGCAATGATCGAAAGCCGGGCCTGCAACCTTACCCGGTTATTCCCTGGGAAAGACTTGATCTCGATCAGTTCAGCCTCGTCCCCGGATTGATGCGCCCATTATTGAAGCACCTGCCCGGTGGATGGAGAACATTTCACCTCATTCCGGTAGAGACGGGCCGCGGCTGCCCGTACGGGTGTGAGTTCTGCACCGTCACGGGGTTCTTCGGTGACTCGATCCGCTTTCGCACGAATGAGAGCGTGGTGGACGAACTGTTGCGACTCAAAGCACGCGCGCGCCGGGAGCAGGGACAGGTCGCAGTCTTTTTTATAGATGACAACCTCGCGATCAATATCAAGCGCACGAAGTCTCTGTTGCGTGACATCATTGCGGCTGACGCGCAGGTGAACTGGGTCGCCCAGATCAGCGCCAATCTGCTGCGCGATGAGGAACTGGTAGACCTGATTGCGGAATCCGGCGGCAAATGGGTCTTCATCGGCATGGAATCAATTGACCCGGTCAACCTGGCGGGTGTGAACAAAGGGTTCAATAAGCCGGGTGAGTACGCCGCCGTCCTCGACCGATTAGCCCGGCGAAACATCTACGCGATCACTTCCTTCATCTTCGGGATGGACAACGACACGCCGGGGGTGGCCGAACGCACACTTGAACAGGTGCGCGCCTGGCCGCCGGGGCTGCCCGTCTTCGGCCAGCTCACGCCTTTCCCCGCGACGCCACTTTATGACCGGCTGGAAAAGGCCGGGCGATTGACACGCCCGAAGCACTGGATGGACTTCGCACCTTTCGAGATGGCGCACACGCCCCTGAAGATGACGATTCCCGAAGCGCGAGTGGAGGTCAATCACGGGTGGTCGTCATCCTACAGTCCGGAAAGGAATGCCCAGGCAATTGACTCGATCAGCAACCAGCCGGTTGAGTATCGGATCGGCCATCTCATCGCGCGTCTCTGCTTCCGCGGCATCTACTTCCCACAGCTGGGCAAGCGGGCGTGGCTCAAAGTGATCGCTCAAAATCGGCAGACTATCTTCAAACTGGCGAATGAAGCGTTTGGCAACTGGCGCCAGGCGCGAAAGAAAAAATCAGATTTTATCCCGGTGGGATTTGAAAGGAGGCGCGACCATGATTCAGGAGAATCCTCGGGTTGACCAGTTCAAACAACAATTGCGTGATTCGTTGCGGCAGGAGACTCTCAATTCCAGCGCCGTCACGATCCCGAAAAACGATCACGTCTATACCTGCGGCGATCAGGACGAGGCCGTCTACTTCATCGAAAGCGGGCAGATCAAACTACAGATGCTCTCGCCTGAAGGGAGAGAGTGCATCCTCGCCATCCACACGGCCGGGGATATCTTCGGCGAATTGTGCCTCTCCGGCCTGGGCCCGCGGCTGGAAACCGCGACGGCCATGACAGAAACCAGCTTGAAACAAATTCCCTGTTCGAGATTCTTTGCTCGGTTAGGACGCGACTCGCTCTTTGAGGGCTTCGTCCGTTACCTGGCCGTGCGGATTGCCGACCAGCAGCAGGTCATCGCTAACCTGGTGACGGTGGACAGCGAACAGCGGCTGGGCAAGACGCTCCTGCAACTGGCCCGCACCCTCGGCAGGAAGGATCCGCGCAGCATCCGCATCGAGCTGAAGATTTCGCACGAGGAGTTGTCCGAGATGGTCGGCACGACGCGCCCCCGGATCAGCGTCTTTATGCAGCGGTTCAGGAACCTCGGGCTGCTTGAGACGAACGAAGATCACTTCCTCGTGATCAAAGAGAAGAAGCTCATGGCTTACCTCGCGCAGATCGCCTAAGTGAAATGGCAAAAGTCTTTTGAAAAATGGCTCGCGAATGCCTGTGTTTATTGAGGTTTCGAAAAAACGAATTTCAAATTACTTTTGCTATTTCACTTAGCGCAGGTCTATCGGCCTCGCGATAATTCTTTTCAAAGCTGTCCAGTATTGGACAGCAACCAACCCCAGATCAGCCTATCATCAAATCCGGAATACAGTCGGATGAGAGCGTGAGTGCGCTCGACATAGAAGTTGTGGGCACAAGTCTGAACCTGGAGGTCAATTATGCTGTGGACAATTATGGTGGTTCTTGTTGTTCTGTGGTTATTGGGGCTGGTGGGCCACGTCGGCGGTGGGTTGATTCATCTGCTGCTTGTTGTGGCGGTGGTAATGTTAGTCATCAACCTGTTCAGTAGTGGCCGGAAAGTACTCTGAGCGGGCAAAACCGGCATACGGCTGGCGCTTTCGGCTGGAGGAACCGGAGTAAATCATGAATATGGACCTGGAAAGCTTGATCATTCTCGTGATCGTCGGGGGACTGGCGGGCGCGATTGGACAACGGCTCGCGGGGTCTTCGCGGGGAGGACTCTTAACCTCAATCGCGCTCGGCTTCATCGGCGCTCTGATTGGAACCTGGATCGCCAGACAGTTTCGATTACCTGAAATTTTTGCTCTGCACATTGGTCACACGAACTTCCCCGTAGTCTGGGCAATTATCGGAGCGGCGTTGTTCGTGGCCATCATGGGATTGCTGATGAGGCGCCGGTATGCCTGAGCTGAGGATCAACCAGAGAGGGAGAAAGTATGGCCATGATTGAAGGTGACGGAACAAATAATGTGCTGTTGGACGAAGAGCGCAGGCTGGCTTCGCATCAGGAGGTTAAGGCTGCGATTGATGACGACGTGAATGCCCGCCTCAGGCGCGAATCGGCCCGGGTCGAGCCGCAGGAATCGGCTGAACTGGCCGGCGTGGCTCACGAATTAAAACACAAGTCCGTGCATGAAGCGGTTGAGACTGACCGCGAGCTGGGGCGCGGGAGAACTGCGGCCCGGATTTCACAGGTCGTGGATTACTTCTTCTACATCATCTACGGCCTGATCTCGTTACAGTTCCTGCTCGGGCTGATGGGCGCGCGGACTGGCAATGGGTTCGTTCAGTTTATCGCCGGCGTCACGAGCCCGTTGCTCGCGCCCTTCGAACGCATTGTGGGCACTCCGTCGGTTGGAGCATCTCAATTCCGGATCTCCTGTTTGTTCGCCCTCATTGTTTATGTCCTGCTTCATCTGGCCGTCAATGGGGCGTTCCGCTTAATCGCGCACCGTAAGGTAACTGTATAGCTGACCAGGCAATCTCTCTGTGAAGTACGAAGCAGAGGGCTTAAGCCGGGCGTGTCGTCAGGGCAACCAGCAGGGCTGTGAAGAGCAATACCGACACGCTTCAGGTTGAATGATTCGTACGATGTCGGACTCTCCCCCAAAACAGGATTAAATAGAAAGATAGCAAATGAAAATTACCAGATTCACGACCGCGAGCGCGCTGCTTCTGATGGCCCTCGCTGGCACTGTTTTCGCTCAGACTGTCGAAGTCAGGAACACCTCGCAATGGGTGGTCGCCAAACGTCAGATCCTGGCCGTCAGGTACATCGAAAACAAGCAGACAACAGTCAACATGCCGGGGACAGCTCTCGCTCCGCGAGTGATGGGCAAGGCCGATGTTGAATTCAAGCAGGGCCGCACGAATGTCAGGCTTGAGATGGAGAGCTTCGCCAATCCGCAATCGCTCGGTGCTTATTACACCACATACATTTTGTGGGCAGTGGCTCCGGAGGGACAGACTGAGAACCTGATGGAGTTGCCGATCCAGAGCAATTTCAAGATCGAGTCGACGACGAAATTCCAGACCTTCGGGCTGATGATCACCGCCGAGCCGCATTCCGGGGTGACACTGCCGGGTCCGGTGATCGTGGCCGAGAATACCCTCCGTAAAGGGACGGAAGGTGAAATCAGCACCAGCAGGATCGAATATAGCGGCGACCCCGGGACGCTTTATGTTGTTTCCTCGCCCAACTCTCCGGCGTTGAATGCCGACTACAATACGCCGCTGCTGATTCTGGGCGCGCGTCGTGCCGTCGAGATTGCACAGCGGGCTGACGCTCAAAGATTCGCCGAGCCGGAACTGCGAGAGGCGGAAGTGAAGCTGGAAGTTCTGGAGCGGAGCTGGCAATCGCGCAAACCTGCGGACCTGCGCAAAAACGCGAAGAAATATGGCGGGATGGCTCGCGACACGATGCGCCTGGCCGAACATGCCCGAAGCCTGACTGTCGAGCGCCGCGTCCAGGCGGGACTTGCCACTGAGCGCCAGGATGCCGTCAACACGATTGCCCAGGCCCAGTCCGAAGCTGATCGTGCCAGAACTGAAGCTGAACGCGCCGCGACCGATGCTGGTCGCGCCAGAACCGAAGCTGAACGCGCGCGGCTCGCGGAACGCGCTGAAATGGCGCGCTCTGCCAGCGAGGCCGCGGCTTCACGACAGCGAGTCGAGCAGGCGCAATCCGAAACCGAGAAGGCAAAAGCCGGCGAAGCGCTGGCACGCAGCGAAGCCGACCGCGCGCGCCTCCAGGCTGAAGAGGCGAAGCGTGAAAGAGACGCCACACAGCAGCGCCTCTATGTCTCGCTCTCAGAGATTCTTGAAACCAGGCGCGAGGCCCGCGGGCTGATCGTCAATCTTTCGGATGTCTTATTCGACACCGGCAAAGCGACCCTCAAGCCCGGCGCCCGCGAGAAGCTCAGCAAGCTGGCCGGCATTCTCGTGGCTTATCCCGGCGCTTACCGGATCGAGATTGAAGGGCATACCGATTCGGTCGGATCGGATGAACTCAACCTCAAGCTCTCGCAGGGGCGAGCCGATTCGGTGCGCGATTATCTCGTGCAAAGCGGGGTCAAGCCCGACCACCTGATGGCGGCTCGCGGATTTGGCGAGACAACACCCGTGGCCAGCAACGAGACGGCGGCTGGCCGACAGGTCAATCGGCGGGTGGAGATTATCATCGAGGATCCGGAGAAGCAGGTCAAAGTCAGCAATCAGTGAAGACGCGGCAATGGCTCAGCAATCGGTTGAGCCATAACGCCGCGCGTGATCAGCCCGGCGAGCGGTGAAAGATCAACAGGAGGAGGAAGCCATGAACGAGTTTCTATCGGATGTCAAAGATATCCGGCGGCGGGCGCGCCAGCACCTTGAGCAGGGCGCCATCACCGACGGTTACAAAGCTGACCGCAAAAAAGTGATCGCCGTCCTGAATGAAGTGCTGGCGACCGAGATTGTCTGCGTCCTGCGCTACAAACGTCATTACTACATGGCCAGCGGCATCCACGCCGAGCCGGTGGCGCAGGAGTTCCTCGAACACGCCAACGAGGAACAGATGCATGTGGACCAGATCGCCCAGCGCATCATGCAGCTCCAGGGCGAGCCGAACTTCAATCCGGAGGGCCTCGCCACCCGCAGCCACTCGGAGTATGTCGAGGGCGGCTCGCTCGTCGAGATGATCCGCGAAGATTTAGTCGCGGAGCGCATCGCCGTCGAGTCCTACTCGGAGATCATCCGCTGGCTGGGCAACGATGATCCGACCACGCGCAGCCTGCTCGTCGAGATCCTCAAGAAAGAGGAGGAGCATGCGGATGACCTCTCAAACATGCTCGCGGCTTTCGACCCGGAGAAAGCCCCCGCACTCAGGTAAAGAAGGGGAAGGTCGGGTTCCGGAAGATTTTCCGGATTGTCCGACGAACCCGGCAGGTAATTTGAAACAGAAAGATGACAAATATGATTCAGAGAATGAGAAAGACAAGTTTGGTAATCCTGGGAGTGATCCTGCTTGGCACCGGCCTGACAGCGCACGCCCAGCGGCGCACCAGTCGCACCAGCGACCGGCAGGTAGCGCCTATCCTCCAACGCATCGAAACCCGCACCCGGGACTTTCGCAACAGCCTCAGCGCGGTATCCGATCAGGGCCGGCAGAGGGGCACACGGAGGGACGAAAACCTCAACGGGTTCGTCAGCGAGTTTGAGGCCGCGACGGCTCAATTCCGGCAACGTTTCGACAATCGGCAGGCCGTCGCCGCTGATGCTCAGGAACTGATTGACCGCGCCTCCGTGATTGATAACTTTATGCGCCGCCGCCAGTCCGATGCGCGAACCCAGCGTGACTGGAACAACCTGCGCCTGGAGCTTGATCAACTGGCGCGTTATTACCAGGTCTCGTGGCGCGCAGACCAGGGGGCCGATTCACAGCGCAATGGCCAGGGCAGTTATGCCGCGAATCGTCTGACGGGGACTTACCGCCTCGATCAATCGCGCAGTGACAACCCCAGAGACGTTGTTGCCCGCGTGTCACGCGGTCTTTCAGACGGAGAACAGCAACGGGTCATGCGGCGACTGGAGTCGCCCGATTCGCTGGCCATTGACCGGCGCGGACGCACCGTCACAATCGCCTCTTCGCGAGCCGCTCAGATCACCTTCGAGGCTGACGGGCGTGAACAGACCGAGCAGACGCGCAATGGCCGGAGCATCCGCACGAGTGCGACGCTCTCCGGCGAGCGGTTGATGATCAACTCCGCGGGCGACAGATCCAGCGATTTTCAGGTTACCTTTGAGCCCCTGGACAACGGCCGGGGCCTGCGCGTCACCCGCCGCATCAGCGACGAACGTCTGACGCAGCCGGTCGTGGTCAACAGCGTCTATGAAAAAACATCGGACGAGGCGCAATTGAATCTTTACTCCGGCGCCCAGGATAACTCCACTACAGCCGGCGTCCCCAGAGGCAATTTCGTCGTGCCGGATGGAACCCAGATGGTAGCCGTCCTGAACGACAGTCTGAGTACGAAACAGGCGCATGAAGGTGATCACTTTACCCTGACGGTGCGGTCGCCTTCACAGTACGACGGAGCAAGCATTGAAGGCCATGTCGCGAAGGTCAATCGCTCCGGACGAGTCGCAGGCCGTTCCGAGATGTCGCTCGAGTTCGAGCGCATCCGCCTGCGCGATGGCCGAACCTCCAGCTTCGCCGGATACATTGATAGTGTCCGGACGACGAGTGGTGAAACTATCCGGGTCGATCAGGAGGGCAGGGTGCAGGATGATGACAGCCAGACCAGCCGCACCGTGACGCGCACGGGAATTGGCGCCGCCATCGGCGCGGTGATCGGGGCGATAGCCGGCGGCGGTAAAGGCGCGGCGATTGGCGCCGTAGTCGGTGCAGGTGCAGGAGCCGGATCGGTCTATGTTCAGGGTCGCGACGATCTCGATTTAATGAGCGGCACGGAATTTATGATCCGTGCGAGCGCTCCTCGATAAGACCCTCTCCACAGTAGCGTGGTGACTGGCTGAACGAGCAATGGCGGAAGCCGGTGATGCAGGCTCAGGGTAGCGAGCGACTGCACTCTGCCCTGAGTCAGCGATCCTCATCGTTATTTATCCCAGGTACTCTACCTCTGCCTGGCGAGTGCCACCGTTGCTCAATCACCAGGCTAAGGAGTCTCTGATGTCCACGTCTGCCACTTCCTGTGTGCCATTAAAAAACCGGCTGCTTGCCGCCCTCCCCAGTGAGGAGTACGAACGTCTGCTGCCTCACCTGAAACACGTTTCCCTGCCTCTCAGAGAAATACTCTGCCAGACCGGTGACCGGATGAAGTACGCCTGGTTCCCCCTGAGCGGCATGATCTCGATGCTCTCAGGCGTGTCAGACGGCGCGAACGTCGAAGTGGGTGTGATCGGCAATGAAGGAATGCTGGGGCTGCCGATCTTTCTGGGAAGCGGCATCGCGCCCAATCAGGCGATTGTGCAGGTTGCGGACGGCGCCATGAGGATGAAGGCAGATATTCTGAGAGCCGAGTTCAAGCGGGCTGGACCACTGCAAGTCCTGCTGCTGCGTTACACCCAGGCGTTTTTCACCCAGGTTTCCCAATCGGCAGCCTGCAACCGCCTTCACGCGCTCGATCAACGACTCTGCCGCTGGCTGCTGGTCGTGCATGACCGGATGGAGTCAGATCACTTTCTGCTCACCCATGAGTTCATCTCGCATATGCTGGGGATGCGACGCTCCGGCGTTTCTGAGGCTGCCAGCACCCTGCAGAATGCGGGACTGATTCACTACTCGCACGGCAAAATTCACATCCTCAACCGGGAGGGCCTCGAATCCGCTTCCTGCGAGTGTTATCAGATTGTCAAAGAGATGTCTGCCCGCCTGCTGGCTTGACGCTGCGCTCCGCTGAAGCTTTGCCTGGAGCGATCAAACAAGCGCCCGCTACCGTCACCGCAGCGGACGCTCGTGCCTGGTTTGCTTATGGTGGCTATACCGTACACCTGATCATTCAGGCTGACACTTGAGAGTGAAAAACAGGATGATGCGGAATGTTCGGTAGCAGGCAAAGTATATTACCGGAGGGCTGTCAATGCGGGGTTTCCCGCATTGAAGTGGGAAGTATTTCCCGGTTTTCGAACTGTTATACCCTGCCTGCCTGAGGATATGCAGATGTTCCCACTGGCACATTTGTTGCACTTTATATTTCTTTTGAAGAAAACCCAGGTCAGTTGAGAGGCGCTCATTCTGGGATCAGGGCGGTGTGTCTCAATCGCCTTTAAATTTGTTTTGCCATTTGGCGGAATGAATTTCGATTATGTAACCCGGTTACTAAACATTGGTGCGTGCTTGTGCCGCAGACCGTCCAGTCTGCGGCTAGGCGTCTGTGCAAGGCTCTGGTGGCTTTCACAGGCGCACTGGTTGAAAGCCCCAGCCGCAGCGTTGGACAGTTTGCGGCACATTCGTGAAGGAGAGGTTATGCAAACAAGAAAGCCAAGCTATCTGATTTCAGTTCTCTGCCTGGTGCTGGCGGCCAGCGTGACCGGCCTCGCGCAAGGCCAGAATACCAGGGACTCGGCGTCACAGGCCAACAAGGCCGCGACCGTCCTGAAGGAAATTATGGCCGCGCCGGATCAAGCCATTCCGAAAGATGTGCTGGACAAAGCTGAGTGTGTCGCGGTCTTCCCGCAAGTGATCAAGGCGGGCTTCATCGTCGGCGGACGCGGCGGACGCGGCGTGGCCAGTTGCCGCACCCCGAGCGGTTGGAGCGCCCCGGCCTTTTTCAATTTAGGGGGCGGCAGCTTCGGCCTCCAGATTGGCGCGCAAGCCACTGACTTCATCTTCCTGTTCATGAACGAGAAGGGAATGGACAGTTTGCTTTCGAGTAAATTCACGTTGGGCGGCGATGCTTCGGTGGCAGCCGGGCCGGTGGGGCGACAAGCGGGAGCGGAGACCGACGCGTTGATGTCGGCGCAGGTGCTGTCTTACTCGCGGAGTAAGGGAGTGTTCGCCGGACTCGAACTCAAGGGCACGGTGATCTCGCAGGATACGGAACATATGGAGGGTGTCTACGGCAAAGACGTGACGGCCAGAGAGGTCTTGAAGGAGAACAAAGTCAAAGCGCCGGCCGTGGTGCAGGTGTTTCCCAGAACTCTGGCTGGCTACTCACCGCGCAAAGCTCGCAGGTAATGCCTGTCGTGGAAGAGTATGCGCAGGGAGATGGGAAGCAAGGCTGCAAGTGAAGGAGTACTATCATCAGATTGATAACGTCACAAGAGGACATTGCCGGAATGATGGCGACGGCGAACGATAGACATAAGCTACAGACGAGCAGGTCTATTACCGGTAATGTCTAAAAAATAGTTGCAGATGAACGCAGGCAACCTGCCTGTGAAAGGGGTTTCAATGAAATTTCAAAAATCGCTGTATGTGATTAGTTTGTTGACATTGTTAAGCGGGCTCACCCTGGTTGCAAACGCCCAGCGACGCGATTACGGTCAAGAACGCTGGCAATATCTGGGACAATCGAATGTAGACGGCAGGAGAGATCATGACAACATTCGTGTGAATGCCAGAGGAGCTTTCCGGGCAATTCAACTGCGCGTCCAGGGTGGCGAGATTGAATTCCAACGCGTGGTTGTGCACTTCGAAAACGGCGCGGACTCGGATGTCGCGATTCGTGATCGAATCCCCGCTGGTGGTCAGACACGAGCCATTGACCTGCCCGGTGACAACCGCCGAATTGACAGCGTTGAGATCTGGTACGGAAAGGGCAATTGGGGAAGACGCCAGCCCAATCTGAGACTTTATGGGTTGGTCTCCACTGACGGACCAGGCCGAGAGCGCGACGACCGTGATCGCGGCGACCGTGATCGCAATCGTCCTGTGCAGACCGTCTATTGTGAGTCTGGCGACATGAAGCGTCATTGGTGCAGCGAGGGGATTGGGAGGCGCGTGCGCTTGATAAGCCAGCGGAGCGAAGCGCGTTGTGTGCAGGGGCGGACCTGGGGCGTTGATCGGAGTGGCATTTGGGTCGACCGCGGTTGCCGTGCCGATTTCGAGGTCCGGTAATCACTGTGGTGATTCTACCTGGGGTAAACCCGACAATGTTGTCACCAGCCGCAAAGTAAATAGTGGCGCCAGCTAAATATGACAACAACCAAGCCCGGGAAGGCCTGCTTAAAAGAGTAAGCTGGTCGGCAAAATAAATCTGCCATATGGAATCGGCCCCCAGTTAGTTGCATTGGCATCTGCGTAACTCCGCTCCTGTGGAGCCAGAGAGTTTATGCCAGCTTTATTTTGCCGACCAACTTAGACTCTGTGGAATAAGGGCGAAGTTAAAGGCAAAGTCAAACAGGTCAAAGGGGAAGTTAAAGAGAAGGTTGGCGAGGTAACCGGCAACTCCCAGCGTGAAGCTGATGGCGAGCGGGTAAAGCAGATGAGCGTTTTAACTATCAATCGTCTGAAGGGATCATGATGAGCGAAGATAATCATCCTCAAGCGGTCAAGTCACCTTCCCTGATCAGTCGGATTGGCATCCCCGCTGTGGTGATGCTGGCCTGGGTGGCCCTGGCGGGATCCCGACAGATTCAGACCGACGTTTTGAGAGTGCCGGAACTCGATGCTGGCTTTCGCCTGCTATACGAACTTAAGCCTGCGGAAGCTCGCACGCAGTTTGCCGCCCGGCAGAAGACCCATCCGGAAGACCCCCTGGGTAGCGCGGCGGAAGCGGCGAGCTATCTGTTTGAGGAGTGCTACCGGCAGGGTATTCTGACCTCCGAATTCTTTCTGGACGATGACCGCTTTTTAGGTAAGGCCCCTGTCAGAGCGGATGCAGCTTTGCGCAAGGCTTTCTTCGCCGCGAGCAAGCGCGCACAAGACCTGGCGCGGCTACGATTGAAGACAAACCCGGACGATGCGAACGCCTTATTCGCGATGACGCTCAGCGTGGGCATGCAGGCCGACTATGCCAGCCTGATCGACAAGCAGCAACTTGATAGCCTGCGCCTGATCGGCGAAGCTGATAAGTTTGCCAGGAAACTGCTGGCGGTCGCACCGGAAGGGGCCGATGCTTACCTGACGCTGGGAACCGCGAATTACATCATCGGCAGCTTACCTGCGGGCAAGCGTTTCTTCCTTCGGCTCGGGGGAATCCGGGGCGACAAACGCGTGGGCTTAAAGCAGATCGAAATGGCCGCCGCGAGCGGCCGCTACCTGCGGCCGTTTGCAAAAATTCTGCTGGCACTGGTGGCCTTGCGCGAGAAGAAACCAGACGTGGCCCGCACTCAACTGACGGAACTGGTCGCGGAGTTCCCGCAGAATACGCTTTTTGCAAGTGAGCTGGCCAAACTCCCGCCTGGACCTGCACAGCAGGCCCGGCCAGACGAGCGCCTGAGTTCAGTCTCGCCGCCACGCTTTCAACTAACAACGGTAGAGAACCTGAGGAAAGAGCAATCATGAAGACAAAAGCTTACACAACGATTCTTGCGGTCATCGTGCTGATGCTGTTCGGCACAGTGGGCGCGCTGGCACAAACAGAACATCAGCATGGCACAAAGAAGCCGATGCAACACGACATGTCAAGGATGGATATGTCCGGCATGATGAACGAGCCGCACCATGCCCTGGCCATGGCTTATATGCAGAACATCGGCACGTTCGCAAAAACCCTGCACAACCAGGCGAAAGGCGGCGGCCCGCTTGATGCTAAGTTTGCCCGCGCCGCGGTTGCTGAGATAAAACGCAGCCTCGACCAGATGGAGGAGCATCATGGGGAGCATATGAAAATGATGAGCGAGGAGATGCGCTCGCATATGGCGGCGATGATGAAGGATATGGAAGTGCATCGCTCGATGCTCAAGGATGCGGTCAGCGCTCTTGAAGAGGATGTCCGGGCTGATCAACCCGACTCAAGGCAAGTCGCAGCGGACAGCGCTAACCTTCTCAAGCATCTCGACGAAATGTCGAAGATGCACGATGACAAGAAGGGGAAGATGATGAAGATGAAGATGTAGTGGTGCGGACTGGTACTCCGTCAGGTCGTTGATGATGGACAGAAATGTGGTAAAGACTGAAATCAAAGCTGGCCCATTTCATCAAACTCACCGTGACTGAGTACTGGTACAAGTCAGCAGGCGGCGACTTTGACGCTGGATGCAGATTCACCTGGAGCGGGATACAGAGAGGAATCTCATGAACGAATCGAACAAGACCCCCTTAATCATCGCGTTAGTCGTCGTCGTGCTTTTTCTGATCTTCGGCGGCGGGGCAATGACAGGGTCAATGATGAGTGGCGGGATGATGGGACACGGATGGATAGGCGGGTTCAGTTGGATGTGGATTCCTACTTTGCTTACACTCGTTCTCGGTGTCCTGCCTGGCAGGATGATCTTCGGGAAGAAGTGACCAGGTCACCGGTGTTCGTAGAAATCCAGAACGGTTATGCCACAGACGCCACACACCGAAAGACATTTCACGGCAGGCGAGACGGTTCGCGATATTGTGATCGGCATGTCAGATGGGCTGACCGTCCCTTTCGCACTGGCAGCGGGGCTTTCCGGCGCAGTTAGTTCAACCAGCATCATCATCACTGCCGGATTCGCGGAAGTAGCCGCAGGCGCTATTGCCATGGGCCTGGGCGGATACCTCGCGGCCAGAAGCGATGCCGAGCATTACGCGAGCGAACGTGAGCGAGAGAAGCAGGAGGTGGCTCAAATACCGGAAATGGAAAGAGGTGAAGTCACGCAGTTGTTTCGCTCCTATGGGCTGACTGAAGAGCAAGCCGCGCCAGTTGTGCAGGCGCTGAGCGAACATCCGCAGGCGTGGATTGATTTTATGATGCGCTATGAGCTGGGGCTGGAGAAACCGGATCCCCGGCGTGCTTTGACAAGTGCCCTGACGATTGCAGGGGCGTATATAGCTGGCGGCGTAATTCCGCTGAGTCCATACATCGTCCTGTCGCAAGCCCATCTGTCCCTGGTATGGTCGGCGGGGATAACGCTCGTGGCGTTACTGGTGTTTGGCTACATCAAAGGCCGTTTCACTGGTAAGCGCCCCTTTCGCAGCGCGCTCCAGACGGCGTTTGTTGGCGGCCTTGCTGCCACAGCGGCTTTTGGGATTGCGCGGGCAATTTCATAAACCAGGGTAGAGCATGAGCAGGTCACAAACGCGATGAAGCGAGAAGTTCAAAAGTCAGGGCGATTTTTCATCAGGGTCTCAGTGCTGGGATTGTTTGCGTTGGCCAGGCTGCCGCTCGATCAGCCACTCGATGCCGCGGCTGGGGGACAGCAGGCCACCGTAAACCATCCCACTACTTTGACGGGTGACCTCGTCATTGCGAAATTGTTGGAGCGCAATCGCCAGAGAGAGGCTCTGCTGCAGCAGTATTCAGTGCCGAGTACCTACCGGGTCAAAAACGACAAAGGCACAGTGTGCGCGGAAGCCCAGGTGGTGCTGCGCTATCGCGCGCCTGACACGAAAGAGTTCACGATTGTTTCTGAAAAAGGGTCAGCGATAATCCGCAGTCGCGTCTTCAAGCCCTTGATGGAAATTGAAGTCGAAACTGCCGCCGGACGCAACCGCTACGACAGCTCGGTTACGCCTGACAACTACAACTTTAAACTGCTGGGCGAAGAGGATGTGGATGGCGCTCATTGCTTCGTCGTGCAAACCACTGCGAAGCGGGCGGACAAGTGCCTGTTCAATGGGAAAGCCTGGATCCACGCCACAGAGTTTGCGTTCGTCCGTGTTGCGGGCCAGCCCGCCAAAAACCCATCGGTTTGGATCAAACGGGTGGAATTCGTGCGGCGCTACCAGAAGATCAAAGAATTCTGGTTGCCGCTCAAAAACGAATCAATAACGCAAGTCCGAATCTTTGGAAAAAACATTTTGACCATTGACTATGACCAGTATGAGATCACTCAGGTTGGCGGCGCGGTGTTCCGGCTGGTGGCTGAGCTGCCGCGAGCGCGCGGAAGATAATGTGAGATGCTGATTCTTGAACTGACAAATAAAGAATGTGTTGAGGCGCTGACACACCTGAGGCTTGGCAGACTGGCTTGTTCACGCGACGATCAGCCTTACATCGTGCCGATCTATTTCGCTTGCCACGAAAGACATCTCTACAGTTTCGCCACGCGCGGTCAGAAGATAGATTGGATGCGCACCAACCCACGGGTCTGCGTTGAAGCAGACGAAATAATCAATCACCATGATTGGATGAGTGTCATTGTCCAGGGTCGCTATGAGGAGTTGCTGGATACCTCTGAATGGAAGATGGCACGTGAACTGGCGCATGAGCTGCTCCAACATCAGGCGATGTGGTGGGAGCCAGCCTATGTCGGGACTGCCCATCTCGCTGCTGTAAATGAATTGATGCCGATATATTACCGCATTCGCATTGATCAGATGACCGGTCGTCGTGCGAAGCCCGATTCGGTTGAGGCGGTAACACTGGTTGAGCCAGCGACGGCTCCCCAAAGTGAGAGCCGGCTCAAGAGCCTCCTGCGTCGCCTGTGGTTCGTCGGTCCGGGCCGTTCATCTGATTGAATTTCCCTTTTGTCGGACAATGAGATGACATTGGGTGAAATCCAACATTCGAAAATCACACCTCCGAAACACCTGCCCGTGAAAAGCCAGGAGTGTTTACCTGGGGAGGCGAGGCACTGCCCGAATCGGGTGTGGGCTGGGATGAAGAAGTCGCCCCTCACCTGGCGCGAACCCGGTCAGCAATGACCGGGAACGACACGTATATTGCGTAGTTGTCCGTCACTGGACAAAACCATTTCGGACGCCCGCTGAATCTATTCGGGCAAGCTGCAAGTCCCCTGTGACGCCTTCGCTGCCGGACTCGGTGATCACCGCATCGTCACGACGCTCTGTCCCGGCGGCAAAGAGCGGATGCGCAGGCTGATGGC
>Ga0070741_10010544_pt1 | contig 17411 bp, 9 predicted proteins | sample Coa_R1_4_FD_66440 | JGI IMG/M metagenome (GOLD analysis project Ga0070741, IMG submission 66440) | Surface soil microbial communities from Centralia Pennsylvania, which are recovering from an underground coalmine fire - Coalmine... | ecosystem: Environmental > Terrestrial > Soil > Unclassified ...
TATCCAGCCATGCGATCTGGGGCGTGATGTCGCCGGCGAACGAGCGATGCCGCACATGGGAATAGCGCCCGAAGATTTTATGGTTCGCAGAGAACTGGTGATCCACTTTGGCGTCGAAACGGGTTCGGTAAGAGCGGTACTGTGCGCTGCCTAGCAGGTTCTCATTGGGTCCCTGGGCGTTCACAAATCCAGGCTGGTTTGGTGATGCCCAGGGTTTCCGGTCGAGAAAGTTTCGGACGGCAGGGTCGAAGCGCGATACCGGAACGCGATTACCGGGAAACGGGTCGCGGGACCAGCATTCCGCCTGCCCCGCGGGGCAGTTGGCATTTGGGCCGAACCGGGTTGTATCCGGATCGTAGATCGGGAACCCCGCTCCACCGAAGCTGAAATCGCCGGCCAGCATCTCATTGCTCGGCACGGCGCCTACCCAGCTTGACGCTTCCTTCTCATGGTGACGCTGAAACCCAAAAAACCAGAAGGTCTTGTCCTTGCCGTTATAGATTTTTGGAATATATACGGGTCCGCCTGCGCTGGCCGATATCTCGTGGTACGTGAAGTTACCGCCCAGAGGTAACTGCTCCAGATAGCTGCGATGGATAAGGTCGCGATTGATGTAGCGGTCCTCGAGCGCTCCGTGAAACTGATTCGTTCCGCTCTTGAACACAGTGGACATAAGGCCGCCGGCGGAGTGGCCGAATTCCGCAGGCATGCCGGTCGTCCACAGCTTCACTTCCTGCAACGAGTCAATGCTGGTGGACATCACCTGATTCGTAGTGCCGATCATCGAGCGCACCGGCTCCTTGCCGCCCACCCCGTCCAGGGTGTAACCCAGCGATCGCTCGCGCTGCCCGACAACATGCTGGCCATTAATATTGGAAGTCGACGGCAGATAGAGCAGGATGCGAAACGCATACTTTTGGAGCACCGGTATTTTGACGATCGTATCGCCTTCCATGATCTGGCCGGTCGCCGAGGTCTCGGTTTCGAGCAGCGGCGCGGAAGCGGCCACGTTGATAGATTCCGTTACGGCTCCGATTTCGAGCTGCACGTCGATGCGCGGCTGCTCCGCCGTGCGCAGGATTATGCCTTCGCGGACGTACCGTTTGAACCCGCTAGCCTGGACGCTAAGCCTGTAGCTGCCGGGAATCAGATTGGGAATATAGTACGCTCCCTGAGAGTTAGTAACTCCCCTGTAGACGAACTGACTCTCGGTGTTCACGACCTCGATGGTAGCTGCCGGAACCAAAGCCCCTGTCGTATCGGTCACCGTGCCGACCAGGATGGCAGCCCCGGTCGTCTGCCCTAAAGCGGCGCCACAGAGCGCCGCCAGAAGAACAGCAAGTGCGCACACGTGTCGCATAGAATCTCCTTCAGCCCCCACCCACGGAGTGGGCTCACGAACCGCAGTGAAATGATCATATGTCCGCCGCGAGTGGGAGCGCAACTGACCACATATGGGAGCGCTTGCTGCGCGTGCGGCTCAGCGGGAGGGTTACAGAGCCGCTAGGCAGTGGCGTGATCGCCCAACGGCCTGGCGGGGGGCGAAAGCACGTCGTATTCCCGTTGAACAAATTGCGCGGTGAACGCGAGAAAGCGCAACTGTCCCTGCAACTGCAGTATGGGATTGTCGGTACCGGTCACGCGGAAGGAAGCGAGAAATCCAGCCAGGTTGCCGGCGGCAGCCACATTTTCAAACGTGCGGAACTTCAGATAGGCAATGCCAATCTCGGCTGGAGCAGCCTTCTCGCTCAGCTCGAATACGTGGCAATACAGAGTGGTATAGTCGTCCAGAACTTCCCGGACCAACCCCGGGCCGCCCGCGGAATCCCGCTGCATATACTTGCGTCCCTCCAGGAGATACCGTTTGCCTCGATCCGAGCGGAACACCAGGTGATACTGCATCTCGGCTTCGCCCGTGGCTTCGTTGATCCGGAGGTAATGGAACAAGCTTTCGTGCTCGTCTAAATTGAACGTGACCGGTCCCTCGCCTTGGAGCTTAGCGAAAGTAATCGTGCCTTTCATTCCTGCCTCGTGCGCGGCGCCTTCCAAAAACTCGTTGAGGTCGCGAACGGTCATGTGGGCTCGAAAGCTCGCCTCAAAGGCCCCGGATGGCGCGCCCTCGGCGGGGATTCGTGCAGCAATCGCGAGGTCGCCTTCACGACCCGCCGCCGGAGTCGATGCGCCCTCAAGATACCAGCCCACCATCTCCTCATCGAATGCCATACCCAGACCATCCGGAAGGTGAATGTCGAGGAACGGCTCGAGCAGCGTCGTTGTCGGCAACGCGGCTTTTCCGGTTCGCGAGAGGATGTAGTAGCATCCCACCCGGCCGGTTTCAGCTTCGGCGTGCAGAAGGCCGAGGCCGCCGCTGCCCCAGAGATTTATCAAGCCGTCGGGCACATCAGTAACGTACTTACCCAGCAGAAGATCGTCACTTACTTTGCGTATCTCGTCGTGAAAGGTTGTGAAATCGTTCAATTGGAAGTGATCCTGGAAAAACCGCGGGACGGCCAACCCTTCCATCAATCCCAGGAATTGATAATGCGCCTCCAGCTTGCCATCGGGCTTGCTCTCGAACTGGAGAAATGCGGCGCGGCCGAGATGGTTATTGTTTGAGATGATGTCCATCTGCCAGACACCGTTCAGGTCATCGGCCGTAGGAGCCGTTCCTGCCGCGAACAACTGCGCATGGTCGTCCGCAGTCATTTGGGCGAAGCCGTATTTTCGGACCATGGGGAAGGTGAAGAGGCGGATGCCGTTGGGATATTCGCCCAGGTAGACGCGCCCGATCAGCAGATCCTCGTGAATGACCTTGAACACATCGTAGTAACCGGTCCAGGGCAGATCGAGGTAGCGCAGCAGAATGTAGCGGCCCGGTTCGAGCGTGCCGGTCTGGCGCTCGATAGTTATTTCTTCGAGCGAATTGCGGGCCCGAATGCGGCCATCGGTATCGCTGGTCAGCCCTACATAACGGTTCTGGTCTTTGTGAAACTCCTTCTTAAAGCCGGTAAAGAGGGCTGAAGACATCGCGTTCAGGACGTGGCCTGCCGGGAAAAAGCCTTTCCAATAGCGGTCGTTGCGAATCGTGCGAGCGGCCACGTCGATCTGCGGGTCGCCACCCTGGTTGATCATGGCGTCAATGCCGAGCGTAGGCAGCCGCCGAAAGAGCCGCTCGAGCTCGGATTCCGTGCGGCCGAGCACATCGAGCGGGTCCAGCGCCCGGACGGCAACGGCCGTGGCTGGTTTGGGATAAGCGTCGCCGCCTAGCTCCCGAATTTTGCGCTCCGCAATCCGTTCAGTGAGCGCCGAGATCGTGAGAAACGGATTCACTCCCAGTGCTGAGCGGACGATGGCGCCATCGGCGATAAAGAGTCCCTGGTGCACGCTGCCGTCTCCGGCAAAGACGCGGCCAAATTCATCCACCGTGCCGTGCAGGTAGTCCTCGCCCATCGGACAACCGCCCAGCGGGTGCGCCGTGATCAAATGGCCGGTACGAAAAACAGCCCACGTAGGATTGGCGATGTAGCTGCCATGCAAAGCGCGAGCGTGGCGGCGAAGCTCTTCGTTCATGCGCGTAAATACGATCTGCTGCCCCACCTTGTCCCAGGCGATGCTCATACGTCCGTCCGGTTCGGTAAAAGGAGCATCGAAGACCATGGTGCCCCTGGCGTCGTCCTGCCCCATGACCAGGTACAGCATCGTGTGGTTGAGCGCTCCGTCAGGAGCATAGGGCTGCAACAGGTCGAGATCACGCGCGATCCGCTCTCGCTCGGCCTCCTCGTTGCCGGATGTGGTGTCCTCGCCGCGCAGCGCGGCAAATACCGCCTTGGCTCCCAAGATGTACGCGCTCGGAAACGAAAAATCCTCGACCGCGATGCGCTGCGCTACCGGCGCTTTGCCGTTATAACGGATCACCCCGACGATCGACGGCCCGGGGGGCCTTGCGTCTCCGGACGCGGGAGAGCGCCGGGTACCGTAGCCCAGTACGTCCGTCTGCCAGTCACCGTTGTAAGCCAGCCCGAAGAAATCGCCGTTACCGCTGAAGCAGGTACCCAGAGTGGGGGAAATGCTCAAACCGTGCATCTCCGATCTCAGAAGGATTTCAGTGGAGTTCAACGAACCAGCGCTGAGAAAAACGTTTCGCGCCTCCAGCGTGAATGAGTCCGATGATCCGTTATCGTAATGACGGCCGTGTACCCGCCAGCCTCCACCGTCGAGTTTTTCGATCCACTCTACTTTGGTTTGCGTGAAAATCTCCGCACCGGCGTTGCGAGCCATCGGCAGATAATTCATATAAAGCGTGTTCTTCGCGCTGACGTTGCATCCGGTTACGCAATCGCCGCAGTCGATACAGGGCTTCTGTGACACCCCATGGGGATTTGGCCCGTCGATGGTGAAGTTGACAGCTATATTCAGCGGCCCAGCGTGCATTCCCAGCTCGGCAGCGCGCCGCTCGAGCGCCTTCACCTTGGAGAGCGCTCCGTCATTCTGCGGATTTCCACGGGGATGCGGACCGGCCGACAGAATTTCGCGCGCGCGTTCGTAATATTGGAGCATGTCGTCGTAGCGCAGCGTCCGCGGCCAGCCGACCAATTCGAAGACCTCGCGGTCGGGGACGATGGCCACGTTGGCATTGATCAGCGACGTTCCGCCCAGGCCGGAACCTTTTACGACAGAAATGTCCGGATAGTTCAGGAATTCGTAAAGACCCAAAGGATTCAGATCACTGCGGGTTTCGCGCAGGACGCCGTCGACTGAATCCGGGAAGCTGCCGACGCTCCACTCTCGCCCGCGCTCCAGGATGCAGACCGACGGTTTGGGATTGAGAGCCGCTGTGGCAAGACGGGCGGCGGTAATCGCGCCCCCGTAGCCGGAACCCACAACTACTACGTCGTAAGTCTGCCGCCGATCCTTCCAGTCTTTTGCCAGCATAGTCCACGCCTCGCATGGCAAATAGTAAAGGAGTCGAGGCGGGAATGCAATCTATGGTAAAGGAAATTGCGAGGGAAAGCCGATGAAAATACTCGGAGTTAGGCTCGCGCCGCAACCCGGACTTTGGTCAGAGCCGATATCCGGTGCAGGATGGCGCTCCGCAGGGCTGTTTTGTGCGGGCATTCCGGCATCCGCTCGATCACTGACAGCCGATATTTGAGGAATTCGATTTCTTTCATAACCACGCCCTCGTTTTGTAGTGCTGCGGCCAACGCCGGCATATCACATTCGCGCAACGGCCTATAATGCCTTACGGGTGGGCGGTTGTGGTAGAGTTCCGGGCAATGAAGCCCGGCGCTTTGGAGTGTCCTCCGCTACTCCAGAACAACCGCTTCACCCACAATGAATTTTCGGCTGCCCAGCCACAACGGTCCAGATCCCTTAGTACTAGACGGTTCTAAGTAAGACCGGGTTTCCCCTCGGGTTTTCTACGCTTTACAGCGCCTCGGCGGCGGGCCGCGTGCGATGATTGAAGCATGACGGAGCCGAAGGCGGGCTGAGTAATGGCGCTTAAGAGCTTTGACGAGTATGTCGCGTTGGCCGAGCAGGCGCACGGCCATATCTGCGCGGGCCAGATCCTCGGGTTGCGAATGGCATTGTACGGTCTGAAGCTGCTGGCTCTGGACGATCCCTTGGGGCGCGACCGTAAACGCCTGATTACCTTCGTTGAAATCGACCGCTGCGCGACCGACGCGATTCCGGTTGTGACCGGTTGCCGGCTCGGAAAGCGCGCTTTGAAGTTCCGGGATTTTGGAAAGGTTGCCGCGACATTTTGCGATCTGGAAGCCGATCGTGCGGTGCGAATCGTGGCCAAGGATAGCGCTAAGGACCGCGCAGCAGAGCTGCATCCCGAATGCGCGAACCGCAACGAACAGCAGATGCGCTCGTACCGCGAGATGGGTGATGAGGAGCTGTTCGATATGCAATGGGTACGTGTCAAGCTGGCTTCTGACGATGCACCCGGCTACAAAGGCGATCGCGCGCGCTGCGCGGAGTGCGGCGAGACGATCAACTTCAGACGGGAAGTGGTGCAAAGTGGCCGCGTGCTGTGCCGGGCATGCGCCGGCGAGCGGTATTACGAGCCGGCCTGATGCTGCGCTACTACATTACAGACGGAGCCGCGCTGGGCAGCCTTGACGCGCTCCTGAACGCCATGGCCAGGGCTCTTGAAGCGGGGGTTGATTGGGTACAGATTCGGGAAAAACATCTGGGTACACGGGAATTGCTTGGCCTAGTACGCCGCACGCTAGCTTTGCCAAACCCGCACGGCGCGCGGATTCTGCTGAATGAACGCGTTGACGTCGCGCTGGCCGCCGGTGCTCACGGCGTCCACCTTCCGGCCGAGTCGATTCCCGCAGCCAGAATCCGGCGGGTGGTTCCCTCGGAATTCCTCATCGGTATCTCGTGCCATTCCGCCGATGAAGTGCGCCGCGCTGAACAGGAAGGCGGGGATTTCGCTGTATTTGGGCCAGTATTCTTTACTCCTTCCAAAGCGCGTTACGGAGCGCCGCTCGGCCTGAACAGGCTCAAGGAAGCAGCGGCTGCGGTTCACTTCCCTGTCCTTGCGCTTGGGGGCGTTACTGCGGCTAATGCGCAACAATGCCTCGAAGCCGGAGCAGCCGGAATTGCGGGCATTCGGCTTTTTCAGTCCGCGAGCGCGCTGACCAGCACAACAACGGATCGCGCTGTCACCTGATACGCCGGGGATTCGAGCGCGCGAGCTTCTCCCGGATCCACGAAATCACCAGGAGAATCGATGCCTGTATCCACTACGCATCTCCATTCTCGAGCCGCTCCCGGGTCCGGAACAGTAAACGCCAGGTCTTCCCAATAAGCGTTGATCATGATGTATAGGCTCGCTCCGGAGTCCTCCCACAGGCGCAGCGCCAGCGTATGCGAATGCTCCGAGAGATCCGTCTCCGGTCCTGTGCCATGCCATTCCACGCGTTCTCGCCAGAACTGGCTATTCCCCAGCACCGGATGTGCCTTGCGAAAGGCGATCATCTTTTTGAAGAACCGGTGCATGCCCGCATTTTTCTGAAGGAGGCTCCAATCCAGCCACGTCGTGGCATTGTCCTGGTTGTACGGGTTATTGTTTCCACCTTGCGTATTTAAGAATTCGTCTCCCGCCAGAAACATCGGGGTGCCATTGGCCAGGAACAAGAGACAGCAGAAGTTTTTGGCCTGCCGCCGGCGTAGCGCCAGCACCTCAAGCGGAGCGCCGGCGTCGCCCTCCCAGCCGCAGTTCCAGCTCAGGTTGGAATCCGGGCCATCGCGGTTATCGTTGCCGTTCGCTTCATTGTGCTTTTGGTTGTAGGACACCAGGTCATAAAGGCAGAAACCGTCATGGGAAGTGACGTAGTTGACGCTCTGGTAGGGCCGATAGGCATTGAACAGATCTCCTGGAAACAGGTCGTCGCTGCCATAGAGCCGTGCCATGAGGGCGCCCACCATACCGTTGTCGCTCTTGACGAAGGAACGCACGTCGTCGCGGAACCGGCCGTTCCACTGCTGCCAGTTCATCCCCGGAAAGCTGCGGCCAAGCTGGTACGCGGCAACGTCCCATGCTTCGGCGATCAGGCGCACGTTCGCAAAAGCAGGGTCCGAGCTGATTTCCGCGATGATGGGAGGATCGTTGAGGTTGATCGAGCCGTCATCGTTCCGCGTAAAGATCGACGCCAGATCGAACCGGAATCCGTCCACATGAAATTCGGTCACCCAGTAACGCATGCTGTCCAGAATCAGGCGCCGCACGTGCTGATTGGCTGCATGCAGCACATTCCCGGTGCCCGCGTCATCGCGGTACTTACTCCGATCTGCCGCCAGGAGATAGTAAGTTGTATTATCTATGCCGCGGTAGGAGTAGGTTGGTCCGGATTCGTCCTTTTCGACCGTGTGATTATAAACCACGTCCAGAATAACTTCGATATCCGCCTCGTGAAGAGCTTTTATCATCCGGCGAAACTCGTCGATCCGTTCGGCGCAGCCTTGAACAGATGCATATGACTGGTGGGGCATAAAGAAGCTGAGCGGCATGTAGCCCCAATAGTTTCCTTCCTGGGGATCGAACTGAAACACCGGCATCAACTCGACAACTGTTACGCCCAGATCCTGCAAATACGGAATTTTATCGATCAGCCCGGCGAAAGTACCCCTGTGCCCGTCTGCAACGCCGGAGTTGCTTTGCTGCGTGAATCCCTTCACGTGCAGCTCATAGATCACGGTATCGTACGTGTGCACGGGTTTGCGATCACCGGTCCAGTCGAACGGCGGATTTGCTGCGTGAACCAGCCCAAGCGGGGCTTTGCCGGCATTGGATCCGGGCTGCCTGGCCGCTTGCCGGCTGAACGTCGGAGGGAAGAAGACGGCGCGCGCAAAAGGATCAAACAAAATTTTCAGCGGATCGAATCGCTGGCCTGAGGCGGGGTCCTGCGGACCTTCCACGCGATAGCCGTAATAGCGAGCAGCATCTACCTGCTCAGCCGGAAGCCGGCAATGCCAGACTCGGCCGGTTTTGTTTTTCGTGTAATCGAGCGGGATTTCGAAGCGAGGATTCGCATAGTCGTCGCTCGAGTACAGCAGCAGAGTCACGCCGGTGGCATGCTTCGAGTAGAGCGCAAAATTGTAAGCGCGCTGTTCAGCGATCCACGCGACCCCGAGCGGATGCGGGGACCCCTCCACAGTGGCCCAAGCGTCCATGCCGTGTTTTCTCCTTCTGAATTGAGAGCTCTAATGAGAACTGCGGCGCCGGCCCGGCAGAGCGGCCTCATGTAACTGCCGGAGCAGTTCCGGATGCCGCCCGAACCATTCCAGCGCGAAAATCGACGAATCCCGATAGTAGCGGGACAGCACTGGGCGCGACGCACAAAGGGCTTCTAATTCGCGCTTCACTACAGCTCTGTCGCCCGAAGCCAGAGCCCCGCTCCAGCTTTTTCTTCCCGCGTGTACGAAGGCGCGGAGACTGTCCTGAAACAAAGCCTCTGTAATGCGCATGGCGGCCGCCGGATCTCCGCAAGCCGAGGTTACGCATTCCAGGCAGGCCGCGATCAGAGGCGTGAAGATGCTGGAAGCGAATGTAACACCGGCGCCGTACAGCGGCATATCTTCACGGCGGAACTCGACACACCGCGCCTTCAGCTCGGTCAACAGGTGTTTCGCCTTGCGGACCACGGCCCGGTCCCCTTCCACAATGAAGCGGCCCGGCGCAGAATGGATCGGCTTCAACGATCCCGTCTCGGCTCCCTGCTCGCGTAATGGATCGAGCGCGCGGCTGTCATAATGCGAATCGCACAGCAAAACTTCCCTGCCGAACCAGTCCAGGCGCGCCGCAGCCAGATGCCTGACGACGCCTGCAAGCGCCGGGTCCGGAACACAGATGAGGATCAGTTGCTCGTCTTCAAAGCCTTCGAGCGACTTCACAGCAAAGCCTGCGCGCACGGAATTGACAATCCGGCTGGCGAGCCGGTAGGAGGACGCGGCCACGGGCCCGAGCTGGCGGGGCAGGCGCGGCAGGCCAGCGATGAAAGATTTACTTACCGCACCGGCGCCATACAAAGCCAGACGCATGAATCAATCGGCCGTCACGCCGCCCCCGACCAGCGAGTTGGTACGCAGAGCTTTGATCTTATCGCGGAGCTGCGCAGCTTTTTCGAATTCAAACTTGCGCGCCGCCTCGCGCATCCGGTTCTCCAGCTCGGCTAAATATTGATCCCGCTGCTCAGCGCTCATGTCAGCGGTATCTTCCTCGGTTTCGAGCGGAACCGTTACGTAATCGCCCTCGGCGATCGCCACTAGGCTCATATCGATCGGTTTGATGATGGATTGGGGCACAATATCGTTGCGCTCGTTATAGTCCATCTGGATGCGGCGGCGGCGATTGGTTTCTTCGATCGCCTGGCGCATGCTGTCGGTCATTACGTCGGCATAGAGAACCGCGCGCCCTTCCACGTGCCGCGCCGCCCGCCCGATCGTCTGAATTAGGGAACCGCTTGACCGCAAAAAGCCTTCTTTATCGGCATCCAGAATGGCGACCAGCGAGACTTCCGGAAGATCGAGGCCCTCTCGCAGAAGATTAATGCCGACCAGAACGTCGAACTCGCCCCGGCGCAGATCGCGCAGGATCTTGATACGGTCGAGCGTGCTGACCTCGGAATGCAGATAACGGCAGCGGACGCCCACTTCGGAATAGTATTCGGCCAGGTCCTCGGCCATGCGCTTGGTCAACGTGGTGACCAGGACGCGCTGGTTGCGCTCGACACGCTTTCGAACCTCGCCCAGCAGATCGTCTACCTGGCCCTTAACCGGCCGTACTTCGAGTTCGGGGTCAAGCAAACCAGTCGGCCGAATAATCTGCTCGACTACAACGCCGGCCGACTTCGTGAGCTCGTAGGGGCCCGGTGTGGCAGAAACATAGATCAGCTGGTTCACCCGATGCTCGAATTCCTCGAACGTCAGCGGCCTGTTGTCTAGGGCGCTGGGCAGCCGGAAACCGTGCGCCACCAAGATCTCCTTACGGGAGCGGTCGCCATGGTACATCCCGTGAAGCTGCGGGATCGTTTGATGGCTCTCGTCTATGAAGATCACCGCGTCGTGCGGCAGGTAATCCAGCAGTGTCGGTGGGGCTTCGCCCGGAAGCCTGCCCGAGAAATGCCGCGAATAGTTTTCAATCCCGTGACAATAGCCGATTTCCCGCATCATCTCGAGATCGAACATCGTGCGCTGGTACAGCCGCTGCGCTTCGATCAGTTTGCCTTGCCTCTCGAGCTCAGGACGCCACGCTTCAAGCTCAGCCCGAATGCTTTCCATAGCGCTGAGCTTCGTCTCCTCCGACATGACGTAGTGCGTCTTCGGGTAGATCGGCAAGCGCACATAGGTTTGGCGGACCTGCCCGAGAAGCGGATCGATCTGGGACAAACTTTCAATTTCATCCCCCCATAGCTCGATGCGATAGGCGTAGTCGTCATACGTGGGGAAGACCTCGATCACATCGCCCCGGACGCGAAAGGTTCCTCGCCGGAAGTCCGTATCATGACGGTCATACAGAATATCTACCAGGCGCGAGACGATCTGCTGGCGCGAGATCTTCTGCCCCTTTTCCAGCATCAGCAGCATGCCATAGTAGGCTTCCGGAGAGCCCAGGCCGTAAATACAGCTCACGCTTGCTACGATCACGCAATCCCGGCGCTCAAACAGCGACTTAGTGGCGGAAAGGCGCAGCTTATCGAGCTCGTCGTTAATCGTGGCCTCTTTCTCAATATAAACATCACTGGAGGGAATGTAAGCCTCGGGTTGGTAATAATCGTAATAACTGACGAAATACTCAACCGCATTTTCCGGGAAAAAAGACTTGAATTCATGATAGAGCTGCGCCGCAAGCGTCTTATTGTGCGCCAGCACAAGCGCGGGCCGGCCCGTTGCCTCAATGACCTTTGCCATCGTGAACGTCTTGCCGGACCCGGTAACGCCTAACAGAACCTGGTGCTGCTCTCCGTCACGAATTCCCCTGGCGAGCTCTTCAATGGCCGTAGTCTGATCGCCGCGCGGGCGGTAGTTGACGGCCAGGCGGAATCCCATGCCTCCAGTATAGGAAATGTATAATCAAGGAACATAAGTATAAGTATCAGATGGAGGATTACAGGTGTTTTTGCGGCTCGGATGGGGGATGTGGACGATCGGCGCTCTGGCGGTCGCATCGGCTGCAATAGCCCCGCTGGGCAGCTACACGCCCGTGGAGCGCAGGCATTGGGCGTTTGTGAAGAGGAGCCATCCGGACGTTCCGCATTTCCAGGACGCAAGCGACCGGGCCTGGGCCGTAACGCCCATCGACGCGCTTATCCTCGCTCGTCTGAAACGGGAAGGGCTGCGTCCTGCGCCGGCTGCGGACCGCCGCACATTGATCCGGCGGCTGTATTTCGATCTGCTGGGACTGCCGCCCGCGCCCGCCGAGGTCGAAGCGTTTGCGCGCGACCGTTCGCCGAAGGCTTACGAGAACCTTATAGACCGCCTTCTTGCCAGCCCGCAATACGGTGAGCGCTGGGGGCAGCACTGGCTGGATCTGGTGCGCTTCGCCGAGACCGACGGCTTCGAATACGACACCCATCGCCGCGACGCGTGGCGCTATCGCGATTACGTCATTCGCGCCTTCAACAACGACAAGCCCTACGATCGCTTTCTGCTGGAACAACTGGCCGGAGACGAGATCAGCCCCAAGGAGGATGAAACGCTCATCGCCGCGGGATTCAACCGGCTGGCCCCGCTTCGCAAAAACGCCGGGAACCAGGAAGTGGCGAGCAGCCGTAATGAAGTGCTCACAGAGATGACCAACATTGTGGGCGCCGCGCTGCTGGGCGTCACTTTGGGCTGCGCGCGCTGCCACGATCACAAGTTCGATCCCTTTCGCCAAAGCGACTATTACCGGCTTCAGGCTTTCTTCGCCGCAACGTATGAAAACGATGTACCGAAGGCCAGCGCCGAGGAGCGGGCCGCCTGGAGGGCGAAGGCCGAACCAATCGAGCGCGAAATCAAACAAGTCCGCGCGGCCATGAAAGGCGCCACAGGCGACGGCCGCGCTATGCTGGCGAAAAAACTGGAAGATCTGCAAGACAAAATGCCGGAGCCGCTGCCGGCGCTGTTCAGCGTATCGGATGACGCGTCGCGCCGAAGTGAAATTCATCTGCTGGCCCGGGGGGATTATCAGAATAAGGGAGATGCTGTCGGAATGCGAGTTCCCGGCGTCCTGCTGCCCGAAGGCTCTCCCGAGCTGCCGGCCTCCACTTCCCATCCGCGCTGGGAGTTGGCCAAGTGGATCATCGACCCGGAGAACCCTCTCACTGCGCGAGTTATGGTCAACCGGATCTGGCAATGGCACTTCGGCAAGGGAATCGTTGCCACACCGAACGACTTCGGCCGCATGGGGAGCCGGCCTACACATCCGGAACTGCTTGAATATCTCGCCAACGAGTTTGTAGCCGGTGGTTTCAGCATGAAGCATATGCACCGGCTCATCTTGCTGACCAACACCTATCGCCAATCATCCAATCCGCCGGATTCTGCGGCCGCGCGGCAAAAAGATCCGGATAATAAGCTGCTCTGGAAATTTGATCGCAGACGCCTGGATGCGGAAGAGATTCGCGACGCCATGCTGGCTGTCTCGGGAACTCTGAATCTGAAGGCGGGCGGGCCGAGTGTAATGGTTCCGATTCAGAATGAGCTGATCCAGGCACTCTATAAACCGTCGCAGTGGCGCGTGAGTCCCGATCCGGCAGAGCACAACCGCCGCAGTGTGTATTTGATTGCAAAACGCAACTTGCGTCTGCCGTTCCTTGAAGTGTTCGATGCGCCGGACACCCAGGTTAGCTGCCCGCGGCGCGAATCGAGCACGCACGCTCCGCAAGCGCTGGAGCTGCTGAATGGAGACCTGGCGAACCGGCAAGCCGAGGCTTTCGCCGCGCGGCTTGAACGAGAAGCGGGCAGGAGCCGGACGCGCCAGGTGGATCTGGCATTCCGGCTCGCGGCCGGACGCCTTCCGAATGAGCGTGAGCGCCGGCTGGCGCTAGCCTTTCTCCGGGAACAGCCGCTACGCGAGTTCGCGCTGGCAGTATTCAACCTGAATGCTTTCTTGTATGTGAACTGAGGGCCATGTTGGAGCACGTTCGTCTGACGCGTAACCGCCGCGAGTTCCTTTGCGACGCCTTTTGCGGGTTCGGTGCCTTGGCGTTTGCCTCGATGTTGTACGAGCGCGATTTGCGCGCCGCCACCGTCAATCCGCTGGCTCCCAAGCCGCCGCACATGCCGGCCAAGGCGAAATCCGTCATCTTTCTGTTCATGGCCGGCGGTCCGAGCCATTTGGAGACATTCGATCCGAAACCGCTGCTCAATAAGCTGAATGGGCAAAAACGGCCGGCGAGCTTCGGCGAGGCCAAGTACCAGTTCATCTCGCCGGGCGGCGCCAGGTTGCTCGGAACGAAACGTACGTTCCGAAAATACGGCAAAAGCGGCATCGAGGTTTCCGACTTGCTGCCGCACACAGCAGAGTCGATCGACGACATCGCCGTCATTCGATCCTGCCATGGCGACATGGTCGTACATTCGGCCGCGCAGTATCAGCTCTTCACCGGCCGAATTATTCCGGGTTTCCCGAGCATGGGCGCCTGGGTCATCTACGGCCTGGGATCGGAAAGCGAGGCGCTGCCTTCCTACGTTGTTATGCCCGATCCCAAGGGCGCGCTAGAGGCGGGCCAGCCGATGTACTCCAACGGCTTCCTTCCCGCCGTGTATCAACCCACGATGCTGCGGCCGGGCAAGCGGCCCGTGCTGAATCTGGACTTGCCGGAAGGCGTACCGCTGGCAACGCGGCGCCGCACCCTGGATCTCATCCGCAGCCTCGATGAAGCCAATATGGAGGCGGACGACTCGGAATTCGCCGCGCGTCTGAATTCCTACGACCTCGCCTTCAAAATGCAAATGGAGGCGCCGGCAATTTTTGATCTGGCGAGTGAGCCCGAAGCCACGCGAGAGATGTACGGCATTGGCAAGGAGCCTACCGACGACTATGGGCGCCGCTGCCTGCTGGCAAGACGGCTCGTTGAGAAGGGTGTGCGCTTCGTATGCGTCGTCTCCGGCGGCGGGCCCGGCAACCTGCAATGGGACGCTCATGACGATATCGAGGAGAACCACGTCCGCATGGCGGCCCAGACCGACCAGCCCGTAGGCGCGCTGTTAAAGGATTTGAAGCGACGTGGGCTACTGGATTCCACCCTGGTGGTCTGGGGCGGCGAATTCGGGCGTTCCCCGGAATCGCAAGGGAGTAAAGGCAGGGACCATCATAATCTGGGCTTCACGATGTGGATGGCGGGCGGCGGAATCAAAGGCGGCCAGGTTGTCGGAGCCACCGACGAAATCGGCCTTCGGGCAGTCGAAAATCCCTGCCACTTCCGTGATATTCATACGACCATCCTGCACCAGCTTGGTCTGAACCAGGATGCGCTCAGCTACATGCATCAGGGCCGCAAAGAGCGCCTGACCGAAGTTCGTGGCGAAGTGATCAAGCAGCTACTGTAGGGCAGGCGCTTCGGGCCTGCCCGCGGATCAGGGTGCATCAGAAGTAAAATTTCAGTCCGAACTGTATATTGCGTGGTGCGGAAACCGTGCTCGTGATCGCGCCAAAGCTAGAGAGTGCGCTGATATTGCGTGCCGGAGGGCTAAAGCTTGTGTGGTTGAAAGCATTGAAGAACTCCGCCCGGAACTCGAAGTACTTTCGCTCGCTCATGCTGAACCTTTTGCCGATCGCGAGATCGAGATTCTTGAAATCGGGAGCGATCTCCGTGCCTTTCCCGGAGTTGCCGAAAGTTCCCGCCGCCATCTGGCCGTATGCGCACTTACCATCGTTCACGCCGGAAGCGCAGAACGTATTGCCGGTGCCGAACCAGTTATCGATGGTCTGGCTGGCATAAGTGAGGTTCCCATACCGATTAGGCCGCGGAGTACCGCGAACCAGCATGTTCGTCACGTCATTGGTTTGCAATGTGATCGGGAAACCAGAATGCAGGTTCGCCACGTAGTTCACGATCCATCCGCCCAGCAGGAAATCCGTGGCACGGCTCCACGCGTTTCCAATCGCCCGGCCCTTTCCAAACGGCAGCTCATAGGAGCCTCCGAGGCTGAAGTTATGCAGCGCGGAGAAAAATGCGGGGCCATAATCTCCATGGCGATCGTAGGCATTTTGCCAATATGCGCCTTCCGCAGCCACGCCGCTAGAGCCATAATAGCCCAGGTTGTCCGTAAGAGTGCGGCTGAGGGTGTAAGAGGCCAGGAACTCCAGTCCGTGGGAGAGCCGTTTGCGGGCGCTGATCTGTAATCCGTTGTACCACATGACGGCGCTCGAATCGGTGCCGCTGATATTCGTGATGAGAGGCTGCACCGCATACAGCGGCCGGCGCTGCTGCAGCGGCGCCCACGTGCTCACCGGTCCGGTGCCTGGCAGCGGCTGATTGTATTCGCGGGGATCCACCAGGTGCGAACCCTTCTGGCCGACGTACCCGAGCGTCAGAGAAAAGGTGTTCGAAAACTGGTACTCGGTGGAAAGATTCCACTGCTGGATGAAGGCCGGACGCAGATCCGGATTCCACGCGCGCACCTGGCCGGACACGGTGTTCTGCGGCAGAACGTCCGTAAACCCCACCGTGATGCTGCCCGGCTGCGTAGTGGAGTAGTTTACGGCGGATTCAAAGAAGAATGGAGGGTTCAGGGTCAATCGCAAGTTGGCGCCGGTGCCTTCCATGAAGCTCGTGATGCCGTAACCCGCGCGTACGACGAACTTGCTGCCCAAGAATCCCGGAGTCCAGGCGAAGCCCACGCGCGGCTCAAACTGCTTGTAGTACGGATTGTACAGCGCGCGGCTGTTTCCGTCCTTGCCGGCGAAGAGCTGTTTGCCGGTTGTCAAATCGAAGTTGGTCTGGCGATCCTTTACCTCATACACCGGCTGCGTGTACTCCCAGCGCAGCCCCAGATTAACCGTCAGATTAGGTCGGACCTTCCAATCGTCCTGAAAGAAAACGGCATCACGCCACTGACGATGTCCCCATGTGCCGCTCTGGCTGCCCCGGCCTTTCGAGTTCAGGTCGTCTAGCAGGAAGTCGGCCAGAGAAGAGCCGGTGTATGTCCCGGTGTATCTGAATACTCCCAGCAATCCATTATTGCCGGCATAAAAACGGTTTTGCTGATAGCGCAAAAATTGAAAGCCGCCCTTGAAGGTATGGCGATCATATTGATACGTGAAATTGTCGCCATACTGAAATACGTTGTCTATGGTCGAGCTATCTGTGGCGGCGCTGCCAATCGCGGTAAATCCGTCGGGGGTGAAATCCAGACTGCTCGCGCCCGCAATCGGCTGCCCTCCGGGAATTCCGAGTTTCTGGTTTCCGTTTGGGCCGAAAACCCCGCCAGGGTCCGTAGTCGCATTGATGATGACTGTCCGGTTGAAGCCGATTCGGGCCTCATTGACAATCCGCGCGCTGAATGTTCGTACCCAATTAATAACGCCGCCAGTGGTCGGCGCGTCCGTGGTGCTGCCCAGGAATGCCGGAGTTGAGGTCGTCGTAGTGCCCGAACGGTAACGCGCGATCGTGAGGCGTCCGGATAGGTTATCCCGATCACTGATTCGATAATCGATTTTGGCGTCGGCCTGGTCGTTGCTCAGAAACTCGGCGCTGGGACCCACGAAGTTGTTAGTGATCCCCAGAGAACCGCCCCCTTGAGCATTCGGCAGAGGATACAGGTTGGTATCGGCGAAAAGCGCTTTGGCGGCTGGATTAACGATGCGGTTAGCCGGGATGATGTTGCCCGGAAACGGCTGTCCGGTAGTCGGGTCTTTGATCGGCGTGCTGTACCTCGAAAGATTGCCGGTGCGCATCTCAGCAGGC
>Ga0070741_10010545_pt1 | contig 17410 bp, 12 predicted proteins | sample Coa_R1_4_FD_66440 | JGI IMG/M metagenome (GOLD analysis project Ga0070741, IMG submission 66440) | Surface soil microbial communities from Centralia Pennsylvania, which are recovering from an underground coalmine fire - Coalmine... | ecosystem: Environmental > Terrestrial > Soil > Unclassified ...
CATAACCGACACCATAGACGGTCGTGGGTTTCAGCGGATCGGGCATGACAATTCCGAATTCGGATGATGGCAGCGGCGACCAATCTACCAGCGAGATCTGGCCTTGATCGCTACGGCTGCGCGTCATAATCGCGCCGGTGTCCTGCTGCGCGCCCATCACCCAGTAGGGATATCGCGTATCGGTGGCGACGTGGTAGATCTGCGCAATCGGGATTTGATAATAGCCGCTCCAGGTTCGACCGCCGTCGAGAGTGACACCTGGGCCCTGATCGAATCCCTCTAACATTCGCTGGCCATTCGTAGGATCAATCCAGATATCATGCGGGTCCTCACCGCCCGGCGCACCTTTGAACGCGGTAAACGTCTTGCCCCCGTCGGTCGATCTATACACGGTGGTGCTGACGGTGTAGAGAATATCCGGATTGCCCGAATCGACCCATACGCCCGAACTGTACGCGCCCTGGCCGTTGCCTATGCGGTTGTCGCCGTTAGCCATGTGCTGCCAGGTCGCGCCTTGATCGTCAGACCGGAACAACCCGGAGCCGCCCTGAACGCCGGTGCCAATCACGTATACGCGCTGGCCGTTGGTGTGCATCGCAATGGCGACACTAATTCGTCCGGTGTACGGCGGCAGAGTATCTACCTTTGTCCATGTCTTACCCTCGTCAGTAGATTTGAACAGGGCAGTGCCGTTTGGTCCTTGCGGAGCTCCGCCGCCTCCGCCGAAGCCTCCAAATCCTCCCGTATTACCCTGCGATGTCGCGAATATCACGTTGGGCATATCGTAAGCGTATTCAACATCTCGCGTACCGTTGGCGTTCTCTGGCTTTAGGACTTGCGTCCACGTCTGGCCGCCGTCGGTGGTTCGATAGATGCCCTGGCCGGTGTGCTTTGCGTCGCCTTGTGTCGAGGCGACCACCAGGTTCGGATCTTTCGGATCGATAACGATTTTGTTGATCTTGGTCGTATCCTCGAGACCTACATGCGTCCACGTCTTACCGGCATCGGTGGATTTGTACATGCCGTCGCCGAGCGAGCCTCCGACCGAATCGCCGGTGCCGACATATACGATGTTGGGATCGGAGGGTGCCACCTGTACCGCGCCGATGCTGTCCACGTTGGTGAACTGATCAAAAATCGGAAACCACGTTGCGCCCGCGCTGGTGGTTTTCCAAACGCCGCCCGCCGGGGCTCCGACGTAGAACACACCCGGCTGACCGACTGCGCCGGTGACGGCCGAGATGCGCCCACCGTGAAACGGTCCGATGTTGCGCCAGCGAAGACCGGACAGCATGTCATCGCCCACTGGCATATAGACCGTAGCGCGACCGCCGACAGCGAAGATCAGACTATGAGGATTAACTACTATCGTCGACAGTACTATTACCAAAACAGCAACGACTAACAAAACGCGGTTTTTTGTTTTCATCAGGAATTGACCTCGGTTTAAGACACGCGGCCTGCTCAGATCGCCGCGCAACCCAACTGCTTAAGATATATTGCTTCGTGTGCATAATACACGAATTATCCGTATTATGCTTCGCGTGGCCGAACGGCATTTTACCGCAAAATTCCGAAATAAGGCAGGATTCTTGAACGATGAATCAAGCTCCAGTTAAACCAACGATAAACATTGAGATTCTGAACCAAATAGATATCCGAGTCGGAACGATCCGTACGGTCGACGATGTTTCGGGCTCCGATAAACTGGTAAAGCTCACCGTCGATTTTGGCGACCACGAACGGACCATTCTTGTCGGAATGAAACAGGAGCGCCAGAATCCAAAAGAGATCGAAGGCAAACAGGCTCTGTTCGTGGTCAATCTGGAACCCAAGAAGATGAAAGGCATTGTGTCTGAAGGAATGCTGTTCGACATTGGATTCGCGGACGGCGTCACCCCGGTCCTTGCTATGCCCGAATCACCGGTGCCGAACGGAACAAGAGCGGGATAGATTCGAAAATAATTGACAGCGACGACTGTTGACAGTAAATACGCGTATGAATAAAGTTTGATCATATCAAATCGGGAGCGAACTCAATGCACAGATTTCAAGACAAGGTCGTGATCGTTACCGGAGGAACTTCGGGCATCGGACTGGCCGCCTCACAGGCTTTTGCCGGCGAAGGCGCGAGAGTCGTCATCGCCGCACGCGGGGCTGATCAGGGAGAATCGGTTGCCGCAGAGATTCGAGCTTCTGGCGGGAGCGCACTCTTTGTCCAGGCCGATATGGCTAAACCGCAGGATATCGAATCTCTGATAAAAAGAACTGTCGAAACTTTTGGTCGCATCGATTGCGCTTTTAACAACGCCGCGAGTTTAGATGGAGTCTTTAAACCATTGGCCGAATTCACCGAAGAAGAGTACGACAGCTCTATGTCTGCAAACCTCAAGGGAGTATGGCTTTGCATGAAATATGAAATCGAGCAGATGCTCAGGCAACAGCCCGCTGGCGGCGTGATCGTTAATACTTCGTCAGGTAACGGGCTGGGCGGTTCGCCTGGAGGTTCGCTTTATTCTGCCGCGAAAGCTGGCGTTATTGCTCTGACGAAATCCGCGGCGCAGGAATATATCAAGCAGGGAATACGAATCAACGTTCTTGTTCCGGGAGCGTATGAAACCCCCATGCTGCATGGTGCAAAGGAACATTATTTTGGAGCTACGCCCGAAGGAATTGAAGCGGCTAATAACAAATGGAATCAGATGATTCCGGCTGGTCGAATTGGTGATCCGAAAGAGGCGGCCGCAGCGGCGCTGTGGCTTTGCTCTGACGAGTCATCGTATGTTGTAGGGCATTCTTTGATAGTCGATGGTGGGATCACGGCGGCGTGGCGATGAATGTACAATAGGCTGCCAACCTGTTGACTAGTGCGGCATTGAAGACATCAACAGGTTGGCAGCCTGTTGTACAATAAAAAGCTGACTCTTAACACTATTTTGATGTACCATTAGCACCGTCGCTTTTACCCTGAGTTTGAGGAAGCCGCATCGATGCCCGAACCGAGCGATAATTTTTTCGGCCAAAGCGCTGGATTTGCACCAATTAAATCGCAATCCGAAGTCCAGTCAGCCGAAGGGTTACGTATAACCAGTGAGGAGTTGGCCCAGCTCGTCACCGATATGGCCGCTGGCCGTGAAAATGCCCTGGCAAAATTTTATGACGCTACCAGCAGTGTAACGTTCGGGCTGGTACTGCGAATACTTGGCAATGCCACGATCGCCGAAGAGGTTCTGGTTGATATTTACGATCAGGCTTGGCGACAGGCAGCCGCATACAACCGCGCAAGGTTCAGCCCAATTGTATGGCTATGCGCGATGGCCAGGAACCAGGCGATTAAACGGTTGCGATCGGGTGTCTCCAGCGCGCCCGAGATGGCTGGACCGTTTGACGGGATTGAATCAGAAGCTTCGAAGATGACGATCGCGGTCCGCGCTGCGCTCGACGCTTTGCCCGCGGATCAGCGCGAAGTTGTCGAGCTGGCATATTACCGTGGTCTGGATTACGGCGAGATAGCCGATAAACTGAATAAGGAATTTGAGACAGTCAGAACGGCATTGCGGGTCGGTATGATGAAATTGCGAGAGTTGCTGAAACCGGTTGTTGAGAGGATTTGATGAGCCATTACACGGAAGAAGAGGCCCAGGAGTTAGCGTCGGGTTACGCGCTAGGGGTACTTGATCCGAACGAAGCCAAATCATTTCGCGAGCATCTCGCTACAGGATGCGATACTTGTAGTGAGGAGTTACGTTCCTTTGAGGAATTGACGGGGCTGCTGGGATTTGCCGCGCAGGATGTCGCGCCGTCTTCCCGTGTTCGCGAGAACCTGTTGCGCGGCGTACGCAAGAATATCGAAAGTTCAGCAAAACCCGTCAGCGACAGCTCTGTTTTGAATTTCCTTACGATTCGTTCTGATGAAGGCGATTGGCTCCCAATGGAAAAGGGGGTTTTTGTTAAAAGACTGTTCGCCGATAAGGCCAGGGACACAGTATCGGTATTGATAAAGATGTCTCCAGGTTCATCGCTCCCACGCCATTTCCACAAGGGCGTAGAAGAATGCCTGATGATCGAAGGCGAATTGTATTCCGGCGACGAAGTTCTGAAAGCCGGTGATTATCAGGTGTCCTTAGCGGGGAGCACTCACGATAGAATCTCGACGAAAAACGGAGCTTTGTTCCTGATTGTCGGGCCATCCAGTTACGAGCCGTTGGAGCGGCTGTAAGAATATCGATCCTATAGAGAAAAAAGCCTGACCAGGTGGCCAGGCTTTTTTCATATCCATTAAATGAGCTTCGGTTATGCGCCTTCAGCTGAACCCAGCAGGGTGTCGGCCGAAGCGTATTCCTCTTCCTCTTCAACCGGGATCTCAACCTGAGGCAGTTTGACGGCACGGTAATATTCCATGCCAGTTCCCGCCGGAATCAGGCGACCCATGATCACGTTTTCTTTCAAGCCGCGCAGATAATCGATGCGACCTGAAATTGACGCTTCAGTGAGCACTCGCGTCGTTTCCTGGAACGACGCGGCCGAAATGAACGAGTCAGTCGACAGCGAAGCCTTGGTGATACCCAGCAACAGGTTTTCCGCCTGCGCCGGTTGACCGCCGGTTGCGACGACGCGCTCGTTTTCATCCTGGAAGCGGAACCGATCAACCTGCTCTTCCAGCAGAAACTCGGTGTCGCCCACTTCCTTGATCTTGACCCAGCGAAGCATCTGACGAACGATCACTTCGATGTGCTTATCGTTGATGTTCACGCCCTGGAGTCTGTAGACTTCCTGGATTTCATTGACCAGGTATCGCTGCAGTTCTTCCATACCGCGAACAGCAAGGATGTCGTGCGGGTTCAGCGGACCGTCCATTAACGGCTCGCCTGCGCGAACTATATCGCCTTCCTGCACGTTCAAGTGAGAACCACGCGGCACGCTGTATTCGCGTGTTTCGCCGTCTTCGGCCTTGATGATCAGCTTTCGCATACCCTTGGTGATAGAGCCGAACTCGACTGTTCCGTCGATTTCGGTCATCACTGCCGTCTCGCGCGGTTTACGAGCTTCGAACAATTCCACGACGCGTGGGAGACCGCCGGTGATGTCCTTGGTCTTGGTCGTTTCACGCGGGATCTTTGCGATAACGTCGCCTGCAACGACTTCTTGCGCATCAGCCACCATCAGGTTCGCGCGAACCGGCAACTGATAGGACTTCAGGACCTTGTGACCCGACTCGGACTTGATCTCGATGCGCGGCTGACGTTTTTCATCGGGTGAGTCGATGACGACCTGACGCGAGAAGCCGGTGACTTCGTCCACGTCTTCGTGTACGGTCACGCCCTCGATCAAGTCCTTAAAGACTACCTTGCCGCTGTTCTCAGTCAGGATCGCGAATGTGAACGGATCCCACTCGGCTAGTGTTTGACCCTGCTCGACGCGCTGTCCGTCGTTCACCGTCAGCACCGCACCGTAAACGATCTGGTAGTGACCAACTTCGCGGCCACGGTCATCGACGACAGTGATCATTCCCTGGCGGTTCATCGCAACCAGTTTTCCATCACGATTTTTGACCGTTACGAGGTTAATGTACTTCACGACGCCGCTCGTGCGCGCTTCGTGTGACGACTGTTCTTCCAAACGGGCAGTACCGCCGATGTGGAAGGTACGCATCGTCAACTGCGTGCCAGGTTCACCGATCGACTGAGCAGCGATTACGCCCACGGCCTCGCCCATATCGACCAGTTCGCCGCGAGCCAGATTGCGTCCGTAGCAACTGATGCACACTCCTCGTCGCGATTCGCAAGTCAACACAGAGCGGATACGAACGCGCTCAATACCGCATGACTGAACTTCAGTTGCAAGGTCTTCTGTGATTGCCTGATTTGTTTCGACAATCACGCGGCCGTCAATCGGGTCGATGATGTCTTCAAGAGCCACACGACCGATGATACGGTCACGGAGGCTTTCGATTTCCTCACCGCCTTCAGTGATTGCCGATACCCAGATGCCTTTCAGCGTTCCGCAATCGTTTTCGCTGATGATAACGTCCTGGGCAACGTCAACCAGTCGACGGGTCAGGTAACCAGAGTCCGCCGTCTTCAGTGCGGTATCAGCCAGACCTTTACGCGCGCCGTGCGTCGAGATGAAGTACTGCAACACGTTCAAGCCTTCGCGGAAGTTGGCGCGAATCGGGCTCTCGATGATTTCGCCTGACGGCTTTGCCATCAGACCTCGCATACCGGCAAGCTGACGAATCTGCTGTTTAGATCCTCTTGCGCCGGAATCCGCCATGACGATGACCGGATTCAGTTCTTTTGAATCCGCCTCGCGGCGGCTCATCTCTTTGAACATTTCGTCGGCTACGCGTTCGGTCACGTCAGACCAGATCTGAATGACCTTGTTGTAACGCTCGCCGTTGGTGATGACGCCGTCCTGGTACTGTTGCTGAACTGCGAAAACTTCCTCTTCAGCCTTCTTGACGATATCGGCTTTGCTTGGCGGCGTGACCAGATCATCAATACCGATCGACAGACCGGACTTTGTCGCATAGAGGAATCCAAGCGACTTCAGACGATCCAGCACCTCTACCGTGATCTTGTGACCCAGGCGCAGATGGCAGTAGTTCACAAGACTGGTCAGGCTCTTCTTTTTCATTAAGCCATTGATGAACGGCATTTCGCTCGGCAGATGATCGTTGAAGATCACTCGACCGACGGTGGTGTCGATTGTGCGATCAACCTCGCGAATTGTTGCGCGCAGAACATCGTCCTTATCGCGTTCGGTCTCCATATCCACGAAAGGACCCTTGTAGCGCAGCTTGATCGGGGTTTGAGTCTCGACAAACCCGGCATCCAGTGCGAGTAATACGTCCTGACTGGATGCGAATCGACGACCCTCACCTTTCGAACCCTTCTTATCTTTCGTCAGGTAGAAGCAGCCGAGAACAACGTCCTGTGAAGGAACGGCAATCGGCTGACCGCTGGCTGGCGAGAGAATGTTGTTCGAAGCCAGCATCAACACGGCAGCTTCGATCTGCGCTTCAGGTGACAGCGGAATGTGGACTGCCATCTGGTCGCCGTCGAAGTCAGCGTTGAATGCGGTACAAACAAGGGGGTGAATCTTGATCGCCTTGCCTTCGACCAGCACTGGCTCGAACGCCTGAATGCCAAGTCGGTGAAGGGTAGGAGCACGGTTGAGCAGAACCGGATGCTCGCGAATAACTTCTTCCAGGATGTCCCAAACAATCGGGTCCTGCTTTTCGACCATCTCTTTTGCCTGTTTGATAGTCGCAGCGTGACCCTGTTTTTCAAGCTGGTTGTAGATAAACGGCTTGAACAATTCCAAGGCCATCTTCTTCGGCAATCCGCACTGATGCAGTTTCAGCTCAGGACCGACGACGATAACCGAACGTCCGGAGTAGTCAACACGTTTGCCCAGCAGGTTCTGACGGAAACGTCCCTGCTTGCCTTTCAGCGTGTCTGAAAGTGATTTCAACGGTCTGTTGTTAACACCACGCAGCACGCGACCGCGACGACCGTTGTCAAACAGAGCGTCGACAGCTTCCTGCAACATGCGCTTTTCGTTGCGGACGATGACTTCCGGCGCGCGCAGCTCCATCAGTTTGCGCAGACGGTTGTTGCGGTTGATTACGCGGCGATAGAGATCGTTCAGATCCGATGTCGCGAATCGTCCACCGTCGAGCGGAACCAATGGTCTGAGCTCTGGTGGAATCACCGGCAGAACATCCAGGATCATCCATTCGGGCTTGTTGCCGGATTTACGGAAAGCATCGACGACCTTCAGACGTTTCGAGTGCTTCAGCTTCTTTTGAAGCGAAGTCTCTGTCTTCATCTTGTAACGAAGGTCTTCCGCCAGCTCTTCGATCTCCAGATTGTGCAGCAACTGCTTGACGGCCTCTGCACCCATCTTGGCGGTGAATCGACCAGGATATTCCTGCATTAACTGGCGATAGCGGTCGTCGGTCAACAGCTCGCGCTCTTTAACAGGAGCATCACCCGGGTCGACGACGATGTAGCTCTCGTAATATAGAACTTTTTCCAGCTCGCGAAGCGGTATATCCAGCAGATGGCCGATTCGCGACGGGAGTCCCTTGAAAAACCAAACGTGCGAGCAGGGGCTGACCAGCTCGATGTGGCCAAGTCGCTCTCGTCTTACTTTCGATTGTGTTACTTCAACACCGCACTTATCGCAGACCACGCCGCGGTGTTTCATTCTCTTATATTTACCGCACAGACACTCCCAGTCAGTAACGGGACCAAAAATCTTTGCGCAGAACAGACCGTCCCGTTCAGGTTTGAATGTGCGATAGTTGATGGTCTCGGGCTTTGTTACTTCGCCGTGCGACCACGAACGAACCTTCTCCGGTGAAGCAAGGCTGATGCGGATAGCTTCAAAATCAAGTGCCAACGGAGTTCGCTCGCCGATGTTACGAAACATGTGTGCCAAAGTTCACCTCCAAAGAAGTAACAAGTGAAGAACGACAAGTGACGAGCAGCGGGCGTCCCCAATCTGACTCGTTATTGTTAACCTGCCGTAATCTTCACTCATACTCTTCACTAATCGCCTCTAACTCTATCTTCTCGTCTTTCTGGTTATCTCGTTCTTTTACTCACCGCTGCCGTTACCATTTCCGTCGTTGTGCTTGATCAGCTCAACATCAAGGCAGAGTGATTGCAGCTCGCGCACGAGCACGTTAAACGATTCCGGCACTCCCGGATCGAAATCGGCCTCGCCTTTGACGATGGCCTCGTAGATCTTCGAACGACCTGCTACGTCGTCGGACTTCGCAGTCAACAGTTCCTGCAAAATGTGAGCAGCACCGTAAGCTTCGAGCGCCCAGACTTCCATTTCTCCGAAACGCTGTCCACCGAACTGAGCCTTACCACCCAGCGGCTGCTGAGTAATAAGCGAGTACGGTCCGATGCTCCGAGCGTGGATCTTGTCGTCTACCAGGTGCGACAGTTTCAACATGTAGATGTAGCCGACCGTTACCTTTTGCTCGAACGGATCGCCGGTCATACCGTCGAACAGCAGGGTCTTGCCGACAGTCGGCAATCCCGCATGTTCCAGAACCTTTTTGATCTCGACCTCGGTTGCGCCGTCAAATACAGGAGTCGCGAAGTAGACGCCCGCCTTCAGGTTTCTTGCAACGTCCAGAACCTGTTCGTCAGACAGGTCGTCGATTGTCTCGCCGAAATCGGTTTCTGCATAAACCGCCTTGACCTCTTTGCGGATCAGCTCAGCCCGAACTTCGTCTGACATCAATTTGGCGATGCGATTACCAAGTTCCTTCGACGCCCAGCCAAGGTGCGTTTCCAGAATCTGACCCACGTTCATACGTGAAGGCACGCCCAATGGATTCAGCACGATTTCGACGGGTGTTCCGTCTGGCAAGTACGGCATATCCTCTTCCGGCAGGATACGAGCAATAACGCCCTTGTTACCGTGGCGGCCTGCCATCTTGTCGCCGACTGACAGTTTGCGCTTCATCGCGACGAAGACCTTAACCATCTTGATGACGCCCGGTGACAATTCGTCGCCCTTGCGCAGTTTTTCCACTTTTTCGTGGTGCAGCTGCTTCAAGATGCCGATCTGGCGTTCGGTTCGACGCTCCAGGTCTTTGACTTCGGCTTCGACGTCGATCTTCGAATTCGTGATCTGAATCTTGCGAATCTGGCCTGGCTCAAGCTCCTGCAGATTCTCTCGCGTCAGTTTTGTTCCCTTTTCGAGAATAACCTTCTTGTTGAAGACCAGATCTTCAGCGAGTTTCTGTCCCTCAAGGATTTCATAGATGCGCTTGTTGCGCTCTTCCTCAAGGATACGGACTTCGTCTTTCAGATCTTTGAGGTAACGCTCCTCTTCAGCTTGCTCGATTGCCTGTGAGCGAAGATCTCTTTCCTGACCCTTGCGAGTAAAGACCTTCACGTCGACAACCGTGCCATCGATACCCGGCGGGCAGGTCAAGCTGGCGTCTCTGACGTCGCCGGCCTTTTCACCGAAGATCGCTCGGAGCAGTTTCTCTTCCGCGGTGAGCTGCGTTTCGCCCTTTGGTGTAACCTTACCGACCAGAATCGAGCCTGGCTTTACGGAAGCGCCGATGCGGATAATGCCACTGTCGTCGAGATCCCGGAGAGCAGATTCCGAAACGTTCGGAATGTCTCGCGTAATCTCTTCCGGACCGAGCTTTGTATCGCGCGCTTCGATTTCCAGCTCTTCGATGTGAATCGAGGTGTAGTAGTCCTCTTTCACCAGCTTTTCGGAAACCAGAATCGCGTCTTCAAAGTTGTATCCGCGCCATGGCATAAAGGCCACCAGCACGTTTCTTCCCAAGGCCAATTCACCCTGCTCTGTGCAAGGTCCGTCGGCGATAACATCGCCTTTTGACACTCGCTGTCCGACCTCCACAATCGGTTTCTGATTGATACAGGTGTTCTGGTTCGAGCGCTTGAACTTGGTCAACTGGTAAATGTCGGCGGTCACTTCGCGTGACAGCGTGCCGTCAACATTGTGGTCGGCCTTGATGATGATGCGCTCGCTGTCGACGCTATCGACCACGCCGTCGCGTCGGGCGAGAACGACTGCGCCGGAATCCTGGGCAGTAACGTCTTCCATACCGGTGCCGACGAACGGTGCTTCGGCGTGAAGCAGCGGTACAGCCTGACGCTGCATGTTCGATCCCATCAGAGCTCGGTTCGCGTCGTCGTTTTCCAGGAATGGAATCAACGATGCGGCGACCGACACCAATTGCTTCGGCGACACGTCGATGTATTCAATGTCGTCGCGATGGGCAATGATGAAGTCTCCGGCCTTACGAGCCTGAACACGCTCGGCGACAATTCTTAGCTGTTTGTCGAGTTCCAGATTCGCCTGACCGATGATGTACTTGTCCTCTTCCCAGGCTGACAAGTAGAACGGATATGGTTCGTACTGTGCCGTTGTGTTGCCTGAGCTGAGCGACTTGTTAGCCTTATCCACGGCCGCGCGCTCGACGTGATCGCCTGGTTTGAACTCAGTGTCACCACCTTTGATTACGCGAACGTAATCGATCACTCGACCGCCTTTAACCTTGCGGTACGGCGATTCGATGAAGCCGAATTCATTGATTCGCGCAAAGCACGACAGCGAAGAGATCAATCCGATGTTCGGACCTTCAGGCGTCTCGATCGGGCAGATGCGACCATAGTGAGTCGGGTGAACGTCGCGGACTTCGAATCCCGCGCGTTCGCGCGACAAACCGCCCGGTCCAAGTGCCGACAAGCGGCGCTTGTGAGTAATTTCCGAAAGCGGATTGGTCTGATCCATAAACTGCGACAGCTGCGATGAACCAAAGAATTCGCGCACGGCGGCAGTGACCGGCTTCGCATTGATCAGGTCACGCGGCATCGCGGTCTGCATTTCCTGATGGATCGACATCTTTTCTTTAACGGCTCGCTCCATTCGGACCAGACCTACGCGGAACTGGTTCTCGAGCAACTCACCTACCGAACGAACTCGGCGATTTCCAAGGTGATCGATGTCATCCTCGTCACCAATGCCTTTGCGCAGTTTCAGCAGGTAATGAACAACATCCTGGAAGTCTTTCGGAGAAAGAACTTGATCTTCAAGTCTCTCGCGCTCCTCGTGACCCATCTTGATGTTGAACTTCAAACGTCCGACTCGCGAAAAATCGAATTTCCGCTCATCGAAAAACATCCCGTAAAAGAGATGCCACGCGGTCATAATGGTCGGCGGATCGCCGGGACGCATTTTTCTGTAAATCTCAATCAATGCTTCGGCTGGAGCCTTGATCGCGTCTTTCTTCAACGTCGCGCTGATGACCACACCGGCTTCATCACGTTCCGGGAAGTAGATTTCGAAACTCTTGATTCCAGCTTCGATGATCTTGGACACGTTCTGTACGGTAGCCTCGGTATTGCCATCGACTACGACTTCGTCGTCAGAGATCAGATCTTCGACGAACAGTGCGCCTTCCAGATCTTCAGGCGAAACTTCGACTTCTTTGACTTTCGCCTTCGTCATTTCGTCGAACGCTTTGCGGGCAACCTTCTTTCCGGACGCGCCGCCTTTGACGATAACGTCACCGGTCTTGGGATCGGTGATGTCATAGCTGAATTTCATTCCTACAATCGCCGGGCTAACCTGCAGGAACAGCCGACCATTCTTGGTAGTGACCGTTTCGGCAGAGTGGAACTTGCGAATGATTTCGCCGTCGGAATAACCGGAACGCTTGATTGAATCTTCCAGCTCCGCGTCCGATCCGATTGCGTCGAGATCGAGTTGCTCCATCAACCCGAGCGCACGCAGGAATATCGTGGCCAGGAATTTGCGCTTTCGGTCGATGCGGACGTAGAGCAGATTCTTCTGGTCGTATTCAAACTCGACCCACGATCCGCGGTACGGAATAATCTTCGCTAAGAAGACTGGAGACTTTTCAAAAAACACGCCAGGCGAACGGTGCAACTGCGAAACGATAACGCGCTCTGTTCCGTTGATGATGAACGTGCCGTTATCCGTCATTAAAGGAATGTCGCCAAAATAGACTTCTTCTTCCTTTATGTCGCGTATGCTGCGCTGACCCGTCTCGCCGTCCGTGTCATACACAGTCAAGCGAATCTTTACCTTCAGCGGAACTGAATAAGTCATTCCGCGCTCGCGGCATTCGCTCACATCATATTTGTGCTTCAACCCCACAGGCTCGCCGCAATTGTCGCAAAGGTTGACGACGTTCTTGTTGAACGTTCCACAGGTCGGGCAGAGCACGTCGTCCGACGACAACGGATTTACCCGGATCGTCGATCCGCACTCGCGACAAAGCGCGCGCAGGTGGTTCAATCCTTCAAGATTGCCGCACTTGCACTGCCAGTTTCCGATTGAGTATTCGACGAAATCCAAAGTCGAAGTGGCCCGGAAATCGGAAATGGGAAATACCGACCGGAACACAGCCTGCAATCCGATGTTTTCGCGTTCTGCCGGCAGCAAATCCATCTGCAGAAACCGATTGTAAGACTGCCGCTGGACTTCAATCAGATTCGGGATGCGGACTGCGGTTCTGATCTTGGAAAAGTCGTGGCGGATGCGACCGCCGCTGACCTTAATCTCAGTTGACATAACTAATGACCTCAAAGAATTTCGGCGCTCAGCAGACCTGCGCCGCGTCAAAAACATTCAGTTACAAATGACTCGAACGTTGCAATTCATTCAGCAAACAAATTTTAGAAGGGACAGGGTGATCGCCTCGGTGATTTTTCACCCGGAAATGCGAATAAGCGCCCAGGCAGACACCACCGCTGGACGCGTTCTCCGCGTTTTTTGATTGTATAGTTATAAGTAACTCTCTCGCCGTAAGTCTAACTTTAATAACCTGAAGTATAGTCGCCCGCCAGCAATTTGTAAAGTCTTGACGCGGAGACACGGGGAAACGGAGACGCAGAGATTTAGAAAATTCTCCGTGTCTCCGCGTCCCTGCTTCTCCGTGTCTTTTTCTCGTTACTTGACTTCGACTGAAGCGCCGGCATCCGCCAGTTTCTTCCGGATGGTCTCGGCTTCGTCCTTCGAAACGCCTTCCTTAACCGGCTTCGGAGCGCCATCGACCAGGTCCTTGGCTTCCTTCAGACCCAGGCTGGTGATTTCGCGTACAACCTTGATGACATTGATCTTGTTGGCGCCAGCGCCAGTCAGAACGACGTCAAATTCTGTCTTCTCTTCCACCGGAGCCGCTGCCGCGCCACCACCGCCAGCCGGAGCGGCTGCGACTGCCGCCGCTGCTGCGGATACGCCGAAAGCCTCTTCCATCATCTTGACGAGCTGGGAAGCCTCGAGAAGGCTCAGCCCTTTGATTTGATCCAATATCTGCTGAAGTTTGTCGTCAGCCATGATTACTCATTCCTCCTAAACAGTTTGCAAGTAACGCAAACCAAAAAAGATTTAAAGTTTCTCGCTTGTCCATTCCCGATGCAGGGCATCACTCCGGCAAAGAGAAGAGCGATTGCGCCACTGACGGCAACGCATTCGCAAAACCTTCAGGACCAATTGCATAGCGGCTGCGAGCGACCACTGCGCCAATCCAATCCTGAGCTAAAAACTGTTAAGATTCTTGTCCGCCGCCCTGTTTCTCGACCATTTGACCGAGAACAACTGCCAGGTTGCGCATCGTTCCGTTTAGCGCGGTAGCCAAGCGCTGAGCGTTGCAGTTGATCAGGAACATAACCTTGGAAACCAATTCTTCCTTTGAAGGCAACGAAGCAATGTTTTCGATATCTTTGATATCAATAACACGGCCTTCGACCATGCCGGCTTTGAAAACGAACTTGGCATTTTCTTTGGCAAATTTCGAAAGAACCTTTGCCATCGTCACTGGATCGGTCGAGCTGATCGTGATCGCGGTTGCGCCGACGAATTGATCTTTAAGTGCTTCAACCGGTGTACCTTCCGAGGCAATGCGCGCCAGGGTGTTCTTAACCACTTTGTACTTCAGGTTGTTCTTTCGCAGTTCGGCGCGAAGTTCGGTATCTTTGCCGACGGTGAGTCCGCTGAAACCTACCAGGAGCGCGTTGTTGGCATCGGCGAAATCCTGCTTAAGCGACTCGATTTCATCGTTTTTTTCGTTCTTGTTCACTTGGATTCTCCTTATTTCTTACGCGCCTGCAACTTCGATCCAAACGCCCGGACCCATTGTCGAGCAAATGTTCGCGCCTTTAACATACTTGCCTTTGGCCGTTGACGGCTTGGCTTTTAAAACTGCATCGAGAAGCGTTTTCGCATTCTCAACCAGTCGCTGCTGTTCGAACGAAACCTTGCCGACCGGAGCGTGAATAACGCCGGTCTTGTCAACGCGGAATTCGACCTTACCAGCCTTGGTTTCCTGTATCGCTTTTGCGACGTCGACGGTTACCGTTCCGGTCTTCGGGTTTGGCATCAAGCCGCGAGGTCCAAGGACTTTACCCAGTTGACCGACGCCGCGCATCATGTCCGGCGTAGCGATTACGGCGTCGAAATCGAGGAAACCGCCTTTGATCTTCTCAACCAGATCATCACCACCGATGATATCGGCGCCGGCGGCTTCGGCTTCTTTCTGCTTCTCTCCGCTTGCGATTACGGCTATTCGTTTTGATTTTCCAAGACCGTGCGGCAATACGATAGTTCCACGAACCATCTGATCGGCCTTGCGGGGATCAACGCCAAGCTCCATTGTGACTTCGACGGTTTCGTCGAACTTGGCGTATGCGATTTTCTTGACCAGTGCTACTGCATCATCGAGCGAGTATTTCTTTGCTCGATCAATTTGCGCAGCAGCGGCTGCGTATTTCTTTCCTGCCATTTTTCCTCCAGGTAATAACGTGACCCTTAAGGTCACTCCCTAATTCTCGGTTCAGAGTACAAGCTTTAGCTTGCTTCTTTTAACATAAAAGAGCAGCCTAAAGGCTGTACTCTGAACATTACTCTACAACTTCCAAACCCATGTTGCGCGCCTGACCTTCGATGGTGCGCATAGCAGAATCAAGGCTATTGGTGTTCAGATCGGGCAGTTTTGTCTGCGCGATGTCGCGAATCTGAGCTTTCGTGATCTTTCCGACCTTTTCTTTATTTGGAGCCTTTGATCCTTTTTCGATTCCGACTGCTTTCTTAATCAGATCGCCAGCCGGAGGCGTCTTTGTAATAAAGGTAAATGAACGATCCGAATAGACCGTAATCACTACCGGAATCTTTAAATCGCCGGCATTCGCAGTCTTGGCGTTGAACTGCTTGCAGAATTCCATGATGTTCACGCCGTGCTGACCGAGCGCGGGACCAATCGGAGGCGCCGGATTCGCTTTGCCCGCGGGAACCTGTAATTTGATGTATCCGGTTATCTTCTTAGCCATTTTTCCTTACTCGCCTTTATTCCTCGTCAGAGAATGTAAGCTTCTCGACTCCTAAAAAGTCTAATTCCACTGGTGTCGTACGTCCGAAGATCGTCACCATAACCTTCAGGGTGTTCTTGTCCAGATTCACCTCTTCAACAACGCCGGTGAACCCGCTGAAAGGTCCGGAAATGATTCGAACCGTTTCGCCCTGGGTGAATACGAATTTCGGTTTCGGTTTTTCCTTGGCTTCCGCCTCGTGGTGCAGGATCTGGTTCACTTCATCAGGGGTGAGAGGCGTCGGCTTCTGTCCGCCGACAAAGCCCGTCACCTTTGGAGTTCCCTTAACCAAATGCCATGCGCGTTCGGAAACCTCGCCGTTGTCGTCGGTCTCCATCTCGACCAGTACGTAGCCGGGAAAAAACATGCGCGACGTTTCAACTCTCTTGTTACCGCGCATTTCCACAACTGTTTCAATCGGCACAAGAACTTGCGTTATCTCATCTTCCATACCATAGGCTTTGATCCGGCTGACAAGCCCATCTCGGACTTTCTTTTCATAGCCAGAGTAGGTATGAATGATGAACCAATTCTTCTGCATATATTTTCCAAATAGCCTAGCCTGCTATTAGCTTTGTCAGCTCCTCGACGGCCTTGTTCAAGCCGATATCAACAATAAATAGATAGCCAGCAAAGAAAAATACAGCCAAGATGGTTATCACCGTGGTGTTGATCACATCCTGACGCGATGGCCAGGTGGTGCGCTTCATTTCAAGCTTTACGTCACGATAGAACTGCTTGAGATTGGCTATTTTTGTGTTAGCCCATCCGGCTCGCGGCGGGGCTATTTCAGTTGCTCGGCTCATTAAAAAACTTCCTTAGTTAACCTTTGGCAGGGGTACCAGGATTCGAACCCGGACTTTCGGTTTTGGAGACCGACGTGCTAACCGTTGACACTATACCCCTGCACTCTTAAGCAAGCAAAAACACGGTTAGTGTCAGACTATTTGGTCTCTTTGTGGCTGGTGTGCTTGCGGCACCACCGGCAGAACTTTTTAAATTCTAATCGTGCTGTTGTCTTTTTCTTATTCTTGTCAGTGACATAATTGCGGTTTTTGCATTCTGGGCACTGAAGAACGATGTTATCTCTCGGCATAATTAAAACCTAACCTGTTTATCCCTTAAACCCAAACCGTATATGGTACGGCAAAATACGAAATATGTGTAGGGGCAGGGCTCGTCCCCGCCCGAATCGTGCGAAACGCGATGAATCCTCGGCTAATTGCTACTGAATGATTTCGGCGATGGTGCCAGCACCGACCGTGCGTCCACCTTCGCGAATGGCAAAGCGCAATCCCTTTTCCATCGCGATCGGCGTAATCAATTCGATTGTCATCGCCACGTTGTCTCCTGGCATCACCATCTCTGTTCCCGCTGGCAATGACGCCACTCCGGTCACGTCCGTTGTTCTGAAGTAGAACTGCGGTCTGTAACCAGTGAAGAACGGCGTGTGGCGTCCGCCTTCTTCCTTCGTCAGAATGTAGACCTCTGCCGCAAACTTGGTGTGC
>Ga0070741_10010547_pt1 | contig 17407 bp, 13 predicted proteins | sample Coa_R1_4_FD_66440 | JGI IMG/M metagenome (GOLD analysis project Ga0070741, IMG submission 66440) | Surface soil microbial communities from Centralia Pennsylvania, which are recovering from an underground coalmine fire - Coalmine... | ecosystem: Environmental > Terrestrial > Soil > Unclassified ...
GAGACACCACCGACTGGAAAGCCGGATGCGGGAAATCCGCCCGTCCGGTTTGGAGGGAGGGGTGGCGCGAAAGCGCCATCCCTACCCCTATCGGGGCGCGCGGACCTCGGAGGTCCGCAGCGATGCACGAAACGGGTCTGATAAAGGGTAGGTTTGGCGTCAGCCGGTTATCGTTCGTTGCTGCGGGCAGAATGCCCGCGCGCCGGGGCGCGCGGACCTCCGAGGTCCGCAGCGATGCACGAAACGGGTCTGATGCAGGTCAGATTTGGTGTCAGCCGGTTATCGTTCGTTGCTGCGGGCAGAATGCCCGCGCGCCGGTCAGGCTTTTGAGAGGTAGTGTTGCTCGCTGAGTTGGCGCAAACGCTGGGCGGCTTGTTCGGGTGTAAGATCGCGTTGCGCTTCCGCGAGCAGCTCGTAACCCACCATAAATTTTTTGACCGTGGCCGACCGCAAAAGCGGTGGATAGAAATGCGCGTGCAGCTGCCAGTGCCGGTATTTTCCCTGGTCGTTTGGCGCGCCATGCCAGCCCATGGAATAAGGAAAAGAGGTCTCGAAGAGGTTATCATATCGGACCAGTAGCCGGCGCAAGAGATCAGCGAGGCTGTCACGCTCCTGGGTCGAGAGATCGGGCAGGCGCAACACGTGGCGGCGAGGCATTAAGATCGTTTCAAAAGGCCAGACCGCCCAGAACGGCACGACGACGAGCCAATCTTCGTTTTGGACGACCAGGCGCTCGCCGGAACGGCTTTCGGCGGCAGCCACATCCACCAGCAGCGGCGAGTGGTGTTGCTCGAAGTATAGTCGCTGGTGCCGGTCCTCGGCCTCCGGCTCGTTTGGCAACGAACTGCTTGCCCAGACCTGGCCATGCGGGTGGGGATTGGAACAACCCATCGCCGCGCCCTTGTTCTCGAAAAGCTGGACCCAGCGATAGGACTTGCCCAGGTCGAGGATCTGCTCAGCCCAAACGTCCACCACCCGCCGGATCTCCGGCGCCTGCATTTGGGCCAAAGTCAGGTCGTGTCGAGGTGAAAAGCAAATCACCCGGCACTCGCCCCGCACCGGCTGGACGTGAAAGAGTTCGTTAGGGGCAACCGCCTCCGCGGGCGTGTCGGGCAACAGGGCCGAAAAGTCGTTCACAAAAACCAACGTGCTCGTGTAGGGCGGATTGACGGCGTTTCCCGCGCGCTTGTTGCCGGGGCACAGATAACAGTTTGGGTCGTATTCGGGGCGCTGGTCAGGTGCCAGGCGTTCGACCTGTCCCAGCCACGGTCGTTTCGTCCGATGCGGCGACACCAGGACCCATTGCCCCAGTAATGGATTGAATCGGCGATGCGGATGGTCTTCCGGATTAAAATTCATACTGATTCATCCCAATCAAATCGTCCTTCCATCGCGGCGTCAGGTCAAGGTTCGGCTACACCAGCCCGGCTACGCCTTCTGTTTCGATCGCCATCTCCTGCGGTAGCGCCGAGAGCTGAATCTTGGGGTTCCGCTCCGAGAAGAAATCGCAACTCCATTGTTCCTGGAACAGGATGACGGGCTGGCCGGCGGCGTCGTAGGCCACCCGCGCGCCGGTCGGCAAGGTCGTCTCATCGAGCGCCGTTCCATCCAGTCCTTTGACCCAGCGTATGACTTTCCAGGCGCCCGGTTCGAGACGTGATTCAGCGCCGTATTCGGTTTGCATGCGGTATTGGACCACTTCGAATTGGAGCGGGCCGACGGCTCCGAGCAAGGGGACGCGCTGGGCGGAATCTTTAAATTGGAATGCCTGGACCACGCCTTCCTGAAGCAGTTGGCTTAGACCTTCACGGAAGCGCTTGAATTGGGCCGTGCTCGGGCTTTGCAGCCAGGCAAAGCATTCCGGCGTGAAGCGGGGGATTTCCTTGTAAACCAGGGTGGGGTCTTCGGCGAGCGTGTCGCCGATGCGAAAGTCGGAGTGGCCGACCAGGCCAACCACATCGCCCGGATAAGCTTCATCGATGGTTTCCCGATCGCGACCGAAGAGCTTGTGCGAGCTGGAGAGCCGGACCTTTCGACCGGTGCGGGTGTGAATCACGGTCATATCGCGCTCGAAGCGGCCCGAGCAAACCCGCACGAAAGCGAGGCGATCGCGGTGCTTGGGATCCATGTTTGCCTGGATTTTGAAAATGAACCCGGAAAAACCAGGTTCTTGAGGCGTAATGACTCGGCCGTTGACCGAATGGGGGCGCGGGGCGGGGGCAAGCTCCAAAAACGCATCGAGCAAAAGCTGCACGCCAAAATTATTGACCGCGCTGCCGAAAAAAACCGGCGTCAACTGTCCGGCCAGAATGGCCTCGTGATTAAACGCCGCGCCGGCGCCATCGAGCATGGCCAGTTCATCAACGGTGTGTTGATAAACGTCCGGGTTCATGGCGTCGCGAACCAGGGGGTCGGAAAGGCCGTGAACCGAGACAGGCGCGCGAAACTCGCCGCCCGGCACCCGTTCGAAAAAATGAACCAGCTTGCCCTGGCGATCGAATACCCCACGGAAATCGTGACCGTCGCCCAAGGGCCAGTTCACCGGGTAGGCGGCAATGCCCAGCACGCGTTCAAGTTCGTCGAGCAACGAGAGCGGGTCGCGCGCTGGCCGATCCATCTTATTCATGAAGGTGAAAATGGGCACGCCACGCTGGCGGCAAACCTCGAACAGCTTCCGCGTTTGGGTCTCGATACCTTTGCCGGCGTCAATCACCATGACCGCCGCGTCCACCGCCGTCAGCACGCGGTAGGTGTCTTCGGAAAAATCTTTATGACCCGGAGTGTCCAGCAGGTTCACACAGAATCCGTGATACTCGAACTGCAGGACCGTTGAACTTACGGAAATGCCGCGTTGCCGTTCCAACTCCATCCAGTCGGAGGTCGTCGCGCGCTGATTCTTGCGCGCGGTGACCGACCCGGCCAGCTGCACGGCGCCGCCGTACAACAGGAATTTTTCCGTCAAAGTCGTTTTACCGGCGTCCGGGTGCGAAATAATCGCAAAGGTGCGCCGGCGTGAAATCTCTTGTTCCATAAAAAATTATACTGGTTAAAATTAAAATTCGTTCCACCGGATGAACGGGAGAAAACGCCCGTGCACGAAAGGCAAAGCCGCCCCTGTTGAAACAGGCGGGCCGATGGGGACAAGCTAAGGGGGAGTAGGCCGGAAAAAAGAGCGGCCGGCCACGGCTGGACCCAGCCGCGCAGCGCCACGAACGCTCTTTTTTGGTAGCCGCATTAGCTAGGCATATTAGCTGATAAACCGGCCAAGTAAAGGCGGGTTTTTCGAGCGGCTGCGATTAAAAATGTCGGTCGTGGTTGGAAGCCGAAAAAAGCGGCAGAGGACTGCCGCAGTCCAAAACGCAAGCGCGACACGGGCGCGGGCCTCGAGAACCGAAGGTTTTGGAGTGCGGCAGCCCTCTGCCGCTTTTCTGCCGATCAACACAGAATGACCGACAGATTTAATCATACCCTTTTCGAGCGCTGCTAATCCGCAGGCCCGGACAATTCCGGATTGGGATCGGCCAAAAAAAGTTATGGCGCGAGGCTCGCCGGCGATTAGATTAAAATGGTCATGAATGCACGGTCGCGGCGTCCCCCGGTTGCCTTGCGCTCCATTGCGGCCTTTGAAGTTATTAAAGGTCTATTGGTTTTAGCCGCCGCTTTGGGCTTATTGTCCCTGCGCCACACGGACCTGCACGCGGCAACAGACGCTTTCCTGCTGCGGCACGGAATCAATCCGGAGAGGCATTACATGCGCCTGTTCATTGAAGGAGTGGCGCGGGCCACCAACCATCATGTGGGTGAAATCGCCGCGGTCGCGTTCGCTTATGCGGCCGTCCGGTTTATCGAAGGGTACGGGCTCTGGCGCGAGAAACACTGGGCGGAATGGTTCGCCGTCGTTTCAGCGGGACTTTATCTGCCGCTCGAAGTGACTCATTTCGGACGGCATCCCTCGCTGTTCAATGCGGTGGTCATCCTGGTGAACATGCTCATCATTTTGTACCTGGCGAATTTGCTGGGTGAGCAACGAGCAGAACGAGCGCGAGCTATGGCGGCACAGGCGGAGTCGCTGTAGCGTCCCGCGGCGGAATCGCGTTCAAGTGCGCCTTTGGCGCTTGGGGATTTGTGCGGGACTAGTTTCCTAGGGCTGGCGCCCTAGGCTGGTATTAGGCACGCCGTTGGCGTTTGGCCACTTCCAAAAGATCCGAACCGGACGTCCCAGCGGTGTCAGACTCAGGTCAGTTTTAGATATTTTAGCACTTCCGGTGGCGGACCATCGAACTTCGTGAGCGGGACGTTTCCAAGGTACTGGATATCTTTAAACCCCTGCGGCGTGCTGTAGAAGCCGCCCATTACCAGTTCGCGGAATTTTGCGAAGAATCTCACGCCGGCCTGCATCCCGGAGGGGGCTTTGTCCGTTGAGCAGATATCGTCGCAGATTTGATGCTGTTGCTCGGCGCTCAATTCGGTAAACCCCTTGCTGAAACGGCGGCCGGATTCTTTCTCCAGCCAATCCAATCCAGCCAGGATTTCTTCCCGGTCGGCCCGTTGCTTGGGATAGGGCGCGCTGATCCATTCATCGAGAAAGTCCGGCACTTTTAACTGACTGGCGCTCGGCGACCGGTCGTCGGCGGGCAGGATGACATCGGCGAGAGCCGCCACGACTCGATGCTGTTGTTTGCTGAAGGTGAGCGGCCACAGGTCTCCCGGTTTGTAAACCTCCATCAAATTCGGATCGGTGCCGTAGCCGGTGCTCGTGGACGCAGCCAGGTTGCGCGCGTCCAGCACTGACAAAGTCGCGCTGGCGGCCAGCATCCACTTGATGGCCTGTCTCCGATCCATTCGCGTGAGCTCTTCCATGCTAAATTTCTCCTTTCTTCATCGAATCCACCAGGTACTCGCAGGCCCGCCAGGCGTTGGCCATAATGGTTAAGGTCGGGTTCTTGTCCGCGTTCGAAACAAACGGCCCGCCGTCGGTCACAAATAGATTCTTCACATCCCAAGCCTGGCAATACTGGTTGAGCACAGATTTTTTCGGATCCGATCCCATACAGGTCGTCCCCACCTCATGGATGATGGAGCCGCCGGGAGCGATGGCCTTTCGGCCGTCGAGCTGCGGTTTGCCAAGCACTTTGCCGCCCATGGCTTCGATGATTTCGGCAAAGGTTTTCTGCATGTGCGCCGCTTGTTTCTCTTCGTGGGCCGACCATTTGAAATGGAAACGCAGCACCGGGATTCCCCAGGCATCTTTCTTGTCCGGGTCGACTTCACAGTAGCTGTCTTCATTCGGGATCATTTCGCCCCGACCAGCGAAGCCGACGAAGGATCCATAGTAGCGGCGGGCATCTTCCTTGAGTTTTTTGCCGTAGCTGCCGCCCGTTAGCGCGCCCAGGCCGGCGAAGGTCTCCATCCCCGGCATCTCGCGACCCCCGCCAATCTCGATGTGATAACCGCGCGCAAAATCCAGCTTTTTGGCAAGCTGCTCCGGGTACAGCCACCAGGGCGTATACATATGCATGCCCGAAACGCCGTCCTCGTTGTAAGCCGGACAATTCTCGAGAGCCGGAATCTGGCCGGACAAATCACTGCCCACAGTGTCCATCAGGTACCGGCCCACTTTGCCGCTGCTGTTGGCCAGGCCATTGGGGAATGGCGCGCTTTTCGAGTTCAACAGGATCCGCGCCGATTCACAACCGCTGGCGGACAGCACAACCACGCGCGCCTTGGCTCGCATTTCCTTGCGCGTTTTCTTATCGATGTAGAGAACGCCATTGGCTTTCCCGTCTTTGCCGAGAGTTACTTCACGCACCATCGCGTCCGTGAGGATGTCCAGGTTGCCGCTGGCCAGGGCGGGCGGAAGGTGAACCGTCGTTGACTGATAATTGGCTTTGATAGCGCACCCTCGTCCGCAGGGCGTGGCCCAAATGCAGGCCAGGCGACTGCGCATGGCCTCGGCGCTTACGGCGGCCGACTTGGAATCTTTCGGATGGAGCAAGCCGGAAACCCGGTTTGCGTCCAGCGTTTGGGTGAGAATGGCCAGGTGCGAAGGGATAACGGGGATTTTCAGGCCCGCGCAGGCTTTTTTGATCAGCAATTCATACGCGCGCGGTTTGGGCGGCGGCAACAGAACTCCATCCGGCGAGTTGGGCGTGTTCTCGAGGCCTTCATTGCTGCCGAACACGCCGATGAGCGCCTCGACCCTATCGTAGTACGGAGCCAATTCCTCGTAACCGTAAGGCCAGTCAATCCCCAGGCCATCGCGCTCGCGCGGTTTGAAATCATACGGTCCCATCCGCAGCGCGATCCGTCCCCAGTGATTGGTGCGTCCGCCCAGCATGCGCGGCCGCCACCACATGAAGTTCTGGTCAGTCGTGCTAAGATCATCATCCGTGGCTTCGTACCACCCGGGACCGCGCCGGCTGCGCCGCACCAGGTACGGCTCATTGGGCACTTTCCAGCCGCCATTGACGGTGGCGTCATAAAAACCAAAGGGCTTGTCCGGGGTGCCGACGCCGCGCAGGGGCGCCTGAGAATGGTAATTGAGCATCGGCGTCTCGCTGACCGGGTCGTAATTCCGGCCCGCCTCCAGCATCAGCACTTTCGCGCCGGCCAGGGCAAGCACGTAGGCGCTTTGGCCCCCCGCCGCACCGGAACCGACCACGATGACGTCGTAGGCGGGCTTGGTTTTGCTGCTCGTAATTAACGGCATAAGAGAATCAAATTGCCCTCTCCCTCCCCCTGCCGTCAATCGGGGTTTATTTCAGATGTTCTTCCAAGAAATCAATCAGTGCCGGCTCCGCCCGGGCGGGGCCTGGCCCTGGTAGCTTCTGGCTGGAGTTCAAGAACAAATATGCCTCGGAACTCCGCATTCAAGCAGCGCCCGCAACACGACGAGATCATCGCTCCCGGCGTGGGTATAGGGTTCGGAGTCCCGCCTTTAGGCGGCCCGGCGCCAAAACCGCCTGAAGGCGGGACTCCAAACGAATTCTAAAACACGCTCTTAGGCGACCGTTGGCAAAAATTTAATGAGCCGACTCGCGACCGCTTCTGCGGGCAGCGGAGTTCGCAAGCAGTCCAAATTGGGTTGCTGAAAACGCAGGCCCAGAGAACCTTGGCAAAAGCTCGCGAGTTGCTCTTGGGATTGGCACGGAAACCGTTCACCACAAGCGGTAAGCGAGCGCAAGGTGGTGAGCAACTCGGCCGAGCTCCAGTTATGCCGTTTGACTAACGGCCAGAGCAGGATAACCGCTTTTTCCACTTCCGGACAAACCGAGGCAGCACGCCATTCGCGATGAACCTGAAAATGCGTCAGCGCCTCCATCCACTCGCACCAGCGCTGCAACGTCCGGCGGACTCGCCGTGCCCCCTTCCGCGAACCGGAAGGCGGGCTCCATACTACCGGCCCGATATACTCTCCGTACAGGTCATGCTCAAACGCCAAGGGCGCGTAGGCCAGAAAGAACGAGCGCGCCGGCGGGTAATCTTCGAAATTGGCGAACTGCAGAAGATTCTCGAACAGCCGCACGATCTCGATCGCGCTCAGCGGCTCAAAAAAGGTTGAAAAACTGCGCCAGGCATAACCGGTCTGGAGGGTCGCCGCGCGCCCGCAGCCAAGACGCGCGTAACTTGCATCGATCCGTTTGCGCAGCTGCATCAGCCAGACCTGGCCGACCACCGAGTTCACCTGGAAGAGCGCCCGGTTGGACACCTCGGTCGAAATGCCATCAGCGCCATTTGAAAGCGACCTGCTTGCGCTTGACCGGAGTCGGCCGGTCCGGGTCGAGGGCCGGCCGGGGCCTTGCGGCCTGGGTGAAGTCTGTGCGCTGCGGGGTGGCAAAGAGCTGCGGAATCCTACTGCTTTCATAAATGCGGGATGTAGTGAAATGTGGACAAGAGCTGTCCAAGTCTCTCCATTATTCTTTTAGTCCAATAACAAACATGCGCTTAAAAGCTGCACCAGCCGCGTGTCTGATTGAGGCAAAAAGAACTCGGCGCCGCGTTTTTCTGTTATCGTTCTATCTGCCCGCCGCATGCGCCTGCCAAAACAGGAGCATGACGCAGGCCAAAGGACCAAGAGCGTGTTTTAAAACCTCGGCTGGGCGTGGGCACCTGGGTTTGGAGTCCCGCCTTCAGGCGGTTTTGGCGCCGGGCCGCCTAAAGGCTGCCTAAAGGCGGGACTCCAAACCGAATTTTTAAAACACGCTCTAAGAGATTCCCGGGGCCGAACAGGGGACCTCGCGGAGTCTATTCGTCGCTATGCTTGGCACGGCTTGAGCTGATACTCGGATTTCGGCCAGGTCCTCTTGCAAATCCTCCCGGAGCTACTTCATTGAGGCATGAGATAGAGAAATAGCTTGCCTAAGTTCCCTCGCGAGCGCTTAGATCGTGGCGCAGGCAGGGCCAATGTTCCATCGGATCTGAGTTGGCATTCAATGACCCCGGTTTAAATCGAACTTCAAAAGGAATTAGCATGAAACGTGAACTTTTATTGTCCGCAGCCTTAACCATTGCCGGCTCGCTTCTCGCCGCCGACTCGAATCCGAAAGAGGAATTAAGCGCCGCGGCGAAAAAGCTGGATGAGGGCGGCAACTATAGCTGGAAAACGACAGTCGAGTTCGGAAACTTTAACGGCACCACCGACGGCAAGTCAGATAAAGACGGTACGCTATGGCTCTCCATGGCCTTTGGCGACAATACCACCGAAGCGGTGCGAAAAGGCGGCAAGTGGGCCGTCAAAACGTCCGACCACGATTGGCAGAGCCTGGCGGAATTGGAGGCCGCTGCCGGCAGCGATCCTGGCCCGCAGCAGTTTCTCATCCGCCGCCTCCAAAACTTTAAGACACCTGCGCCGAAGCAGCCGAAGTCCCGGATAAAATCAAGGAGTTGAAAAAGGAGGGCGATGTATATTCCGGCAGTCTGACCGATGAAGGTGCCAAGGAACTGCTTTCATTCGGGCGCCGGCGCGCGAATGCACCGGAACCGAAAAACGCGAAAGGCTCCGCCAAGTTTTGGATGAAATCGGGCGCGCTGACAAAATCGGAACTCAAGTTGCAGGGGACGATGAATTTCAACGGAGAAGATCGCGACGTGGACCGCACCACGACCACCGAGTTCAAAGATATCGGGACCACCAAAATCGACGTGCCGGATGCGGCCAAGAAAAAGCTGAGCTGACGGAGTTTCGTAGCGGCGTCTCAGTAGAGCGCCGCCAATCCGCGAAACCATTTCAAGGGAAGCTCTGCCGAGACGCCGCTACGCGGAGGGCAGTCCGGAACGCCGCATTCATGCGGCAGCGCCCCCGGAAGATCGCGTGCGGCGACAGTATTCGCCCCGCTGCCGCATGAATGCGGCGTTCCGGCCACCGCAGGCATATTCGGCGCGACACGAATTCAAACCCGACCTGTCCATATAAGCAGGATATGTGTCGGTTGTATGCCGGATTATGAGTTCACCCGATGATGCGGATTCCTCCGAAGCACCCCGCGGCGCGGGCAGTTCGCTTCGCTCGTGGCGCTATCTTTTTGTGCTGATTGGCCTCGTGCTCCTGGTGCTGGGCTTCTACGCCGAGGAAAACTGGCGCGGCTATCATGACTGGCAGAAATATCAACAACAGATGGCCGCCCGGGGTGAACTGACCGAACCGGAGGCGTTGATCCCGCCGCGCGTGCCCGACGCCGAGAATTTTGCCACCACGCCGGCGCTTGCCCCGCTCTTCGACTTCTTTCCTGGCACCCAACGCTGGCGCGACCCCAATGCACCGCAATTGTTTTCTTCACTGGGCGCCAAATACGACGCCGCTGCCAACTGGTTAAAGACATCACCGCACCGGAATAACTCGTGGGTCGGCTCTCCGACCGACCTCGACGCTTGGGCTTGGGCATTTTCGTTAGGAACCAACCGCAATGCTCATGAACGCGAGCCGGTCGCCGCCAGCTTCAATTCGCAGGATGCCGCCGGAGCGGTGTTGCGCGGGTTGGCCGGTTTCGATCCCGTGCTGGACGAACTGCGCCAGGCCAGCCACCGGCGCTATGCCCGCTTCAACATCCGCTATGAGGAAGATAATCCGGCCACCATTCTCCTGCCGCATTTGGCGAAACTCAAATACTTGAGCCAAGTGCTGCGCTTGCGGGCGTCGGCCGAACTGGCGCTGGGCCGAACCGACGAAAGCCTGGCTGACCTGAACCTGCTCTTCTATTTGATCGATACCACCCGAGCCGAGCCGATCCTCATTTCACAATTGGTTCGCATGGCCCAATTACAAATTGCTCTTCAACCTTTGGCTGAAGGGATGGGCAAGTGGTCGGAGTCGCAGTTGCTGGAACTCCAACAGAAGCTGGAGAGGTTCGATTTCCTGGCGGACATGGAGCGTTCCCTTCAGGCTGAGCGGATATTATTTGGAAGAGGAGTCATCGAGTATGTGCGTCGCTCGCCGCACAAATTCCGCTTGATGGACATGTTCGAGGGAAACGGCAATAACGCCGATTCCGCTCCTTTATGGAGCGTCGGGCCGCTGATGGCGGTCGCTCCCACAGGCTGGCTATACTTGGAAGAACGCAACTACACCCGACTTTGTGGCGACCAGTTGCTTCCCGTAATCGATTTAACCAATCGCCTGATCAGACCAGGGAATGCTCGCGAGGCTCAAGCAGCGATCTTCAAGCAAACGAACGGCTCGCCCGTGTCGAAATTTGTCCATCACCGATTGTTCGCCGCTTTGTTGCTGCCCGCCCTGGGCAAGACGGGGGAGAAGGCCGCGTTCGCCCAGACGGCAGTCGATTTGGCAACGGTTGGGTGCGCGCTCGAACGATACCGGCTGGCGCACGGTCGTTTCCCCAACTCGCTGGAGGAGCTCACGCCAAAACTAATGCGGAGCCTTCCACACGATATCATCAACGGCAAAGGCCTGGGTTATCGTTTGAATCCCGATGGGCATTACGTCCTCTATTCGGTTGGGTGGAATGAGAAAGATGACGACGGCGTCATCCAGCTGAGCAAAAGCGGCAGCGTCGACCAAAACGAAGGCGACTGGGTCTGGTCGGATAACCTGTAGCAGGCGGCGCGCGGGCATTCTGCCCGCAGCAACCCCGAAGCCACCTGGCGCAGCTACCTTCCCTTTCTCCGGGCTTAATGGGTGGGTCTCTGCCTAAATTTTAGGCAGCTACTGGCACAAGGCGTGCTGAGTAACCCGCCACGCGCGCATGAATAATGGTCCCTGGTCATCTGGCGTAACGAAGCCGGTAGGAACGGGCGGCAGGCTGGTGCTGACCGTGTTTTTCCTATTCTTTTTCGGCTTAGGCTCGGCATTCACGTGGCTGGTCGCTCGCGATGCACTGGCCGGGTTGCGGACCTGGGGTTGGCGCAAGACTGAATGCCGGATTATCCGCAGCGCGGTTGTTGAAACGGATCAGCGCGGCCGGCGTAGTGGAGATTACTTCGTGGACGTGGCGTACCGGTACACCATGGACGGTCGAGCGTACGATTCGGGGTCGTATGGCCTGCGGCAAACTTCATTCCGGGATTACAGCAAGGCGGCGCGCCTGGCCGAGGCATACCAGCCGGACGCAAACGCTGTGTGCTACGTAAATCCAGGCGTTCCCACCCAGGCGGTGCTGCAGCGTGGCAGCCTCCTGTTTCCGTTCCTGATTTTCTTTCCACTGATCTTCGTCGGGATCGGCGCGATCGGGATTTACTCGGCCTGGAGGCCGGCATCGGCAATGGCCAAGGCTACCGCTGACATGCCCATCTCCGACCGAGCCAAGGGCGGTCTCGGTCAGGGTTTTGCCACGGCATTTTTCGGCCTCTTTATGGCCGTTGGACTGCTGGTCTTTTACCTGGTGTCCGTCCGCCCGTTCGCAGGGATCCTCAGCGCCAGGCACTGGCCGGGGGTGCCCTGCACGGTCATTTCGAGCGAAGTGCGCACCCACCGGGGAGACAAGGGCAACACTTACAGCGTGAACATCCTTTACAGCTATGTCTTTGACGATCGTGAGTACAAAGCCAATCGTTACGATTTCATTGGTGGCTCTTCCAGCGGTTATGACGGAAAACAAGCCATCGTCAATCGCTACTGGCCGGGCTCCAAAGCGATTTGTTACGTAAATCCAAACGATCCGACCGCAGCGGTGCTCGAACGCGGCTTCACGCCGACCATGTGGATCGGGCTGCTGCCGTTGGTTTTCGTCCTGGTTGGTTTTATCGGGCTCGTTTCGAATATTCGCAAGCGGCGAGATCCAATGTTTGGGCAACCCGCCTCTAGCGCCAAGCTTTTCAACGTTGCCGCAGCCAGCGTGGTGCCCGTCCTGGAGCCGAACTCGGCGTCCAGCCCTCTGATCCTGCGGGCTCGCGCGTCTCCGGCGGGCAAGTTCATCGGCTGCACGATTGCCGCGCTGTTTTGGAATGGAATCATCTCGGTGTTTGTCAGCCATCTGGTCAAACATTGGAGGGTCGGTCCTTTTGAATTGTTTCTGGCACTGTTCCTGATTCCTTTTGTGCTGATCGGCCTGGGGCTGATCGTCGCAGTCGGTTACTTCCTGCTCGCCTGGTTCAACCCGCACCCGCAAATCACGCTCAACCCAGGCGCGCCGCGCCTGGGCGATTCAGTGCGGCTGGACTGGGAGATCAGCGGCCGAGTTGAGGCGCTGCAAAAGTTGCAACTCCGGTTGGAAGGCCGCGAAGAGGCCACCTACACCCGCGGCACGCGCAGCTCGACGGACTTAAACATTTTTGCGGACCTCGAAATCGCCTCGACCAGCGTTGCCCAGGAGATGCGCTCCGGATCGGCGAGCGTGCGGATCCCGGCCAACCTGATGCACTCATTCGCAAGCCGGCACAACAAAATCGTTTGGTCGGTGCGGGTGAAGGGCGAGATCGCGCGCTGGCCGGATCTGAACGAGGAGTTCTCCGTATCCATTTTGCCCGCCGGCCATCAAACCGAATCCGTATGACGGAACTAAGCATCGAACTCGCGCAGGAGCAGACGGCTTTCAAACCGGCAGAGGCGGTCCGTGGCAAGGTTTCGTGGACTGTCGATCCGCCGCCGCAATTCATGGAGCTTCGGCTGTTTTGGTTCACGCGCGGCAAGGGGACTGAAGACGCCGGGATCGTGCAGACGGTGCGGTTCGATCAACCATTGCCGCACGAAACACGTTCGTTTGAGGTCTGCCTTCCCGAAGCGCCGTATAGTTTTTCCGGCAAATTGATTTCGTTGGTCTGGGCGCTCGAGTTGGTGGCGTATCCTTCCAAGCAGGTTGCCCGCCGCGAAATCGAGATGGGCCCGGACGGAAAAGAAGTGCGGATCGAAAGCGTTCAGACCTCCGGGCTGGCGCGGCGGTGGCTGGAAGTCAGGGCCACTTGATCGCAGCTGCGGCGAGGCGCCATGAGAGCACGGGATAATCCTTTTCGCACGGAGTGCCTTCAGCGGCTGCGCTATCGATTTGCGGGCATCACCTGGGAAGAGCTGTTGGGACGTTGTGAGCGACTGAATTATCGCGGCGCTGTGGTTGGTCGGTGCGGCTCGGGAAAGACCACTTTGCTGGAAGAGTTGGCTCCCAAGCTTCAGGAGCGTGGTTTGGTCACTCGATCGATCCGCCTGAGCCGCGAACAGCCTTCCTTTAAGCCAGGTTTTCTGAGTCAGTTGGTTTTGAAACTCTCAGATCGCGAAATCCTTTTGCTCGATGGAGCCGAGCAACTAAGCCTGGGTGGCTGGCATTGGTTCAAATGCCGGACGCGCGCAGCCGGCGGACTGATCGTCACCACTCACCTGCCCGGGCGCTTGCCAACCCTATGGGAATGCCGCACCTCGGCGCCGCTATTGGCGCAACTCGCGGCTGATTTGCTCGGGACCGAGGCGGAGGATTTACAGCGTCAGGCGGAGGAGTTGTTCGAAAGACATCGTGGTAACCTGCGCGAAGCGTTGCGCGAGTGCTATGACCAGCTGGCGGCGGAGTCTTCGTAGCGCAGGTGTTGCCGGCCACCCGAGAAATCCGAGCCCGCCCTCACCCCGGCCCTCTCCCCAGCAGAGGGAGAAAGGATTTCAGCCGGTAAGCGGCCACCCGGACAGATTGAAAAACCTTTTGTGCTGACAGGGGCAATAATGGGGCCTACTTTCGGCCCATGAAGAAAGAAGGTACCTGTTTAAATCGGCGTCAATTTCTGCGGCTGGCGGCCTCCACCGGGACCCTGCTCAGCCTTAATGGCGTCCACGCCTGGGCCTCCGGCGTGTCCGGAGTGCCTCCCGCCCGGCTGCGTCGTTTGGCCAAAGGCGCCAATGTCTGCCGCTGGTTTAGGGGCGGACGGCGCAGCCCCGAGCAACTGACCAACTACATTACGGAACCCGAGGCGCACCTGATGCAACAGATGGGCCTGACTCACGTGCGGCTGTGCCTGCAGCCGAGAGTGATTATGGAGTCAGCGAGCGGCGCTATTCGCGAAGAAACCGCCGGCCTTGTCGACTCCGCCATCGAGCGCTTTCATCGCGCCGGCTTGCTGGTGTTGATCGATTTGCACAATGAGGATCGACCGTCGGAAATAAACCCAGCCTGGCAGGAAGCTTTCGTAAAATTCTGGGGCGATTTTTCGGCGCGGCTCAGGCATTTCGATCCCGAACTCACGATGTTCGAGATCATCAACGAACCGGTCTTCGCCGGTCGCGAAGCCGAATGGAACCCGCTCAATGCACGGCTAACGGCGGCAATTCGCAAAAGCGCTCCGGACCACACCATCATGACCTCGGGCCCCAACTGGGGCGGCATTGATGGTTTGCGGAAACTCACGCTGCTCGAGGATCCGAACATCGTCTATTCCTTTCACTGCTACGATCCCTTTGCCTTTACACACCAGGGCGCGACCTGGGCCGGGCCGGATGTTAAACCGCTGCGGGGCGTGCCTTATCCATCAAGCCCCGAAGCCGTGGCGCCGTTGCTGGCGGACCTGGAACAATATCCGGGGTCCAGACGAATGCTCGAAAACTATGGCAAACAGGCGTGGGACAAAGCCAGGCTGGCCGCCCGGTTCAAAGAAGGTATCGATTGGGGCGCTCGCAACAAAGTCCCGCTGTACTGCGGCGAGTTCGGTGTATTTCCACCCTACGCCAAACCTGAGCACCGCGCCAACTGGTTCCGGGATTTCGGTCAGGTCCTGGCCGAGAACCAGATCGGCTGGGCTGTTTGGGGTTGGGACGAAGGGTTCGGCCTGAATCGCAAATATGTGGACGGCAAAGTTGAAATTGACCGTACCGTAGCTGCAGCGCTCGGTTTGACTAACGGCTAAGGACCGGGCACGGAAGGGAAATCCGAAGGCCGAAGCGCCAAAGAAACCTGAGTCCGCCCTCACCCCGGCCCTCTCCCCCAGGAGAGGGAGGAAAGGAGTTCAGCGGGTTACCGAACCTAGGCCGAGGGCACGCAACGCCGAGGTTCTCCCTCGCTTCAGGCCATTCGCGTTCATTCGCGTTGATTCGCGGTTGAATGTTGCCCTTGCGTTCTTTGGCGGTTCACTCCCGGCGGTTCCCCAGAAATGGCTTTCGCCCGGACGCGGAAGAGATAAACTGGAGGTTTAAGATTATCCATGAGAACTCGCGTTTTGATTCTGCTCTCCGCCGGCGTGTGTTTGCTGCCGGTATTGTCCGGCCGTGCCCAAACCAACCCGCCCAGTGCCTGCGGTATCGACGCGCGCATGCTGCGCTATCCTGATGTTTCGGCCACGCAAATTGCTTTTGTCTATGCCGGGGACATTTGGGTTGCTCCCAGGAATGGCGGCGAGGCCATGCGGCTCAGTTCGCCGAAAGGCGAGGAGACCTTTCCGCGCTTCTCGCCGGATGGGTCGCAAATCGCCTTCAGCGGCAACTACGACGGCAACACCGACATTTACGTCGTCCCCAGCGCCGGTGGCCTGCCCAAACGGCTCACTTATCATGGCGACCCCGATCGCATGCTGGAATGGTATCCCGACGGAAAGTCGATCCTCTTCGCAACTTCCCGCACCAGCGAGAAAGACCGGTTCAATCAGCTCTACAAGATTTCTGCCACGGGCGGACTGCCCGAAAAGCTGCCGGTTCCCTACGGTGAATTCGGCGCCATCTCAGGCGACGGCAAAACCCTCGCGTATATCCCGATCTCGGTCGATTTCCGGACCTGGAAACGGTACCGCGGCGGGATGAACTCCGCCATCTGGACTTTTGATCTGAACACGTTTGCTTCGAAAAACATCACGGGCAACGACGCGGCGAATTCGCAACCCATGTGGCACGGTTCAACTTTGTACTTCCTCTCCGACCGCGATAAGAACCGCCGTTTCAACATCTGGGCTTACGACACGAAATCCGAAAAATTCCGGCAAATCACCACTTTTGACGAATTCGACACGCATTTCCCCAATATTGGTCCCAAGGACATCGTCTTCGAAAATGGCGGCCGGCTTTATCTCCTGGACCTGGCGAGCGAGAAATATTCCGAGGTCAATATTCAGGTTTTGACGGATCGCGCCACCCTCAAACCGCACCTGGAAGACGTCTCCAACTCTGTTCGTGAGCCGGATATTTCTCCCTCCGGCAAGCGGGCCGTCTTCGAAGCGCGCGGAGAAGTCTTCACCATCCCAGCCGAACACGGCGTGGTTCGCAATCTGACCCATAGTTCGGGTGTGGCCGAACGCACTCCTTCCTGGTCGCCGGACGGCAGGACAATCGCTTATTTCAGCGATCGCTCGGGAGAATATGAACTGACCCTCCGGTCCGCGGACGGCTCCGGCGCTGAAGAAACCATCACCAAGCTCGGGCCCGGCTTTCGGTACCGCCCATTCTGGTCGCCCGACAGCCGCAAGCTCGTGTTTATCGATCAGGCGATGCGGATTTATGTGCATGACCTGGACAAGAAAGAAACCCAACCAATCGGCAAGCAACTCTGGTTGTACCAGGACGGTCTGAGCGGCCTGAAGTTCAACTGGTCGAAAGACAGCCGTTGGATCGCCTGGCCGCAGGATTTGGAAAACCGCCACACGGCCATCGCGCTGTATGACACCAAAGAAGGCAAATCTCACATCGTCACCAGCGGTTATTATGATGACGACTTGCCCGTCTTCGATCCCGACGGCAAATACCTCTACTACTCGTCCGGTCGCGCTTTTAACCCGCTCTACAGCGATTTGGATGAAACCTGGATCTACGCCAATTCATTCCAGCTAGTCGCCGTTCCTCTCCGCAAGGACGTCCCTTCACCGCTCGCGCCCCGCAATGACGACGAAGGACAGAAGAAGTCCAAAGATAAAGAAAAGGTCAAAGACAAAGACCAAAAGAAGCCCGACACCGATAAACCGAAAAAAGACGAACCGAAGCTGGCGATCGAGGAGAAGGAAAAAGCCGACTCGGCTGACAAGGCGGACGCCAAGGACAAGTCTGCCGAAGACAAGGACGACAAGA
>Ga0070741_10010548_pt1 | contig 17407 bp, 14 predicted proteins | sample Coa_R1_4_FD_66440 | JGI IMG/M metagenome (GOLD analysis project Ga0070741, IMG submission 66440) | Surface soil microbial communities from Centralia Pennsylvania, which are recovering from an underground coalmine fire - Coalmine... | ecosystem: Environmental > Terrestrial > Soil > Unclassified ...
CGAAGCGAGCGACGAGATCGTGTCCACCAGGAACAACGCCGGGTGCTTGGCGCGGTCGATGGCCTTGCGGATTTCGGCGATCGGCGAAAGGCAGCCGGTCGCGGTTTCGTTATGCAGCACACAGACGGCCTTGATTTCCTGGTTCTTGTCCTCGCGCAGCTTGGCTTCGATGGCGGCCGGATCGGCGCCGGTGCGCCAGTCGGTGGCGATGACTTCGGGCTTCAGCCCGTACTTCGCCGCCATGTTCTTCCATTGCAGCGCGAACTGCCCGGTCTCGACAAAGAGAACGCGGTCGCCGGGAGACAAGGTGTTGACCAGCGCGGCTTCCCAGGCGCCGGTGCCGGTCGCGGTGTAGATGATGACCGGGTTTGCGGTCTTGAAGATGGTCTTGATGCCGTCGAGGCAGCGGCGGGCGAGCTTGGCGAATTCGGGGCCGCGATGGTCGATGATCGGCGTATCCATGGCCCGCAGGACGCGGTCCGGAATCGGGGTCGGGCCCGGAATGTGGAGGAAATGGCGCCCAACCGGGCGGGACGAATTCTGCGGCATAATCGGGTCTTTCCTTTCCAAAGGGCCTGCCCCGCGCCAGCCCAGGCGCGCTTGTGGGGATCAACTATGAATGCGAGATTGCGGTCAATGCTCTCTTTGTAGCAAAAGCATCGGCCGCCGCCATGACTGGAAAGACTGCAACTGCCAAGGCGCCGAGCCTTGCGTTCGGCGATGAAGAGGCTTCGACGTGGCGGTAACGCGAATGCCGGGCCTCGAACGCCGCCTCAAGGCCGAATTGTCGCAGGTCTATTTCGACGATTTCACCCGCGGCCGCTATGCCACCGATGCTTCGCATTATCAGATCATGCCGTTCGGTGTCGCGGTGCCGCGCAGCGTGGCGGAGGCCGAGCGCGCCATCGCTATTGCGCGCGCCGAAGGCGTGAGCGTGCTGCCGCGCGGAGCGGGGACCTCGCAGAGCGGGCAGAGCGTCAACCAATCGCTGGTCATCGACTGTTCCAAATACCTCAACCGCATTGTCAGCGTGGACGCCGCGGCGCGGCGCTGCGTGGTCGAGCCCGGCATCGTGCTCGACGAACTGAACCGGGCACTGAAGCCGCACGGCCTCTGGTTCCCGGTCGATATTTCCACGGCCTCGCGCGCCACGCTGGGCGGCATGGTCGGCAACAATTCCTGCGGCGCGCGCTCGCTCCGCTACGGCAACACCCGCGAAAACGTCATCGCCGTCGATGCCGTCTTGGCGGACGGCAGAGCGGCGCGCTTCGGCCCGGTCACGGTGGAACTGGACGACATTGCCGCCGATTCGCCGCTGCGCCCGATCGCCCGCGATCTGCTGGCGCTTGCCGCGCGCGAGAGCGAGGAGATCAAAACGCACTTTCCCAAAGTGCAACGCCGCGTCGGCGGCTATAACCTCGACGCACTTCTTCCCGGCCGCAACGATCTCAACCTCGCGCATATTCTGGTCGGCTCGGAAGGCACGCTCGCTTTCACCACGCGCGTTGAATTGAAGCTCGCGCCACTGCTCGGCCGCCGCGCGGTCGGCGCCTGCCATTTCGGCAGCTTCCATGCGGCGATGGATGCGGCGCAACACATCGTCAGGCTCGGGCCGATCGCTGTGGAATTGATCGACCGCACCATGATCGGGCTTGCCCGCGACATCGCCATGTTCCGGCCCGCCCTCGCGGAATTCGTGCGCGGAGATCCGGAGGCCATTCTTCTGGTCGAATTCGGCGAGGACGATCAGCAGGAAAATCTGCGGCGGCTTGGCCGTCTCGGCGAGCTCATGGGCGATCTTGGCTTCGCCTGGAACAATGGCGGCGCGCGTTGCGGCGGCGTGGTCGAGGTGCTCGACGCCAAGCTGCAAGCGGCGATCACCGACGTCCGCACCGCCGGGCTCAACGTGATGATGTCGATGAAGGACGAGGGCAAGCCCGTGTCCTTCGTCGAGGACTGCGCCGTTCCGCTCGAGCATCTGGCGGATTACACCGGCCGTCTCACCGAGATTTTCGAGAAGCACGGCACGCGCGGCACATGGTACGCGCACGCCTCGGTGGGCTGTCTGCATGTGCGGCCGGTGCTCAACCTGCGGCTGGAGAAGGACGTCAAGGCGATGCGCGCCATCGCCGAAGAAGCATTTGCCATGGTGCGCGAATACAAAGGTTCGCATTCGGGCGAGCACGGCGACGGCATCGTACGTTCCGAATTTCATGAATTCATGTTCGGCCGCCGCCTGGTGCGCGCCTTCGAAGCGGTGAAGGATCGCTTCGATCCCCACGGCCTGTTTAACCCTGGCAAGATCGTGCGCGCGCCGAAATTCGACGACCGCCGGCTGTTCCGCTATCCACCCGGCTATCGTGCCGCGCCGATCAGCGCGCGGCTCGACTGGTCGGCTTATCCCGGCGCGGGCGGCGGATTCCAGGGCGCGGTCGAGATGTGCAACAACAACGGCGCCTGCCGCAATCTGGCGGGCGGCGTGATGTGCCCGTCCTACCGCGTGACCCGCAACGAACGCGACGCCACCCGCGGCCGCGCCAATTCCCTGCGGCTTGCCATCACCGGCCAGCTTGGGCCCGCTGCCTTGATTTCCGACGAGATGGCGGAGACGTTGAAGCTTTGCGTCTCCTGCAAGGCCTGCCGGCGCGAATGCCCGACCGGCGTCGACATGGCGCGCATGAAGATCGAGGTGCAGGCGGCGCGCGCCGCGCGCCGCGGGTTGTCGCTGCATGACCGGCTCGTCGCCTATCTGCCGCGTTATGCGCCTTACGCCAGCAGGCTGCCTTGGCTGCTCAATATGCGCGACACGCTCCCCGGTGCCGCGGTGCTGTCGGAGGCCATCGCCGGATTTTCCGCCCGCCGCCCGCTGCCGCGATGGCGGCGCGACGTGTTTGATGGCGCGTCGCCGGCGCCGAAGGCTGCGAATGACGGAAAAGAAGTCGCTCTCTTCGCCGACACCTTCAACCGCTATTTCGACCGGGAGAATCTCGACGCCGCCATGTCGGTGCTCGGTGCCGCCGGCTATGCGGTGCATATAGCGAGGCCGGCGGATGGCAACGCCCGCCCGCTGTGCTGCGGGCGCACCTTTCTCGCGGCCGGTCTGGTCGATGAAGCGCGCAAGGAGATCGCACGCGTGGCCGCAGCCTTGCGGCCATTCGTCGCCCGCGGCGTTCCCATCGTCGGCCTTGAGCCTAGCTGCGTCCTTGGCTTTCGCGACGAAATCCCGGCGCTACTGCCGGGCGAGGAGACACGGCGGCTTGCCGTGCAGACTTTCCTGTTCGAGGAATTTCTGGACCGCGAGGCACAGGCGGGCCGCCTGCGGCTGCCGCTGCGGCCGCAGGCGAAACGCGCGCTGCTGCACGGCCATTGCCACCAGAAATCTTTCGGCGCCATGGGCGCGGTGGAGGCGGTGCTCAGGCTCGTGCCCGGCCTCGCGGTGGAAGCGGTTGATTCAAGCTGCTGCGGCATGGCCGGCGCTTTCGGATACGGCGCCGACACCATCGATGTGTCATTGGCGATGGGCGAGCTAACGCTCCTGCCCGCGGTGCGCAAAGCGGACGGCGACGCCATCATCGTCGCCGATGGCACGTCCTGCCGTCAGCAGGTCCGCGATGGGACCGGCCGTGAAGCCGTGCATGTCGCCCGCGTGCTGGCGATGAGCCTGTCGCCGGAGGCAGGCCCCTAGCCTCCGTAGAACACCTGCACCAGCCAAAGCGATACGGCCGGAACATAGGTGCACAGCAGCAGAACCAAGAGCAGCGCCGCGATATAGGGGATATTGACCTTGGTCGTTTGCCAGATATCGGCTTTGGCGATGGCGCAAGCAGTCATCAGCACGCTCGCCACCGGCGGTGTCTGCTGGCCGATGGCGAGATTGAGCGTCACCACGAGACCGAAGTGAATGGGATCGATGCCCACGGCGATGACCATGGGCATCACGATCGGGATTACCAGGATGATCGCCGCCGCCGAATGCAGGAACATGCCGAGGATCAGAAAGGCGACGTTGAGCAGCAGCAGCACCAGATATTTGTTGGTGGTCACGCCGGTGATGGCCTTGCCCAGCGCCTGCGGAAGCTGCGCCTCGGTGAGAAAAGTGCCGATCAGCGCCGAGGCGGCGACCAGCAGCATCACCACCGCCGTCTGCACGCCGCCGTCGATGCAGGCCTTGCGCAGCTCGCGCCAGTCGAGATCGCGGTAGATCAAGCCGCCGACCACGATGGCGGCGACCACCGCCATGCCCGCGCCTTCCGTGGCGGTGACGATGCCGCCGAATATCGAGCCGAGGATCGCAATGGGCAGGATGAAGGCCCAGAGCGCTTCCTTGAAAGTGCGCCAAACCTCTGCGCGCCGAAACCTCTGCTCGCGCGGAAAATCGAATCGCACGGCGTGGTGATAGGCGGCGCCGGCCATGGCCAGTGCCCCGATCAATCCTGGGATGATGCCGGCGACGAACAGCTTCACCACCGAGGTCTGCGCCATCACCGCATAGAGGATCATGGGGATGGAAGGCGGAATGATGATGGCGAGGCTGGCCGCCGACGACATGGTGGCCGCCGCCACTTCCTTGGAATAACCGCGATTCTTCATGGCCGGAATCAAAATGGTGCCCAGCGCCGCCACATCGGCTACGGCCGAGCCGGAGATTTCCGCGAAGAAGACCGAGGTTCCGATGGCCACCATCGACAATCCGCCGCGCACGAAGCCGACCAGCGCCGAGGCAAAGGCGATCAGCCGCCGCGAGATCGACGAGGCATTCATGATCGCGCCGGAGAGGATGAACAGCGGGATCGCCAGCAGCGGGAAGCTGGAGGCACCGTCCAGCATCACCAAGGCCAGATTGGGCAGCATCTGCGGCCCCTGGACGATGATAATCGCCAGCATGGCGACGAAGGCGAGCGCCACCGCGATCGGCACATTGATCAGCGCCAGGGCGATCATGCCGACCAGCATCAGCGTGATGGTCACGGCTTTTTGCTCCGGCTCGTCGGTGGATCGGCGGCGGCTTGCGAGATGGCCTCAAGGAACTCGGCATCGACAAAGCCGCGGCCGCGGGCGTCCCTCAGCACTTGCGGCAACCGCAACAGCTCGGCGACGACGAACAAGGCGGCGCCGATGGGGATGGCCGAATCCGTCAGCCGCAGCGGCACCCAGGGCAGGCTCACCATGCCGTCGTTGCCGAGCACGATCAGCACCTGCACGCCGGTCCAAGCCAGCATCACGAAGAAAAGCAGCACGCAGCATTCGGCGAAGACGATCACCGGCAAGCGAATGCGCGGCGGCATGGCGTTGACGACTCCCGGCACGCCGATATGCGCGCCTTTGAGCGCGGCGAGCGCCGCGCCGTAATAGGTGAGCCAGACCAAACCGATCGAAGCGGTCTCGTCGTACCAGGACAGCGAAGCGCCGAGATAACGGAAGGCAAACCCGGCGATGACAAGAAGAGTCAACGCGGCGACGAGAACGATGACAATGGTTTCAAGCAGCCACTCAAAGCCTTGGCGAAAGCGCGCAACGCTCATTTCCGCTTCCCTTCGAACGAATCGGGCCGGCGCCGCCGCCGGCCCGAAACCTCGCGGAATTACTTCGCTTTGCCGAGCGCCAGCGCCTTGTCGATCAACTCCTTGCCTCCGGGAACTTCCTTGGAGAACTCGTCGTAGATTTTGGCGCTCGCCTTGATGAAGGCATTCTTGTCGGCTTCGTTGACCTGCATGCCCGCTTTCTTCAGCTTGCCCAGCAGGTCGCTATCGAGGTCAGCGGCGATCTTGTAGACGACCGGCTGCATCTCGACTGCCGTGTCGCTGAGGATTTTCTGCACATCCGGCGGCAGCTTCGCCCAACTCGCGCCGGCGGTGACATAGGCCGGCGTGTAAACGTGGCCGGTCATCGACAGATATTTCTGCACTTCGTAGAAGCGCGACGGATAGATTTGCGCGAGCGGATTTTCCTGCGCATCCATCACGCCGGTCTGCAGGGCGACGAAGACCTCCGACAGCGGCATCGGGCTCGGATTGGCGCCATAGGCCTGGAACATCTTCACCCGCCAGCCGCCTTGCGGCACGCGCAGCTTTAATCCCTGCAGGTCCTCCGGCTTGACGATCGGGTGCTTGCTGTTGGTGATCTGGCGGAAGCCGTTTTCCCAGGTGGCGATGATGCGATAGCCGGCCTTCTCGGCGGCGGGAACCAGCGTTGGGTTGACGATCTGGTCGCGGATCTTCGCCATGTGATTGCGGTCCTTGACGAGATACGGCATCTCGAACAGGCCGAACAGCGCTACTTGGGAGGACATCACGGTCGAGGGCAGGGCAAGATCGACGGTGCCGAGCTTCAGCTTCTTCATCAATTCGGCGTCGCCGCCGAGCTGGCTTGAGCCGTAAACCGTGACTTTCGCCTTGCTGCCGAGCTTGGCATTGGCGCGCTTGGCGAATTCCTGCGCCGATTGGTCGAACAACGAGCCCGGCTCGCCGACATGACCGAATTTGATTTCGGTCTGCGCGGCGGCAGATCCGATCGAGAGCAATGCGGCCGCCGCGAGCCCCAGCAAGAATTTTGGTAACGACATGATTCCCTCCCGCTTGATGACGCCCATTTGGCCAAATCCAATGGGTTCTTGGGCCTTTCGACCTTGGTATTATGAATATCAATGCAAATAGCGGTGGGCGATGCAAGCGCACGAATGTCGCTGGCATTGGTAATTCGTCTTAGCGGGGAAGCGATATCGGCTCGTCAGCGGGAAGGCTGGGTCTCGATTCCGTCATAGCCGCGCAGGCGGTAGATCAGCATGGAGATGAGCCAGCTGCCGATGAAGATCGCGACGATCCCGTAACCGAGCAGATCCATACGCTCGTTGAGCGCGTCGACCGCGCTCCAGAATCCGCCGTTGAGCCCGAATTTTCCGGCAATCAGCCCCAGCACCTCGGTGCCGCCGACCGCCACCGCCACGACGACGGAAACGAAGGTGATGGTCATATTGTAATAGAGCTTGCGCACCGGCCGCACGAAGGCCCAGCCATAAGCGCGCACCATCAGAATGCTGTCGGTCGTGTCGAGCAGCGTCATGCCGGCGGTAAAGAGCGCCGGGAAAATCAGGATCGACCACATCGAAAGCCCGCTTGAGGCCTGCGCCGCCGTGATGCCGAGCAGCGCCACCTCGCTCGCGGTGTCGAATCCCAGTCCGAACAGCAGCCCGAGCGGGTACATGTGCCAGCTTCGCCCGATCATGCGGAACAGCCGGTGGAAAATGCGGGCGAAAAATCCGCCTTTGGCCAGCAAACTGTCGAGGCCGTCGTCGGCATAGCTGCCGCCCGACTTCACCCGCTGAAAGACGCGGTAGACCTCCACGAGGATGAAGGTGTTGATGACGCCGATCAGCAGCAAAAAGGCCGCGGAAACCGTCGTGCCGATGACGCCGCCGATGGAGTGAAAGGAATCCATCCGGTCCTTGAAGGCGGTCGCGGCAAAGACGATGCCGATAGACGCCAGCACCACCACGGTCGCATGCCCGAGCGAAAAGAAGAGGCCCGTTCCCAGCGGCCGCTTTCCCTCGTGCATCAGCTTGCGGGTGACGTTGTCGATGGCGGCGATGTGGTCGGCGTCAACCGCATGCCGCAAGCCGAAGCTATAGGCCAGAAAGGCGGTGCCGAGCAGGACGGGATAGTCGTGGAAGGCCGAAAAGGCCCAGGTCCAGACCGCGACATTGGCTGCAATCAGCGTCGCGTAGATCAGCAAGATATTGTGCCGGCCCGAGGGGCAAATGCCGGGAAGGAATGTCATGGGCCGCAACGGCATCAGCGCAAGTCGCTCCGCAAGGCGGGTTAGGTAAGATGTCCTTTCCGGAACATCATACTTGGTATGATCATTTAGCAAGAAGGTCCTACCGGCGCAAGCCATCCCGCCGGCGGCACCAGGCCCGGCTTGCCTCAGCCGTGCTGCTTTTTCGCCGGATGCGGGTGATCGTGCGGGTGATGGTGCGGCGCGCCGGCCTCATGGCTGTGGGGCTTGATCAGCAGGTCGGTCGGGACCAGCACCAGCCGGCCGTGGCGCACGCCGCGTTCGGCGATCACGTGCTCGGCGAAATGCTGCACTTTCTCGGTCTTCCCGCGCAGGATGGTGATTTCCATGCAGCTATCGGGGTCGAGATGGGTATGCATGGTCGCCAGCGACAATTCGTGATGCTCGTGAAAGGTGTCGGCAAGCCGCTTGGAAAGCTGCCGGGCATTATGGTCGTAGACATAGACCAGCGCCGCCACGCAGTCGCGCTTCTTGCCCAAGGTCTGTGCCGCTTCGCGGATGCCGGAACGGGCGAGATCGCGGATCGCCTCGGAGCGATTTTGATAACCGCGGTCGGCGATAATGCGGTCGAGCTCGGTCATGAGCTCTTCGTCGAGAGTGATGGTCACGCGTTGCATGGCAGCATCCGTTTGCTTGCCGCTTGGGGCGGACGATGCCTTTGCTTAGCACAATTGACGCCGCGATTGGCCGCCACGGCGGTGTCGTCACCGGCGGCCTTGAACCCGCCGCCAGCGGGGCCGATATTCGCCGGCGATGCGCGCGCTCGAGCCCACGGGGCCGATCCTCAATCTCAAACTGCGGCCCGGCGGGCCGGCCGATATTGCCGCGCTGTCCGCGCTGGAAGCGGCTGTCTTCGCCACCGACCGGCTCACCCGCCGCAGTTTTCGCCGCTTTCTGGCCTCGCCGGCCGCCGAGCTTGTGGTGGCCGAACAGGGAGGCGCTTTCGCCGGCTATGTCCTGGTTCTATTCCGCGCCAATAGCGTCGTCGCACGCATCTATTCGCTCGCGGTCGCTCCGGATCGCGAAGGCCTGGGCATCGGCACGCGGCTCATCGAGGCGGCGGAAGACGCCGCGCGCCGCCGCGGCTGTACGCGCATGCGGCTTGAAGTTCATGAAGGCAATGTCCGGGCGGCGGACCGCTATCGCAAGTCCGGATACGCGCCGTTCGGGCGGCATCTGCGCTACTACGGCGATGGCGGCAACGCCTTGCGTTTTGAAAAAAGCATTTCGCTGCCGCCGGCCGTTGCCGCGCCGCCCTATGTCCATCAGTCGAGCGAATTCACCTGCGGGCCGGCCTCGATGATGATGGCCCTGGCTTGGGCGGACCCCTCGCGCCCGCTCGATCCGGCCCTTGAATTCAGCCTCTGGCGCGAAGCGACCACCATCGTGATGGCGTCGGGCCCGGCAGGGTGCGAACCTTACGGCATCGCCGTCACGCTCAAGCGTCACGGCCTTTCGCCGGAAATCCATGTAAGCCGGCCGGGGCCCTATTTCCTCGAGAGCGTGCGCTCGCAGGATTCGCGCCGCATCATGCGGCAGGTACAGGCCGAATTCCAACGGAAAGCCGGTGAGCTTGGCGTGCCGACCCACCTGACTCCGCTTTGCGAATCGGCTTTGATAAGCGTCTTCGAGAGCGGTGCCGCAGCCGTGGTGCTGGTCTCGGGCTCCCGGATGGCTCGTCGGCGCATACCCCATTGGGTCTTCGCCTTCGGACGTCAAGGCGCCAATATCCTCTTGCACGACCCCGCCGCCCGGAGGGATAGCGAAGGCAGGGCGCTGGCGCCGGAAACCTATTCCGTGCCGTGGCCCAAATTCGACAGGATGATGCGACTGAACCGTGAGAATCTGCGCGCCGCCGTCGTGGTGCGAAAAGGGCCGCGCCAATGACCGGTTGGGTCATTCTGGTTGATCAGCCCAAAGACCTGCCCAACGCCGAGACCCCGCATAAGGTGATCACGACGAGCGAGTATCTCGCGCGCCCGCGCCTGTTCGAAAGCGGGCGGCCGAAGCTCGTCAACCTGTCGCGCTCCTACGCTTATCAATCCAAGGGCTATTACGCGTCGCTTCTTGCGGAAGCCCGCGGGCACCGGGTCGTGCCCACGGTGGAAACCATGCTGGAGCTGCGGGAATCCAAGCTCTACGAGCACGCGCTGCCCGACCTGGAAGACGAGCTGAACCGCTGCGTGCGCAGGGCCGATCTGCAAAGCGACGCGCCATTCAAGATTTTGGTCTGTTTCGGCATCGCCCGCGATCCGCGCTTTGAATCCTTCGGCCGGCTGCTGTTCGACTGGTTCCGCTGTCCGGCGCTGGAAGTCTCGGTCGAGCCGGGGCGCTGGTATTCCATCGAGCGGATACGTCCGCGCACGCTGACGCGGCTGGAAAACGGCGAAGGCTCGTTCCTGCGCGAGTCGCTGCACCAGCACACCAAGCGCGAATGGCGCGATCCCAAGGGCCGCTCGCTGGCGAAATACGACCTGGCGGTGCTGCACGACCCCGAGGAAAAGATGGCGCCTTCGTCGATCGCCTCGCTCAAGCATTTCGCGCGTATCGCCGAAAAGCTCTCCGTCGACGTGCAGCCGATCACCCGCCGCCAGCTCGACGAATTGGCCGAATACGACGGCCTTTTCATCCGTGAAACCACTTCGATCGACAATCACACCTACCGTTTCGCCCGCCGCGCCTGGCAGGAGGGCATGCCGGTCATCGACGATCCGATTTCGATGATCCGCTGCACCAACAAGGTCTTCCTCATGGAGCTGCTCGGCTCCAATCAGGTGCCGATGCCGCAGACGGTGCTGCTCAGCGAAGGCGGCGATCTCTCACGGGTCGTGGACGAGCTTGGCCTGCCCTTGGTGGTGAAGATTCCCGACGGCTCCTTCTCGCGCGGCGTGCACAAGGTCACCAAGCCGGATGAGCTTAAGCGGGTGGCCGAGGAATTGTTCGAGGAAACCGACCTGCTGCTGGCGCAGAAATTCCTGCCCACCGAATTCGACTGGCGCGTCGGCGTGCTCGCCGGCGAGCCGCTGTTCGTGTGCCAATACCGCATGGCGCGCGGTCATTGGCAGATCGTCAAGCACCGCGCCGACGGCTCCTCGCGCGAGGGCGGCTTCAAGACCTTCGATCTGGCGCAGGCGCCACCGGAAGTGATCGACCTCGCCGTGCGCGCGGCGCGGCCGATCGGGGAGAGCTTTTACGGCGTCGATATCAAGCAGACCGACAGCGGCTTCGTGGTGATGGAAGTCAACGACAATCCCAATCTCGAACACGGCATCGAGGATACCGTCGGCAAGGACGAAATCTGGATGAAGCTGCTGCGCTGGTTCATCGAAAGATTCGAGCAGTAGAAGAAATCAATTCTCCCCGCGCGAGGGGAGGGGCAATCACCCCAGCGGTCCCTGCCGCAGGCCTGCCGGATCGAAACGGTTCAACTCTTCCAGCAAGGTGAGAAAGGCATCGGCCCCATGGTCGAGCGCGGCGGCGCCCTTTTCCGCCGAAGCGCTGCCCGCGTCGCCGACCGCGCCCGAGGGATGCAGGTCCTGCGTCATCCAGCCGAATCCGGCGGGCCGGTAGGCGTTGAGCCAGCGGAATTCCTCGGCCCAGGCGACCGTCGCCGGCACGGCATTGGCGATCTTGTCCTTGCGCACGGCGTGCGGATGCGCCGCCAGCATCAGCGAGGTTTCGATGTCGCCGGCATGGATGCCGTGCTTGCGCTCCTCGTCGGCGAACAATCCTGGCGGATAGCCGAAACGGTGCCAGCCGCAGCAAACCACCAGCATCGAATGACGCGCGCGCAAATCGCGCGCCACGATTTCCATGGCCTGGATATTGCCGCCGTGGCTCGTCATCAGCACGAGTTTGCGCAGCCCGGCGCGGGCGACGCTTTCGCCAATCTCGGTCCAGGCGCGGATCGCGGTTTCCGCCGTCAGCGTCAGCGTGCCGGGAAAGCCCACGTGCTCTTGCGACTGGCCGATCGTCTGCACCGGCAGAAAGGTGACCGGCAGCTCCGGCGGAATGATTTTGCGCGCGCGGCCCAGATAGGCCTGCGCCAAGATGGTATCGACGCCGAGGGGCAGGTGCGGCCCATGCTGCTCCACCGCGGCGAGCGGCAGCACAGCGATCCAGCGCGCGCAATCGGCGCCGGCGAAATCCTGCCAGGTCATTTCCGTCCAGTCGCGCTTGGGCAACAAGGTCGTCCTCTCAGCGTCTCGCCAATTTGTTTCGGCTCGCTTATTGTTACGGAAAGCAACAGAGGACGAAACATGAATTTCGCCAGGCCACTCCGCGCCTTGAGTTTGCTGGCCCTCTTCGCCGCGCCCGCCGCGGCGCAAAACCTCGACAAAGTCAGCTTCGGCACCAACTGGGTGGCGGAGGCCGAGCACGGCGGCTTCTATCAAGCCGTGGCCGACGGCACCTACCGCAAATACGGCCTCGACGTCACCATCGTGCCGGGCGGTCCCAACGTGAACAACCGCATCCTGCTCGCCGCCGGCAAGCTCGACTTCTTCATGAGCGCGAATTCGCTGCAGGCCTTCGATGCCGCCGCCCAGCACATTCCCACGCTGGTCGTCGCCGCGATGTTCCAGAAGGACCCGCAGGTCTTGATCGCGCGGCCCGACGTGCAGAAGTTTGAAGATCTGAAAAACCTGACGCTGTTCGTCTCCAAGGAAGGCATGGCGAGCTATTTTCAGTGGCTCAAGGCCGATTACGGCTTCAAGGAAAGCCAGGTCAAACCCTACACCTTCAATCCGCAGCCCTTTCTCGCCGATCCGCATTCCGCCATGCAAGGCTACGTGACCTCGGAGCCCTATGCCATCGAGAAGCAGGCCGGCTTCAGGCCGAAGGTGTTTCTGCTCGCCGACTACGGCTTCGGCTCCTATTCGACGCTGATCGAGACTCGCCGCGATCTGGTGGAGAAAAAGCCCGATCTGGTGCAGCGCTTTGTCGATGCCTCGATCGTCGGCTGGTACAACTATATTTACGGCGACAATCGCAAGGCGAATGCGCTGATCCGCAAGGACAACCCCGATATGAGTGCCGACGTGATCGCCTATTCCGTGGCTAAGATGAAGGAATACGGCATCGTGGATTCCGGCGACGCCCTGAAGCTCGGCATCGGCGCACTGACCGACGCGCGTATGAAAAGCTTCTTCGACAAGATGGTGCAGGTCGGCGTGGTGAAGCCGGACGTCGATTACAAGCAGAGCTATTCGACAAAATTCGCCAACAAGGGCGTCGGCCTCAACTTGCGGCCGAAGCGTTGACGCCGGCCACCCACGTGTCGATCACATCCATGCTCACCGGATCGAAAGCGACGAGATCGGCGCGATAACCCGGCGCCAGGCGGCCAAGCGTGTCGCCGCGTCCGATGAATTCCGCGGGATTGCGCGACGCCAGGCGCAGTGCGTCCGCAAGCGGCAGGCCAAGCAGCTTGACGCAATTCGCCACCGCCTGCGCCATGCTCAGCGCCGACCCCGCCAGCGTGCCGTCGGCGCGGGTGCAGCGGCCGCCGGTCACCGCGATTTCCTCGCCATAGAGCCGGAAAGCGGTTTGTTTTCCGCCGACCGGCGGCATCGCGTCGGTGACCAGCATGCAGCGGCCCGCGCCGCGCAGCGCCACGCGCAAGGTGGCTGGATCGACGTGGTACCCGTCGACAATCAAGCCATAGAAAACGGCGGAGGAAGTCAGCGCCGCGGCAATGGGTCCGGGCGCGCGGCTCATCAGCGGCGGCATGGCATTGAACAGATGCGTGAAGCCGGTGAGGCCTTCGGCGATGGCGGCGCGGGTCTGCTCATAACTGGCATTGGAATGGCCGAGCGAGACGCGGATGCCGGCCGCGGCGAGCTGGGCGATGAAACCCTTGGGCACGCATTCCGGCGCCAGCGTCACCAGCATCGCGCCTTCGCGTGGGGCGGTCAGTAACGCGGTGTCCTCATCGTGTGGAGCGCGGATATAGCGCACCGCATGCACGCCCGGTTTCTCCGGCGACAGGAAGGGGCCTTCGAGATGGATGCCGAGCACGCTCGGCTCGTGCGCGATGCTCGTTTGCGTCGCCGCGATGGCCGCGCGCATTTTTTCCGCTGCATCGGTGATGAAGGTCGGCAGCAGCGAGGTGGTGCCGAATTTCCGATGCGCCTTGATGATGGCGGCAATCGCCTCCGGCGTCGGGCTCTCATTGAACAGCACGTCGCCGCCGCCATTGACTTGCAGGTCGATGAAGCCGGGCGCCAGCCAGGCGCCGTCCGGCAAGGTGCGCAATGGCGCCGATCGCGGCAACTCGGCGCGCGGCAGCACGCGCGCGATCCGCTCGCCATCCATGACCACCGCGGCATCGCGGTGCACGGAGTTGCCGTCGAAAACGTGGCCCGCGGCTACGGCTTGGAGAGGCGGGCTCATCGCGTGATGGTGATTTTACGCAAATGGCGCGGCTGATCGACATTGGTGCCGCGCCGCTCGGCAAGAGGCGGCAGCAAAGCATAGAGGCTTTGAATGAGACAGATCGCGTCGGCTTCCGGCTGATCGGGCGCCAGCGCGGGCAGGGTGCCGGGCGTTGCGCCACCGTGCTCGGTAATGAAGACCGCCGCCCCCTTGGCATGGATGTCGGCGGCAAGCTCGCGCAGGCCCTTGCCGGCCTCATCGGTCGGGGCAAAGAGCAGCACCGGATAATGTTGCGCGACAAGCGACACCGGCCCGTGCTGGAATTCCGCGCTGCTGAAAGCCTCGGCGGGAAGATCGCAGGTTTCCTTGAATTTCAGCGCCGCCTCGCGCGCGATGGCGAGCGTCGGCCCGCGGCCGAGCGCAAGCAGGCTGCCGGCTCGTGCAAGCGGATCGAGCGCCGCGCTCCAGTCGAGATCGCCGGCTGCGGCCAGGCGGTCCGGCAATCGCTCAAGCGCTCGGGTGAAATGCGCTTCGCCGCTCCAGGCGACCGCCAGCCGCAGCAGCGCGGCGAGCGAGACGACAAAGGTCTTTGTCGCCGCCACGCTGTGCTCGTCTCCCGCCGCCAGGGGCAGCACGATGCGCGACGCTTTCGCCAGCGGGCTTGCCGTGTCGTTGACCAGCGCCACGGTGAGCGCACCGGATTCCCCGGCGAGCCGCGCCGATTCAACCAGGTCGTCGCTGCGGCCGGATTGCGAGATGGAAAGGAAAAGCTGGTCCTTCAGCCGCAGCCGCCGGCGATAGACGCTGGCGATGTTGGGCGCCCCGTCGGCGCAGGGAATGCCGAGGTAACGCTCGATGAGATGCTTGCCGAAGGTCGCCGCATGCGCCGAGCTGCCGCGCGCGCAGGTGACGACGACGGACGGCGGTTTTTGTTGCAAGCGCGCGGCCAAATCCGCCAGCGGCCCTGCGAGGATTTGCCCTTGCCGCCGCACCGCCTCCGGCGCTTCGCGGAATTCCGCGGCCATGCGCCGTCTGGCGTCGCTCATCCGGCATGCTCGAAGTGAAATGAGAGCTGGCCATCCGCCGCCGCTTTCGCCAGACGCAATGCGCCGTCAAGCGCATCGCCTTGCGGCGCAGTCAGATGAGACCGCGTCGTCTCCACCAGCCAAGGTTCGATATGCGAGGCCAGTCCGCCGACCAGCGCTAGCCGCTCGGTGCCGAGTTCGATCAGCCGATGCGCCAGCGCATCGATATGGCCTGCGGCCAAGCGCATGAGTTCGCGGCCGATGCGGTCGTATTGCAAGCTGTGCTCCACAATGCTGCGCGCGATCGAGGCGAGGTCTCGTGGCGATGCCTGCGTCGCCCAGCGCAGAATAGCATAAGGATCCGATTCGAAGCGCGCGAACAGCTCGCGCAGCAGCGGCGACCATTCGATCCGCCCGTCGTAGGCCCAGAGCACCCGGCGTAGCGCCTCATGGCCGAGCCAGGCGCCGCTGCCCTCGTCGGAGATCGGCCAGCCCCAGCCGCCGACGTGATAATGCAGCCCGCGCAGCTCGGCCCAGCCGATGCTGCCGGTGCCGATCACGATCACGCCGCCGTCGCGCCCGCCATGCGCGCCGATACAGGCGGCATGGGCGTCGCTGGTGACGATCATCTTGGCAAAGGGATTTTCGTAATTCTGTGCGGCGGCCAAATGGCTCGGCTCGCCGACGCCCGCCACGGCGAGGCAGGCGATGGTGCGGACAAAATCGGCACTTGAGAGACCGGCCTGCTCCAGGCATGCTGTCGCGGCCTGGAGAATCGCCTCAAAACTGCGTTCCAGGCCGAAGCGGATATTCGCCGGGCCGGCAATCGCTTCACCGAGTTTGTCGCCGGAAAACGTGCAAAGCCGCGCCCGGCATTGCGTTCCGCCGCCGTCGACGCCAAGCAACAGCGCGTTTGGGCTCATGGGTAGCTCCGATTTTCCCAAGCCCCATCGTTTGTTAACGCGTCAGAACGAATTTGGATCGTTGGCGTTGTCTTCGACAGGCGCAAAAGCGACGCAAGACATCCTCGCTAAGGATATGGCTAATGAACACTGAGCGCCCCAGCCCACGCTACTCCAATATTGATTTATGGGATCCGGCCGACATCCTCGACGCCATGATCGAGGGGCAGCTCGCCGCGGTCGCTTCGGTGCGCGCGGTGCGCCCGGCTTTGGAGCGCGCCGCGCTCGCCATCGAGGCGCGCCTGAGCGCAGACGGCCGGCTGGTCTATGCCGGCGCCGGCACTTCGGGCCGCCTCGCGGTGCAGGACGGCGCCGAACTGATGCCGACCTTTAGCTGGCCGGAGGAGCGGCTGCTGCTTTTCATCGCCGGCGGCAAGGAGGCGATGACGCGCTCGATCGAAGGTGCCGAGGACGAGGCCGAGCATGCGCACCGGCTTCTGCAAGAGCATAAGGTTTCGGCGAAGGACGTGCTGATTGCGGTGGCGGCGAGCGGCACCACACCGTTCACGCTGGCCTGCCTGCGCGGCGCCAAGCAGCGCGGCGCGCTGACTGTCGGAATCGCCAATAACCCGGGAACGCCGATTCTCGAGGAGGCGGACCATTCGATCTTTCTCGATACCGGGGCCGAACCGATCGCCGGCTCGACGCGGATGAACGCCGGCACCGCGCAACGCATCGTGCTCAACGTGCTCTCGTCGCTGGTCATGATCCTGCTCGGCCGCGTCTACGACGGCTTGATGGTCGATCTGCAGGCCGTTAATGAAAAGCTGGTCGACCGCAGCATGCGCATCTTGATGCATGTCACCGGGCGCAGCCGCGAAGAGGCCCGCCAGGCGCTGGCTGACGCTGGCGGCAATGTCAAGCTCGCCATTCTCATGCTGCAGGGATGTAACGCTGCCGAGGCGGCGGATGCTTTGGCGCGCGCCGGCGGCCAATTGCGCGCAGCCTTGGCGCTGATCGGCAAGCCCGCGCCCGACGCCGCCGATCTGCGCTATTCCGGCCGCGTTGCCGCGCCGGCCATCGGCGGCGATCACCGCGATTAGCCGGGCTTGACTCTTCCTTCCGTCTATGATTTAATTCCTATGCCTTGCTCGCGAGGGGGCGCTGTCATGAGGCGTCAGACGAGCGGAGCAAGGTGCGGTGCCCGCGGACAGGCTCTCGCAAAGCCTGCACTCGGGCGGCGCCGAACCCCGACCCCCGGGTACTAAGGCCCGGGCACTAGGAGCTAGTAGCCGCAGGGTCGCCGCACTTCGG
>Ga0070741_10010549_pt1 | contig 17405 bp, 17 predicted proteins | sample Coa_R1_4_FD_66440 | JGI IMG/M metagenome (GOLD analysis project Ga0070741, IMG submission 66440) | Surface soil microbial communities from Centralia Pennsylvania, which are recovering from an underground coalmine fire - Coalmine... | ecosystem: Environmental > Terrestrial > Soil > Unclassified ...
GAGACCGTTTTGTCGGAACGAGCTCCGCAACCTCGGACGAACTGAGCGATTTGCCCTTTGCGAAGGCAGCCAAAATATGTGTTGGCATATTCGTGTCATTCATATAGTATAATCGTATCATAGTGATACGATTGGGGCCAATTCTTTGGTGCGTCTTATATTACGTCGAGCAGCTATATGTTCGTTATAAAAAGCTGTTAGTTCCCCAAGTGGACGCACTGCGCACCGTTGAGCTTCTTAAAGACCCAGCGTTAGAGCATACCGTGCGTGAGGTTTTCGGACAGGGTCGTCACTTGGTGGCCGACCCCATCCACTGTAAGTCATTCCTTTAATGGTGCCATGCGGCAACAAAGGCAGCCATAATGCGGGTCTATGCAGACGCCAGTGTTTCTGAAACAAACACCCAGGTATAGCGGCTACAAAAGCAAAAACATACGATCCCATAGAGGGGGCATAGGCTGCGTTGCAGCAAGCAATACTAGGGCAACACCTGAGGCTCCTTCCAGCAACCGAGGATTGTCATACCATACCCCCTCCATATTCCTATCCTTAAAACCAAAAATGCTAGCAGGGTCGTATAACGCCAGCAACTCATCGCTAACTTTTTCTACGAGCGATACCATCCGCGCTGAACCCGTATCCTGGTACATCCGTAAGCACACCTGCAAGATACCAGCCAACCCATGGCAAAAGTTCGGAGAAAATATCCCCCAAACCTTGCGCGGCCTATCCAGCAGACTCTCAAAAGAAGACATTGCCGTAGACTGCAGATTTTCATCGTCGAGAGCCTTGCCAGCAAGGAAGAGGGCGCGTGCAATACCAGGGATACCATAACACCACGCCATACGCGAACCTCTGAGCTCTGGTCGTTCGCTAACATCACGAGGTTCAACTGCGGTAGGCCAATTTATCCCATACTCGTCCTCAACGTTTTGTGCTAGCAGCCACCGCACAAGAGAGGTCAGGCCATTCTTCATTCCATCTATCTCCCATCCTGAGCTCATAGCGAGAGACAAGACGCTTACCAGGCCAGGCACGCCATGTGCGAGCCCGCAATCGGTATAGCCATAAGGATGTGCCGCCCGTCGCTCTTGGCGCGGGATATTCTGTGGCAAGATAAGACAGAAGTTGTCATGCTCATCAGGCTGTGTAAGCGTTACAAGATATTTCAACACATCGGAGCACACCTTATCTCGATTGGCGGATGAGCCTGTATCATTACGCGATATGAGGTATGCAGCAATACCGGTTGCACCACAGACCAGATCATACGTGGCAGCACGAAAGGTATCGTGGTTGTATGCGTTTGCCAGAAACCTATTAACACATGCATTGATATACCCGTCTAGCTGCTTGCGCAGCCCATGATACCGTCCGCCCCCTTGTGAGGCGAGCATAGCCGTAAATGCTAGACCCGTTGCGCCTGTAAAAAGCCCAAGATCAGCACAACGGAAATCGTAAGCATCTACTGCCTTAGAAAGATACTCATGCGCGATTACGTCCCATCCCTCATCAGGAAAACAGGCATGAACATATCCAGCCAGGAGCGCGATGCCCGCATCTCCACCCGCCACAGAGGGCGAGTGCCATCCTACATATGGATTGCCCTTGGCGTTCCGAGCCTCGCGAGCATTTTGAATATTAGCCAATCGACAGGAGCGGCGGGCAGCCTCCAGGGCTATGTTGGTCGCTTGGGCAGCGACAGTGTCTTTTAGAGCTGGCTTCCATATTCGAGCATGCATCCCTTTTGCCGCCTTACCTTTATACACAACACATCAAAACTCTTTCAAGCTTACCTTTTGTCGCTCTTCCGCGCAATGTATGAGTACTGTATGCTAGTACCGTCACGGCTTTATTATTCCCACCCTAAGATCGCAACACACGGACATACGCATTGGACAAACCACTATTTGATCAAAAAGCTAGCAGCGTATATCGACCTTTAGGTCTGGCATTTTTGCGCGTGCCAATTCTTCCGGCTGAAACGGCATCCTCTTTACTCGATCCAATACAAATGGTCGAGCGCAGCCCGTTGCTACGCGAAGCCATTTCCATAGCCAGCCCATCTCTCGTTGACGCATTGTCACGTCGGCAAACTATGGCGCCTAGAAAAATGCGACAGTTGCAAAGCAGCCTGCTCAAGTATATTCTTCGCAGCAGTACTCGAACGACACCGTTTGGACTCTTCTCAGGCATTGCTTCAATACCTATAGGCGACCAGACGGCTGTAGCGCTCGCACCGCCCAGCAACCATCGCCACCGGACCCGAGTGGATATGGAGTGGCTTCTCGGCTACATTCATATGCTTGAGAACATCCCAAGCATTCAAGCACAGCTCACGTATACTTACCAGCCTATCATGATAAAAGTTGGCGATCGTTACCATTTTGAATTCAGGAATACTGAGGGCAAAGTTACCGATATCTCTGTCCTGGCGGCAACAGGGGTTGAACTCTTAATCACCAAGACCAAAAACGGCAAAAGGTATGCCGACCTCCTGACAGAAATGCTCGCCGAGATACCAGAAGCGACCCATAACGAGCTATCTGCGTTTGTCAAAAAGTTTATCGACTACGGCGTTGTTTGTAGTTCACTGCAGCCACCGCTGACCGGCGTCAATCCTGCGCGTTATGTACTGCAGCAGTTAGAGGCTATTCCCGTCGCAAAGAACGAAGCTCGACAATTGCGTTCCCTTCTAGACGCCATGCAGGACTACGATACCTATGCTCCTGGAGAAGCAGAAGCAGTGCTCCATAGGCTTACTGCTGATGTTTATCGGGCGTATGCTTTGCCTAACAGGCAGACACCTCTTAATGTCGACCTTACCGTACGTTTCGCTGGGAGCCCTAGTATGCAACAATCAATAGCTGATGACGCGGCGCGGCTCGCAGAGATCCTGTTGCGAATTTCCCAAAGAGATCCGGACAGTGGCCCGCTTACGCACTATCGACAAAAATTTATTGGCCGATATGGACGTGACCGCCTGGTTCCACTACTTGAGCTGATACGTCCAGGTATAGGTCTGGGTGTGCCCGCACATTATATGGCCGTAACTCGCCATGGGGAGAAAAGTGGCACACCCACATCAGAATATGACCGTATTCTTCTCGGCATCGCCGTTGAGGCATTGCGCAAAAAGCAACTGGTTGCTCAGATTGACACGCACACGATTGAACGCCTCACAAACCCTCGTGTAACCGACGTGGCCCTTCCTCGTTCTCTTGATATTGCCGTACAGATCGCTGCTCATTCGCATGAACAGGTCAACAAAAAAGAGTATCTGCTTCTTGCCAGTCCCCTTACTGGCGCCCAAACAGCAGGTCGAACAATCGGACGGTTTGCGGACTTACTGGGCAACAAGACCATCGGCTACCTGCAAAGTCTTGCCGACCTTCAGGCAGCACAGAATCCGGGATGCATACAGGCTGAGCTCGTCTACATGCCGCATTCAGGGCATGCTGCCAACGTAGCCATACGGCCACGTTTACGCCCATATGAAATCACTCTGGGCACAACTCCAGGAGTTGTGGATGACTACGTATTACACTTTGATGATTTATATGTCGGTCTTCACAATGACCGATTCTATCTCTGGTCGGCGTCGCAGCAAAAGCCGGTCGTTGTTTGGTATGGACACATGCTCAATACCGTAAGCGCCCCGAGCGTCTGTCGACTGCTCGTGGACATCAGCCGAGACGGCGAATATCCATTGACGAGTTTTTCTTGGGGGGTGGCCGGATATCTACCTGTATTACCGCGGCTTACCTATGGCAGGTTGGTACTATCCCCCGCAGAGTGGAAACTCAATGCGCAAGAGGTGCTCGGAAGTACAGGCAAAAACACAAAGGCTGACAGAGCCGAACGTGGTATTTGGCACAAGAAGCTCCAGGTTTGGCGGAAGCAGTGGCAAGTACCTCAATATGTTTACTTGACCGAAAGAGATAACCGGCTCCTGCTGAACTTAGACCGAGAAGATCATGCCGCCGAACTCTTTTATGCGGCAACTGCCCACGGCAAAATGCACCAACTCTGCTTGCAGGAGGCGTTACCAGGTCCAAATGACGCCTGGATTGTCGGTGAGGGTGGACATTACATCCCTGAGTGCATTTTCCAAATACTACGCAAGTCAGAGAACACGTCAGCATCATATGTGCTACCTGGCCTCACAACCAAGCCAGCGTACGCGGTACAACGAGTATATATTCCTGGAGACACCTGGGTATTCTGCAAGCTGTACATTTCCGTTGCGCAGCAAGACGACTATCTTGCTGTTTATGTAGACCAATTAGTACGTTTTGTTTTCGAAAAACAAGCAGCAGAAACATGGTTTTTCGTTAGATATGCCGATCCTGAGTTTCATATTCGCCTTCGTTTTAAAGTCTCTAACACAATCATGTCGCGCTCGTTGACTTCCATTCTCGTATCATGGGCAGCAAAAATGCAGGCAGCCGGCTTGTTACAGCGATTTTGTATAGATCAGTACGAGCGCGAAATCGAGCGGTATGGAGGCGCAAAGGCTATCGAGACGGCCGAAGCTATTTTCGCCGCCGAAAGCGAACTGTGTCTGAGTCTTATTTGCGCTCAACAAAGTGGCCAGCTTGGCGACATATCCCTGCTTCAGGCTGCCGTTCTAACGACTTCTATATTGCTCATGTCATTTGGTCTTGATGATCTACGGCAAAGTGCATGGGCCAAAGCAAGGCACGGCTCCCATGCACGTTTCACGCAGGACTATCGTAAAGATCGGCAAAAAATTATTCTCCTACTACGGCAGTACAAGACAGGGGAGGTGGCCAATTGTCAGGTAGGAGAGGCATGCAAGACGTTAGAGCAACGCCTGAAAGCTCTCGGTGGTCACTATAGACAGCTCGAAAGGTCAGGACACCTTGGGCTGCCTTTAGAGTATATTCTTGAAAGTTTTGTCCATATGCATACCAACAGGCTGATTGGCATGGATCGGATTCAGGAACAGCGTTTACTCACATACCTCTACCGCGCTCTTACTGATATGCCCTACTGGACTACCAGCGCGAAGCGTAAGCAAAATCCTTGACATCGAATCATCCTAACTTGTATATTCTGCCAGTACGTTTAACTAAAAGTGAGGAGAATATGAGCGAAAACGCTCCAGCATTAGTACCGGAAGTTGGACCAACCGAAATATCTTTCGATATTCAAATCGCAGCAGGCAGGATTGCAGCAGCTGCTTGGAATGAAACAGCAGATGCTTCTGTTCCTGTGAGAGATTCGCCACGTAACGAGGAGACGGATGATTGCCCACCAACTTGGACTTGCCCAAGCGCTCCACCGGCTTGCGATCTAACTGACTCCGGATGTACTGAACGAAACTGTGCTACAGATCCAGATGTGACATGCCCCCCTGAGCCAGAAGAATAGCAGTGCCAGAACGTACAGTATAAGCTATCCCTTGTTAAGGGATATACGGGAGAGGCTATGTCAGCTATGCTGCTGGTAACATTACCATAAGCTGAGGTAAATAACAGGTACCTCACATACTTCCCTCTTGGAGTTATTCCCTTCCTAAAACAAACCATGCCTGGGCCTCCGTCACCACCGGATCACGCTCAGTCTGAAACAACGTCCAATCACTGGCAACCACCTGGTCAGGCACAATCGGGCCATCATACGAGTGTCCCGTCCGATCTGCCCCAAGCGCCACCGTGAGAAAGAGTTGCGCGCCATCCCGGAGGATCGTATGTTGGTTCGCTGTTGGCAGCCCTGCGGTTGGTTCACCAAAGCTTCTCGTGTCTGGCCTGCCTCGGAAGGCCAGGGCTGTGAACTCACCAGCGCTACACGTCAGACGGCTCGTGAGCACGGCAATTGCTGCTATGGGGTGTGTGAGGGAGTATGCTTCACCAAGCAGGAGATGGCTCTTGACCGACTTGGTTGGGAGCCAACTGGTCTTAGTGCCGTCGGGGAGCACAAAAAAGCCCCATGCACCATCTCCCAGTAGCGCCTGCACACCCACCACCATAGCCCACATGTCCCCTCCCCCATTACGCCTGAGGTCTATCACCCAATGGCGTATACCCAGACCATCCATGTCACGGATATACTGCTGGGCTGTTTGGGCGTATGTCTTCAGTATGTTGGTATTCCCAGTCACTGCCGGTAGCTCTAGGTAGCCAATGCCTGGCTCTAAGAGCCGACCCCGTGGCTTCATCTCCCGTATGTACGGCCCCGAATGCAGGGTAACGCTGGAAGGGCATTCCTGGTTCGCCCGCGTGAAGGTCAGCGTGAGCGGTGAGGCGTAGAGCGCTCGCATAAATGCAACACGATCCAATTGTGCTACTGGTATGCCACTTAGGGCTGTAATGGTATCTCGCACTTGAAGACCTGCTTGCTCAGCCGGGCTGTGAGCATGGACATCCACAATAACACGCTCTGGGTATACAGCAGAGATTCCCATTGCTGTGATCTTTCCGGCTTGGCTTTCCTGGCTGCGTTGAGGACTGACCAGGTGGCTGTGACGGTCTCCAAGACATGAAAGAACCCACCGAATCACGGGGTAGGTATCTGCTGGTACTACGGCATCCTGTATACGAACAAGGGCTTCAGACCGTATTGTTTCCCAATCCACATGCCTGCTTCGGAGTGCATAACGCTGGATGTAGTCGAGGGCTTCGGTGAGGTATGCGTATGTCTCAGGAGCCATATCTTCCATCCATTGTGGTCTGTACTAAGCGTGGGTCACAAAGTGCTTCATTCTATCACATAGATCTCTGGATGCATAACAGAAATGACGGGTTTTTGGGCTATAGATGGAATGCCGGATGGCGGGTCGCGCTTGCTTAGTGTTTAGTTGCTTCCGGGCTTATCCTCTGCTACGGTTAGTTCATGAGTACTGAAATAGCAGCATCCGCTCTTCCACTACAAGAGCCGTTCGACAGCCCTCAGCTAGCATCCGAGCAGCTTGCACACCCCAACCTCCTCTGTAAAATAGGAGAATTAGCTACCAATGCAATAGCTACCGTCCAAGAAGGCGTCAACAATCTAGCTATCTATGCACAAATAAAGACACGGGATGTTATTGAAGCATTAGACAACACAGTTGTAAATGCCAAAAGTCATCTTCAGCAAAAAGGCGGTAAGGTAGCAGTTCATAGTGGAATGACTGCTTTGGCTCTCACTGGTGCTGGCTTGGGAGTGCTGAAGGAAAGCAGTACGGCACACGCTGACAGCCCTGCCGTATACCAAATTGTTGATGGGCCATGGTACTTGCATAATCCGAATGACCCGCCGCAAATAGGCAGCGCTACGATCGGCCTTGCTCAAACCGGGGATACTATCACCATTACCTGTCATGAGACTGGTGATAACGTGAGTGGTGATGCGGAGTGGGATTTAGTAACTGACCAGAACAATGGCCTTATTGGGCTTATGGCTGACTACGGTACGAACACTCCAGTGCAGCAGGGACAAGAAGCCGGCCAGTTGACCGCACTCGGGATTCCGGAGTGCGGGAGCGGTACGTCAACACAAGAGAACCTGCAGCAAGCAGCGAGCGTTCCTGTGTTCACCTCATACGACCGTAACTCGGCGAGTGCTTGGGCATATGCAAACACCGAGGATACACCACCTAATGATGGCTCTTGTACGTGGTTCGTCAGTCAGGCACTGTGGGCAGGCGGGCTGCCAAGGACTTCAGATTGGAACGATTATTGGTATGACTCCCATGGTATGCCGACTGCCGTAGGCGGTTCAGGGGTAAGACAAGGGACCATAGATGCCTGGGGAGCTCCTAATTTAAGCCAGTATTTGAGCAAACAGCCATACGTCAAAATTGAATCGCTAGGCCCCATGAATGCGAATAATAATGATATTCCTGATGCACGCGTCGGCGATATTATCGCATATATATGGAACCCTCCGGCGGATATAAACAGCGAGTCCTTATATGACCAGCTCAGCCACATAGATCATCTCGACCTTGTCACGGGGTTTTCGCAGTCAGACCCAGAATATCCGTTGGTTTCTGGTTGGAGCGAGGACGGTGGGAACGCTGTACATTACCCGCAGCGCGGCTGGACATGGTCGGCGGAGCATGGTATGTGGCTCCAATCCGAGCCAGGACACCAAAATATGGTCGCATACCTGATACATATAGACGCTGAAAGCGACCTCAACATTATGGGAGGTAACTAACATATGTGGGGCTCATGGAAGAGGTTGTTACTTACCATGGCTATGGTCATTGCTGTTGGTTTCTTAGGGGTTTGTACTTATTTCGTTGCCCGGAATGCCTACCGGCAACAACATCCGCTTTCGGATCCTCAGCTTGGATTTCAATTCCTTCGGCCTACCCAGCTCCCTGACGGGTTCAGGATCACCGCAAGCCGGATACATGTTTCCAGCGAAGCTGGTAAGATCTATGGCACAGGTGCCGAGATGAATCTTCGTACCGTGGATTGGGTGTATGAGATACAAGAGTCAAAGTATTCGAACGAGAGTATCCGTACTGGCTTACGCAATTTTAATCCCGAGAGCATAAGCCCTACCTGCACGCAGGGATATTCGTCATCACAACAGATTTACAGGCTTTGCCACTGGGTAGACTATGGGACAATTAGCGTCTACGAGGTTGAGTCTATACAAGACGGCGTATTTATTCGGACAACATTTCCGGCTGCGCTACATCAAGTTATCCCGAGGTCGGCATTCGAGGTGTATGTAGCCTCATTTAAGCCGGCTGCTGCTCCGAAGGACATTGTGAATGGTATCTAATACTACTGTGTGTAGCCTATGGTATCAGCAGAATAGTAGCCAAGATTTACTTTGTTACAAAAACTTTTCTTACGCATGATATCTACAGAGACATGCTTACACCTAAGCCACGAACTCGTCGGCCAGTATCTGCAAAGCTTCAGGCGACTCCCTAAACTAACAATTGTAGATCGCAGAGGTTGCGCATGGGTTACTCGTCTACTTCAAGTGAGTTGAGCTCTCGTTCAATCGCTTCCGCTTCTACGTGGTTGCCAACACTGTGCAGGAAATATGCTTGCTGCTTCTTGATGGTTATAACGTCTGGATGGCTGGGATCCAGCTCCTGTTCACGGTTGTTTATGCTACGTTGAAACAGTGTCTCTAGCTGCTCATAGGACGGGGGGTCGTATAGGAAAGATCTCAATCCCTCGATTGCGGAACTCAGATGAGGAAATTTTTCTTCCATCTGTTTGTCTGGATCTTTTTTCGATAGCTCAAGCAATCGTTGGTACAACGGCTCGGCCTGTTGCTTGTTGTCTTGGGCCAAATATATTGACGCCAACTCGTGGAGGGTTAAAGCTGTTTCGGGGTGCTCAGCCCCTAGGTGTTTCTCCTGAATATACAGCGCCGACAAAAGAAGCGTCTCAATATCTTCGTATTCTTTCTTTTGTATATCCAGATCCGCTTGTAATTTGCTCAATATTTTTTGTACATACAAACGTGCTAAGTTGTAGTAAATTCTGGCAACGTCAGGGTGCTCCTCACCCTGGTATGTTTTGCACATATCGATAGCTCGCCAGTAGGTCTCCTCCGCCTCCTCATACCGTTTCTGCGCAGCCTTGGCGATACCAAGGTTATTTAGCACGGCTAGAATAGCAATGGCGCTCTCGGTTTTATCGAACTGAGCATGCATGAAGGCCCTGATGGATTGCAGCATCAGCAGTTCTGCAACTAGATAATTTCCCCGGCAAGCGGGTATGTGCTCGCATTAAAAAACAGCTCGGCTATGCAGAAGGTGACGTAGAGGACTTCCACTATCCGATTCCGCCACTGGGTTCTGGCTTCCGGCGACAGGCTGTCCGCCACTACGCTCTGTACCAAGCGATGCACAGAGAAAATCGCCATTTGGTCATTGAACGTAATCAGAGAGTAGCGGCGTAAGGCGACAACACCTTCACGAAATACAGTTTCGTCCACTGTCAGACCGAGTATCTCATCCGGTATAACATCAGGCTGCAAAAATGCACAGAAGTACAAGATATCAGCGGCGTAAGGGTGCCGCTCACAAGCCTTCCTGGCGCTCATCTCAACGGTAGCGGCGACACTTTCGGGGTGTCCGTTTTGTTCCCCCCCAATGTCCCCCGCCGATGCATCAAAAAAAGTTACGATCCTCACGGAACAGTCTTACATACTCGGCAAACGACACGCCAGTCTCCTCTATATATGCGGCTGCCTGATCGAGTGATAAAGGCAGAGCGCCCAGCAGCGTGACAAGCTGGCTGGCAGCCTTGCAAACATCGGCGTCAACAGCATCGAGGTCGGCATCACCCTGGAGCACTTTTGCACGACGCAAGAGGAAGCGCAAACCCTCGTCCAGCTCCATCTCCTGAACTTTTATTTGCCTGGCAACCTTGCCAACAATCTGAGAGCGCGTGGTCAGGATAATATGCCCCTGGTGTGCAACTGGCAGAAAGGAGCGCGCAAGTCCCAGGTTGTCGGCATTGTCCATAACGAGCAGCCAGTCCGTGTGTCCTTCAAGCCATTGCTTGACAGCGCTCAATATCTTGCCAGCGTCTTCCCTGTCCTTCTGAGGTACATCCAAGAGATGTGCTAAGGACAAAAAACCCGCCTCAATTATCGCCTTTTCTGCCGCATCAACCCAAAGTACCGCCCGGTATGTTTTCTCTCGGTACGTGCGATGGGCATACTCCAGCGCGAGCTGCGTCTTGCCGACCCCTCCGAGGCCACTGATGCTGACGTTGCCGCTTTCCCTGAGGAGTTTTTCTAGTTGCTCTAGGTACCGTTCCCGCCCTGTAAAAAGAGGGTTCGGGGGAAACGGAAGGTTGTGGACTCTCGGAGGTACCTGTGCTGCTGCCTGATAGAGGATGCGCTCATCTTCGGGACTGAGCTTGAATAGGGTTACAATGTTTCTAAGGTTACTGTGCGACGGCAAGCTATCGCCATTTTCCCACCCCACATAGAGGCGCCGGGATACGCCCAACTCCTGGGCCACCATCGCCTGCGTCCATGCTTCTCCTCTTCTTACTCGCAGAGATTTGAGTATGTTCTCAAACTTGTTTTCTTCCAGCAAGGCGCACCCTCCATTGCTACACTTTTATTCAATGTGCGTACGACATGTCGCATACGCAATTAGCTAGCAGCTCTGAATATACCAAGAGCCAATACTATACAGAAAAGTCTGCGTGGATACGCAGTTGCATTACTTGTCCATTTTAGCGCAATTTGGGCAGAGGTGCCAAAAGATCATGCGAATGGTATGGACCTACCACGATGTACTTGCTTCTACCTTGAGCCCAAAAGTAAGCGTCGGTAGAAGAGATATGGACAGTGCTACATAGCAGCACAGCGGCGAACCGTTTGTTTTAGGTCTTGTCAGAAGCGTGGTAGTCAAAGCAGTTCTAGCGTACTTCAGTCTACAGCAAACGCTGCCTTAGACGGTTTCTCTGCTCATTTTACCATTCTCAAGATTGGTCTTCAGGCTGTTCTGCTTTGAGATCACGTAAGAGGCGCTCAAACGCCCTTTGGTAGGCACCATCGTCCTTCCATTGAGTAAAATCGCCAATATGCCATCGCTGACGCACATCCTCCGTCCAAGCTTTGGTCGCTTCCATCACCGCATTGTCCAAGCGCACAGGAAAGAGCAGCAATCGCTGCTCACGCATCTCTCGTTCGCGGGCAGCCTCCACCTCAGTTTCGATCCAGTCACTCTGGACGGCATACTCCGAGAGAATGAGGACGAGCTTTTCATAACTACGAATCGATTCTTTGATACGCTCACGGTAGTGGTCACCGATTTTGAGGTCTTCAGGAGCAAACCAACAATGCACTCCCTTACTTTCCAGATCATCATGTAGTCGCTGAGCAAATGGCCTATCCTTAGAGGAGTGGCTGATAAAGCATGAATAATATCGTGCAGGAGTGGGCACTGTCGAGATGGAGGAGAGTGAACGGGCATACTCGATGAGGCTCTCAGAGGCACCTATTCCTCGAAGGAATGTTTCTGGAAGAGTGCCTGCACTGCGTTCAACAGTACACTCGTCAATAAAGGATGTCCCTTGATATCGAATGGTTTCTAGTCCTTTGACACGCTTGAGGTCAACATGTTTAAGAATGGTTCCCTTTAGAATAGCTTTATCCAGGTTCACCCCTCTCAGAACAGCATTCGTGAGGTTAGTACGGGTGAAATTTGCCTCGCTGAGGTCTAACCCACCGAAGTCAGCTCCGCTGAGATTAGCACCACTGTAGTCAGTTCCCTTCATTGGGTGCCTATAACCACTAAAATGAGAATGGCTGAAAAAAACACCATGGAGATTGGCAGATATGAAGCTTGCATCCTCGAAATTACAGCCTGTGAAGAATGCATGACTGAGATCAGCTCCTTTGAAAAAAGCAGCGGAGAATACAGTATTCTCACCAGAAACGCGGTGAAGATAACCTCCGCTGAGGTCTGCATTTGAGAGATAGGTATAGAAGAGTGTGGCGCCCGTCAAATTAGCCTCGGTAAGGTCAGCCCTATCAAGCATCGTATCTTTAAGGTTCGCTTCATGAAGGTTAGCTTCACGGAGATTGGCAACTGATAACGTAGCACCCGTAAGGTTAGTGTTGCTAAGGTTACAGCCCTGAAGGTCGGCACTCCCTAGCCAGGCACGCTCTAGATCTGGTTCGATCTCAGGGTGCTCTTTTCTCCATTGGTTCCAGACCCCTACCCCTTGTTTGAGAATATCGAGGTGTTCCTGATTTGCCATACATATTCCTCCTGCTTCATACATGTAAATCACGCAGCAGCCGCTGCAATGCCTGTTGGTAGGCGGTACTACTTTGCCATCGACGAAAGTCGCCAATGAAGCGTATCCGACGAATATCTCCAGCCCAGGCTGTGTTGGTTTGCATCACGGCGTCATCCAGCCGAATGGGAAAAAGGACCAAGGTTTTGGGTGGCTGGCGCTCTCGCTCAAAAGCTAACTCCACTTCCCGTTCCACCCAATCGCTTGTGACAGCGTTTTCGGAGAGAATGAGCAGCAATTTGTCTTTCCCCTGAATGGCCTCATAGATCTTGTCGCGCAATTTGTCGCCGATCTTAAGATCATGTGGAGCAAACCAGCAAGAAACGCTATTGCGTTGCAGGTCAGCATGCAACTTCTCAGCAAATGCCTGATCTTCAGTGGCATAGCTCAAAACACACGAATGGTAGTCAGAAGGTGCGTGTGGCGTCTGCGCAGTCGTTGGGATTGGTGAAGGAGCAGAAACGTCTCGTTGAGTTGGCTGCGACGAAGGCGGCGGTATATGAAGCTGCTCAACTGCTACCCGAATGGCCATTGCAACGTTGCGAAATGCCTCGTCACGATTAGTCCACATGGTGACGGGTTTTGTATCCGTAGGAACACATTGTAAATGTGAAAAAGGCGTCCCTTGCCAATCGACTGGGCGCAGGATCACCGGGATCACACAGGCATCGCCTTTCGCATGGCGTGCTAATGCGCGTTGCATCTCGACGCCATAACAGTAGTCGGAGGCCAGAAAGTCTGGACTGATGAGCAAGAGAATGATCTTGGCGTTCATCAGGTGGGTATCAATACGCTGCTTCCAATCGGTGCCGGCGATGATCTTGCGGTCATGCCATTCGGTAATGACTCCTTGCTGCCGCAAGGCGCTCAAATGAGTTTCCAGACGTTTGCGGAGCCGCTCATCGCTATGGGCATAACTGTAGAACAGCTCGATGGGTTGGGGTGGTTGTTGTTCGCTCACTGCTTCGCCTCCTGATCTTGTGGTTTATCGGCTTTTTTCAGATCTCGCAGGAGTCGCTCGAACGCTTGTTGATATACTTGTGGATCAATCCAGTTTGTAAAATCACCAATATGGCGCGTGCGGCGCAGGGTGGCTGCCCATGCCTGGGAGGTTTGCATCACCGTATCATCCAGGCGCACTGGAAAGAGCACTTCGCGCTGCTGTCGGTTCTCTTTTTCCAGGGCAGCCTCGACTTCGTTTTCTACCCAGAGGCTCTCGATGCTGTGTTCCGAGAGGAGCAGCAGCAGTTTATCTTGCAGGTGGATAGCTTCGTCGATGCGAGGACGAAGCTTGTCGCCTATCTTCAGGTCTTCGGGAGCGAACCAACACCGGACACTATGGTTTTGCAGGTCAGCATGCAGGCGGCGGACCAGCATCTCGTCTTTGCTGGAATATGAGATGAAGAGGGAATGGTACTGGATAGGGTGCATCATGCGGATACGGTAATCATCGATCCACTCATCTGGCACGCCTGTGCCTCGCAAGAAATGGAGTGCGCGGCCATCTTGAGGGAGCTGAACAGTTTGCAGTGCGATACGTGAGGGACCCATGTGGTACAGTTCATCTAATCCTTTGACCTCACGAAGATCTATAGAGGCAAAAACGGTATCTCTTACCAAAGCTCCTTGCAGAACAGCATGGCTTAGTGGTACATTCGCTAAATACGGAGAGTTTTGACCTGGAAGGTAAACTTCTGGGAGCAGCGAAGCGGTCGATGACGCCGCCTACGTCCCCAGACAAAGGGATGCTTATGCGCATTCCAGTAGGCCGTAGCCCCTTCGATGGCCGCAACCACTTCCTCCCAGGTTTCAAAACGGCGTCCTGAAAGCGCGAGAGAACGCAGGATCTTCCACCAGGGCTCGATCAAATTCAAGTAGGCGGCGTACTTCGGCTGATACACGAACTCCCAGCGCTCATGATGGAGCATGAACAGCAGTAGATCCTGACAATGATGCATGTCCAGATTATCCAGAATGGCGTAGATACGCTCCTTCTCAGGCGGGATCTGCTCGTCCACAAAACAGAGAAAGTCGATGAAGTGCGCTTTCACCCGGCGTGGATAACATTGGGTCCAGCATGTTCCTGTGCTCTCCCAGAAAGCTCCGTAGACATAGCCTTTGGCGCGCCTTCCATAATCGATTTCTTGTTTGGCTCGCTGCGCCGGACGAATATTCACGTCAATGGCCTCTTGCCCTGGATAGCTCTTGGCTGCTACCGGTCCCATCTCATCAATGTTGAGGATCACGCTTTCTGTCGTTCCTTGCTTCCTCAAGGCTTCGATGGCCCCCTTTTTTGAACGAACTCGGGATCAAGTCGCTCTCCAAACCAGCTTTCCTGCTTGCGCCAGCGTAAGCCTTCTTCTTGCAAGATTTCGAAGATGCGCGTCTTCTTCAACTGCAGGCCCAGATGCTCGTGAACGTAGGCTGCCAGACGCTCGAAGGTCCAGCTGCTATAGGGCAAGCCCAACTCACTGGGCCGGGTCCGCGCAGCCTGGAGCACCCGCGCTTTGTTGTCTGCTGTGTAGCGCGAAGGCGCTCCTGATCGTGGCGCATCTTCTAAACCAGCGAGCCCCTGCTGCTCAAAGCGTTTCCACCACTTGCGCACCATCGGTTCAGAGAGGTGCAGTTGCTGCATGATCTGAGGGATCGTGCATCCCTGTGTGGCTAACTTAATGATCTGGGCCCGTTGCACCAGACGGGCTGATGCTGTGCGCGAATGGGCCAGTTTCTTGATGACCCGCTCTTCCTCTTCGCTCAGGGCTCGTAACCGCAATGGCCCTCGCATCACTGTTTCCTTCCTTGATGTTGTCTCCTTTCTCTTTATTCTACAACATATTTAGCGAATGTACCACTTAGGTCAGCCCGACTCAAATCAGTTTGGCTTAGATTAGCGTTGCGTAGATTGGCATGACGCAGATTAGCATCAATCAAGTTCACCCGGCATAAGTCGGCGGTGTCCAAATTAGTGCTGAGCAGATTAGCATCGCACAAATTCGCATCTTTCAGATTAGCCTCAGACAGGTTGGCTCTATCCAGAGTGGCATAAATGAGAATAGCGTAGTTTAGAGTAGCGTAGATCAGGTTGGCATAGAACAAATTAGCATGCCTTAGATTGGCGTGATTCAGATTGGCGTTACGCAGATCGGCACTGAAAAGATTGGCATTACATAGATCAGCGTGATGCAGATCGGCTTTGGTAAGGTCAGGCTGTATTTCCCGATGTTGCTCACGCCACACATTCCATTGTGCTACTCCCTGTTTCAGCAGGTCAACGTGTTCCTGGTTCGCCATCGGCTTTCCTCCATGAATCAACACTCTTTATGATGGAAAAACGTGCTCCCTTTGTTTGAGTCGGTCTGCCCGCGCGGTGTAACGCTGCCGATCGAGCATACACTACACCGCAAACCCGATGGCTTTAGATGGCCCGATGAGGATCGCCAGCGGCTTCGCCCTGGTCGAACCAGTGTACAAAAGATTCCGACTCAAAAGCAGGTAATGTTGCATGGATAGTGCCACCGTGTAACCACTTCCTTCCTAGTTAACACTAGTAGCATATAGTTCCTTCCTCAGAGAGCATTTCACCAGTATTCATAAAACATCAGTGATGTCTGCCGCTGACAGTGGAAGGTGCCTCGTTCAACGATCCCCTGTACCTGTTCTGCCGGCAGATACGCCTGTTTCACAGAAGTATCGGATGATGACACCGCTTCTTCCTTCTTTTCACTCAACGTTGGGCAGGGATCACCCAGACCCTTTGGATCTGTTGGCTCAACTTGCTGTTCTCGCTCCGTCCAGGCAAACTGGAGCTTAGCCTGCTGCTCGGAGAGTTCGGCATACGCTTGCTCAACCTGGAGTAGGCGCTCTACGTGCCCTCTTAATATAGGACGAACTTTGCCCTTCAAAATGAAGCAAACGTAGTATACGATCAGTATTGTGACCCACGAGCAGCAGCCTACTGGTTTTGGTGAAGAAGCAGTTCAATTTCTCGACTGGCACGAGGCTATTAAAGCACCACAAAACTTAGCCCCTGGAGATATTGTTATTGGCTTCAAAGACCTGACTGAAGTTGACGTGCTTGCCCATAATATAGGCTGTGCCCTTCTCCACCGTAGGGTGCCTGAAATTCCTCAGTTCTATTACTCAAAGTATTTGGGTTGGCATGGCCACGCAAAACCCCCTTCGATGGCCGTACGGCCGGAACATTTTTACGGAACGCTGAGCGACATAGGAGCGCTTATACTTGATGACGAAGTTGTCAATGCCCAGCACAAGGGCCTGTTTCCTGCACGAGGGTTTATAGTAACAGCCGCCATGCACGTTACTGGGAAAGGTATACAGGGCCGCTTTGCAACACAATGTATTATTAGCACGTCGGTTGCAACGGACGCATCAGGCAAGAAGAGTCCTGGGTTGATTACTGCTCGATATAAGAAACTGCCAGGGAATTCATCTGAAGAAGCAGCCCAAAGGATTCTCGAGGATTCAAATATAGCTGCTCATACTGTTGTACTCAGGGGACTTGCCAGAGTTTTCCGGGGCGGCCTGCCTGGGTTAGGAAAGTAAATTCCTTGACTCAGCGCCCGTACATTATGTTTGTTATGGAGCCCATATTCCCCATAACAGTTCGATTACGTTGTCCTTTGTAATAACATCCAC